>ERZ1643250.2693-NODE-2693-length-13038-cov-4.105137_pt1 | contig 13038 bp, 28 predicted proteins | sample MGYA00579262_ERZ1643250 | MGnify/ENA primary metagenome ERZ1643250 (study PRJEB29033, sample SAMEA4952265) | chicken gut metagenome | biome: Broiler Chicken; feature: Gastrointestinal Tract; material: Caecum | place: Ireland | collected 2018 | study: Broiler...
ATCGGCTATATGCACAAGGATTATGTCGTGTATGACCAGCCCACAGCATCCGCCAGCGGCTGGAAAGCTATCGGCACCGCCACCTGTACTGGATCTAATGTCAACGTGCGATCTGGCCCGGGAACCAGCTATAAATCGCTGGGACAGCTGGGGAAAGGAAACCGGTTTGAGATTGATGGACAGACCAAAGGATCCTGGACGCACATCAAAGTCCATCTCGATGGCAAAGATCAGATTGCATGGATCTCTAGTCAGTACGTAAAAAGGGATTGACGATAGTCCTCTTAGAGCGTATCATTAATATGTCACCTGTAATGGATGCTTTACAGGCGGAGCGGCCAGCGATCCGGCCGCCGGGGATTGAAATATTTTGTGTTTTTTTATTGGCAAGGGCCTATATTTAGGCCCTTTTCCCGTCTGAGTAACACTGGCAAAAGGCATCTACCAATTTGGCCAGATCTTCCGCCGGAAGTTTGTCCCAAACAGATTCCGGTATCCTTTCGTAATTTGCACGGAAGGTGTCTCCGAAACTCCCGATCTTGCTCAATTTCTTTACTTTGGCATACTTGTCCATTTCGACAAGCTCCTGAATACTTAATTCTCCACTTCTCAGCGATTCTTTTGCGTCATCTGTAAACATGTTGATGTTCAGACTCAAAAGCTGCTCCATGGTCAACCCAAGCGCCTGGGAAAGCCTGCTCGCGCTTGCTGTAGTCATATTTTCCATATCATACTCACCTTTTTCGTACTTCTGGATGAGCCGGATGTTCATTCCTGCCTTATCAGATAACTCTTTCTGGGTCATTCCCAGCATTTTCCTCGCCTCTTTTAGAGTTGCCATAATATTCCTCCTATAATTCCATTGACTGCTCAATAAAACAATGTTATAATTACAACATGCACAATGTAAGGGATTGTGATGTAGTCCCTCCGCCCGATGCCGGAGGTGTTGAGTTGAAAGTTAGATACTCACGGATTAGAGGATGGATTTTTCTATCCTCTTTTTCGCTTGTATTCCTCATATATCGGCCGGGACGCTCCGATCAAAACCTCTTCTTCACTCTCTTCCCTGATCTCCCCTGAATTTTCGAAGTACGCGATTTTTCCGCTTTCCTTCTGAATAACTTCACAAGCACTGAGAGAATAGAACGGGCTTCTGCTTTCCCTGTTCTCTTCTGCGGCCTGCATTATCCTACATATTGTCTCAAGCTGCGAAAGCGAAAACTTTTTAAGATCGTCATCTGTCATAATCATTTTTGCATACCATACCATGTTTTCTATTGCATCCTGTTTTTTCTCCAGTAATTTTTCTTTGCAGTGGATGCTCTGCAGGCGGGCCGGACAGCAATTCCGTCCGGCGCGGATTGAAACATTCTGTGTTTCTTTATAAGGACTGCCCCGGGATAATTTCCCGGGGCCCTTTGTATCATCTCAGGAGTGCAAAACATAACAAAAACATACAATATAAAATAACCGGTTGGTAACAAGTTGGTCACAAAAAAATGTTCCGAATACTATAAAATGGGTATTCTGTTTTAATCTTTCTCTAAATTTTGCTGATTTTTGAACAACTCAATAAATAAAGCAAAAACATTGACAAATGCCGTATTTATAGGCTTTTCCGGCACTATTAAAGGCGATAAAAGATAACAAAAGTATATGGTTTAATTTTTCCGGTTGGCAACAGATTGGCAACAAATTTTGATTTTCTCAATTTCGCCTCGCAGGTCCTCCACCGTGCGGTGGCCATATACGCTATTTGTCACATCACCCAGCGCATGACCAAGCATCCTCTTGCGGTCATTTTCCGCCACCCCGTAACGCTCGCAGAGCGCAGAGAATGTATGCCTGCAGTCGTGCGGGGTGTGCATCTCCATGCCGTGGGATGCCAGGTAGGTTTTCATGTCCTTACGGAATGTCTGCGCGGTGTCCGGCAACAATTTCCCATCTCTTTTTATTCTTTTCCGCACGAGGCTGCGGATACCGGTGTGGATCGGCACAATGCGGTTCTTTCCGGCGGCAGTTTTAGATCCTCCCTGGAAATACCAATCCTGCAGATTGACGGTGAGATTGCGGTACTCCCCGATACGGAACCCGGAATAGCACATGATCAGCAGCATCTCAGCCACCGGATCCGCCTTGTCATCCCAGAGCTTTTTGAGATCCGCATCCGAAAACGGAACGCCGTGCTCGTCATCGTCAGGCTTATTGATCCGCACATGGGCAGAGTAATCCTTATCCACAATTTCCTGGATCTCCGCATAGGCATACATCTGCCTAAAAAGAGTTTTGATCAGTTCCATACTGGCATATTTCAGTTTGCAGTCGTCAATCACCTTCTGCAGATCATTATGTCTCAGGTCTGCAAAGATCCGTCCATGCAGCACGGCGCAGTTTTTAAAAGCTACCTGCGTTGATCTTCGGGACGATTCGGAGTATTTCCGGCTCTTGTCCTGATCATATTTCCAGCTGTAGTATTCCTCGTACACCTCCGCAAAGGTCTTTCCCTTCTGAGCGCTTTCCTGGTCAGCTCTGGCCATCTGATTATAGTCCGATAGGATCGCCCTCAAAACACCGTCCACAGGCGCCGTATTTGCCCCTTCCAGCCCTCTTTCCATGCCAGGGGTATAATTGCCTGCATGATAGGCCGTAAGCACCGCAAATCCCTTCAACCAGCTGTCAACGTAGCAGATAGCTTTCCGGGACACGGCGTTTCCGTCGTCATCAAATTTTTTCACCGGCGGATACACTCCGTAAGGGTTTCGTCGGCCGGATCCGAGATACTTGATGCTCCCGTAGCTAATAGCCGTTCGGGAGTTTTGGATATTTCTTCCGTTTCGGCATTAGGCATCACCTCCCTTTATAAAAATAGTGGATCCAAAACAAATGTTCTGGATTGCTGCTGTCCTCCGGAGATGATACTATGTATGCATAGGATACAGAAAGGCGGTGAACAGAATGAGATTGAGTAATATCTACCAGATCAATATCGACCGTAAAGACGGAAACAAGGCCAATATTGATATCCGGTACAGAAAAGGTAAATGCAGGATACTCCATTCTTTTGATGTGATCGAAACAAGCTTTGGCCTGACACTGATGAAGAAAGAAGATGCAGTCCCGGATGGCTGCCAGGACTGCATCATTGGGTTACTCAAACGCTTTTTTCACATCTCCTAAAGCGTTCAGAACCATTACGGAAAATATATGCAGATCATTTTTCGTAACGGGTTCGGATGAGCCCTCTGGAAACATCGAGGAGTCCTTCATAAAGTTTTCGATGGCTTCATCCAATTTCTGACAAATAGCAGAATTATCCATATAATCACCTCCCTTCGAGGTGATTATAGCACAGAAACGAGGTGAATGTATGAGTGAGAAAGAAAAACAGATCATCGAGACGGTAGCAGAGGCGCTTCCGAAGATGAGTGAGAGAGACAAGGGATACTTCCTTGGCTATGCCGAAGCGTTGGCAAGTCAGAAGGAAGAGAAAAAGAAGAAGGCAAGCAACGAGGAGAACTGACATGACAGAAGCAATCGGAATCATGCTGGCCGCCGGTACCTACCTGTGCGGCTGGCTGAAAGGGAAAGGGATAGGGTAATGCAGGATTTAATCAAATTGTCGCAGCTGGATACTAAGAAGATTTTTGGGCTCTCCCTTTGCGGAGCGCAAATGAGGGCCCGGAAGGGCCGGCTCCCCGGGATCCATGCAGAGAAGCACGGAAAGAACTGGTCGTATTTCCTGTGGAGAAATAAATTCGAGAAAGAAATCGGCCGGGAGCTGACAGAAGAAGATTTTATTGAGAGGAGGAAGTGACATGACGATGAATGGACAAGCAAAGGTTATTGAGGAGTTGAAACCATTGTGGATTCAGATGGCGCAGAAAGCAGATCAGTTGGGCGTAGACTTGTTTTTGAATATAATACAGCACACTGATGGCGGATGCCACTGGATGATGTACGGGGATACGGACGTGTACATAGAAAACGGGGAAATGACAACGCGGCGCGCATATACAGAGTACCGCGTAGAAGAAGAGACCACCAGTCTCCCGGCGGCCTCAGAAAAATAATCATCGTAAATATTATATCACAGGAGGAGGAAAAATCAAAGTGAAATGTTACAAGGGATTTGACAAGGACCTGAAATGCCGCGGATATCAGTACGAGATTGGAAATGAATATGAGGAGAAGGAGGCAGAGATTTGCAGCAAAGGCTTTCATGCCTGCGAGTACCCGTTGGATGTGTTTGGATATTACGATCCTGCATCTTCCAGGTACTGCGAGGTGGATTTAGACGCGAACAATCAGACGCGCGATGACAGCAAAAGGGTCGGAAAACACATCAAAATCGGCGCTGAGATCGGAATACCTGGAATTATCAAAGCGTCCGTGGAGTACATCAAAAATCAGGTGGATTGGGATAATTCGAAGGAATCCAATACCGGCGACTATTCTGCGGCGACCAATACCGGCCACTATTCTGCAGCGACCAATACCGGCTACCGGTCTGCGGCGACCAATACCGGCCACTATTCTGCAGCGACCAATACCGGCCACTATTCTGCAGCGACCAATACCGGCGACTATTCTGCGGCGACCAATACCGGCAACCGGTCCGCGGCGACCAATACCGGCTACCAGTCCGCGGCGGAGGTATCTGGAAAGGAAAGTATCGCCATGGCCATGGGTTACAAGAGTAAGGCCAAGGGTGCCCTGGGATGCTTCCTGGTGCTCGCAGAATGGTCAAAAACCAACGGAGAATATCATATCGTAGATGTCAAGGCAATCAAAGTTGATGGAGTCAATATCAAAGAGGATACCTATTACACACTTGTAGACGGTTTATTTGTGGAGGCGGACAATGAGTGAGAATTATACAGATGATACAGTGACGATTTCCCGCGGCGAATACGAGGATTTTGTCCGTGACAGACATACAATTGAGTTAATCTGTGAGATCATCCGGAGGGGCAGATGCGTGTCCCTTCCGCTGCTCAAAGTGCTTGTTGGGCTGCAGGACTCTCCTTCGGACGAGGAACCGAATTACATAGAGGAGGATCTGTCATGAAAGAAAACAAAAGGTACTACTGGCTGAAACTGATGGCTGATTTTTTTAATCAGCCCAGGATCAAAAAACTCCGCAAAATAGCGGGCGGAGACACCTATACCATTATCTATCTCAAGATGCAGCTACTGAGCCTCAAGACAGATGCAATCCTGTCTTTTGAGGGGATCGAGAATACCTTTGCAGAAGAGCTGGCCCTTACCATGGACGAGGATCCGGAAAATGTTAAGGTAGCCCTGAAATTCCTGGAAGCGCAGGGAATGATCGAACAGCTGTCGGAAACGGAGTATTGTCTTACAGAGACGGACAGATTGATCGGCAGTGAGGCATATTCTACAGAGCGTTCAAGGCGTTGCAGAGAACGGGCTGCGTTGGCAAAAAAAGAAGAAAAAGCGTTGCAATGCAACACCGATGAAACACAATGCAACGATGATGCAACAGCGCGCAACGAAGAGATAGAGATAGAGAAAGAGATAGATAATAATAGCATTACTGACGTAATGCTTACTCCCCAGAAGCAGCCAAAACCAGAGAATCCACACATCTTCGCCACGATTCAGAGCCTGTATAACTCTGTTTGCGGGTCGTATCCCCGCCTGGTGAAGATGTCAGACAAACGAAAAAAGGCGATAAGAGCTCGGTTAAACTCCGGATACACGATTGAGGATTTTAAACGCCTGTTCCAGATAGCAGAGCAATCAGATTTTCTCAAAGGGAAAAATGGACGGGACTGGAACGCGGACTTTGACTGGATGATCAAGGATTCCAATATGCCAAAAATCCTGGAGGGGAAATACCTTGACCGGAAGAAAGAAGGTGTAGCAGATGAACCACCGGAAGATCCCTATTCGGCCCGGCTCTGGTGAGTGCCCCGTATGTCACGGTACCGGATGGGAGATCTACAAGGCCACCGTATTTGACTATGGGGAGCCGGAGGAGCTGGAGTTTGCCAGGCAGTGTACCAAATGTACCGGTGCCCGCCGGTCACAAGATCAGACAGGCGTACCGGATGATTATTACTCCGCAGATCTGACAAAATTTAATTTCCAGGCGTATTCCACAGACATCAGCAAAATACAGCAGGTATGCCAGAGCATGATGAAAGACTTTGATGAGTGGAACCGCCTGGGGAAAGGCCTGTATATCTGGAGCAAAACCCCAGGAAGTGGAAAAACCTATCTGGCCTGCTGCCTGGCAAAATCCCTGATGATGGCGCATGACCTGCAGATGCGGTTTATCACGGCACCGGATTATATCTCCCTGGTAGGCGACAGCTACAAGCGGGAGCGGGGCGAAGAGGATAAGAGCCAGATCTACCGGACCTGCAAATTGCTGGTGCTGGATGATATCGGCAGCCAGATCGACAAAGATTGGCAGCGGCAGGAACTCTTCCGACTGACAAATTACCGGATAGAGCATGGCGGACTTACCATCTACACCTCAAACCTGGCAACCAGCTCCCTCAACGTGGATGACCGGACAAAAGACCGGATCATAAAGAGCAGCATCATCATCCAGATGCCGGAAGAGAGCATCCGCCGGAAACGGGCCGCAGAAGAGCAGGACAAGTTTTTACAGAGCATTTTACGGGAGGGCGCATGAAAACGGTCAACATCTACCTGGAAAATGGCGGGAAATCCCCAAAACCATGCGCGGGGTGGTACGGATACATCCTGGAGTACCAGGGGCAGCGCCTTTACACCAGAAAACGTTTTGCCCGTGTGGAAGGAACACGACAGGAAAGGGATCTGGTCATGCTCCTGGATGCCATGGAGCGGTGCAAACCCTGCCGGATCCGGGTATACACGGAAGAACCGTACCTGGCAGGAGGATACGAAAGGCTGCCGCATTACGTAAACACAAAATGGATCACCGCCAGAGGGGATCCAGTAAAACATAAAAATCTATGGGAGAGAATCCTTGAGCAATCCGCGGAGAAGCCCCTGGAATTTATTCTGGGCTCCCACGGATACACCGAATGGCTCAGGACGGAAATTGAGAGGAGGAAGAAAATTGACGCAGCAGGGTAAAGCGATGTATATCGCAAGACATTACGGGTACAACACCCAGAGCCGGAAAACCATGGAGGAGGCCGGCGAATTGATCCAGGCGATCAACAAGTATTGGGAAGGCCCGATGGAAAACGGCAAGGTCAGCATTGAGGAGGCATCATGGGGCGATGAAGGGGATGCTCTGAGAAGCGAGCTGGCCGATATGCAGATCATGATCTGGCAGATGTGTTATTTCCACGGGATGGACTTGACGGAGACCATTGAGGGCAAGCTTGACCGGCAGATCCGGCGGATCTCCATGGAGCGCGGTATCCCACCGGAGCAGCGGGAACGGATCCTGAATACCTTCCTGGGCGGCAGGAGGTGGTCCCGTGAATGAGCTGAAAGAATTCATGCGGAGCCACCTGACCGCCCGGATCAAGAAATTTTACCGCTCCGCCGGCGGCCGCAGCACCGCAGGATACCTCAAAGGAATTATGGGAATCGGCGAGGAGGAAACGCCGGCCGGTACCGTCATCTGGGGCACACGGGGAATCCACATCCGGAAATGGTACACCTGGCAGGAAGCAGATCTGGCAGTGCGGGAGATCATGGCAGAGGCGGACCAGCAGATGGACGAGATGGACGGGATGGAATGTGAGCAGTTGAGCCTGTTTTGAGGAGGTAACATGAAATACATAGCATCATGGAGCGGCGGAAAAGACAGCACAGCAAGCATCATCCTGGCGCACGAATATGTTGGAATGGCGGTATCTGCCCTCAAAGAAAACCAACAGCACCATGAAATAGAAACTGTCAAAGTGCGCCGGGACAATGACAGATGGATTCCGGAGAAAGAGAAGCCGCCAGAGAAGAAAAGCGTATTGATGTGTGATGCCGCCGGATGCAGAGATGTCGGATGGTGGAACGGCCAAAAGCTGTATAAATAGGGCGAGGATGAAAGATGGAAATTAAATTGCCGGAAAATGAATATGAGCATTACGAAAAAGACGGAAAAAGTTATACCGTTTGTACATTAAGACAGATTTGCCTTCATACAATCGGTTTAAATCTTAATGGAAGATCTAACAGAGGTAGATTATATACCCGAAACGGAAAGAAATTCTATAAGCCATACAGGAATTATTTTTCCGGAAACAATAAAGAACTTGACAGTCTTGCGGATGCCGGTTTGATGGAAATGATTTCTGAAAATATTCATGGAATCGAAGATTATAGAACCTATTGGTTCAACCGTAAAGGACTTGACTGGCTGGGAGATCAGCTTGGTATTGTGATTAGAAACGAGGTGGAATGATGGATAGACTGACAGAGCAGAAGGCAATGGAAGCGCTGGAGGTGATGAAGAAATGAGCAAAGAATTCATAAAACCATTAACCCCGGCATTACGAGGAGACATTAACACATCCATAGATGCACAGATTGCAGAGCTGAAAACCTGCCAATCAAATGCCTATGTGAATGTGCAGCTGGTCGGATTACGGGCAATGAAAAATCTATTCAACGCACTGCCGGACGGATATCCAATTCCAATGAAGAAAGATTAAGGAGGAAAGTTATGAGCAATGATCTGATAAGCAGAAAATCATTGATGGATGAAATCAGCAACCTACAGGTAACTATAACCGGATTAAGATCCGGAAAAGGCATGATGATGAAATACATGGAAGAATACCGGAAGTCAGTACTGAAATGTATTGACGAATCGCCAACATCCTATGATTTGGATTTGATTAGATGCGCAATCGGAAAATGCCGAATGGTTCACAAATATGAACATCCAGGATACGAAAATAATTTGTGCGCTGGGCTTCGAACATTAAATGGAGAAGGAGAACCCTGTGATACTTGCAAGGAGTGCCTTTTATATTACGGAAATCCGAAATGGAATGAGGAGGAGTGACCATGATGGAAAATGTAAACAATAAAAATCTTACAGTTTCAGACCTGATAAATATTCTTGACAAAGAATATAACCGAAGAACGTCCAACGGAACAGAGAGACTGCTTATGATCCAGGTAAACGGAAAGTGTTTTGGATATCTGAAATCCGTAAAACTTGACGGATATGGGTCAGGACTAATAGCAGATGTATGTCTGGAATTGGATACAGAGAAAAATGACGGATGGATCCCGGTGGATCCAAACAACCTACCAGATACGGAAGTATTATGCTGCGACCGATACGATGAACAGCTGATCGGATACCTGAGCAACACAGAAGAAGGTTTTATCTGCGAATCTAACGAGTGCATCATGTACGATGTTGTGGCATGGATGTACAAACCGGAACGATACAGAAAGGAAGGTGAGTAATATGTACATGGCATTAACCGAAAAAGACAAGGAAATTATTCAGGAAAAAGGTTACCAGGTTATACAGTTCAAAAGAATTGTATACAAACTTGTCCCATATATCAATGAAGTGATAGAAATGGGAAAAAGAATGATGGAATTAATTTCTGATCTGGGAGACCAAATGAGGTTAACACTTGAAGAGATTAGAGACTCACTCAACTTGAAAACATCCACCAGATACCGGATTGTAAAATACTTTTCAAAAGTAGGCTACGACAAAAGAAGACTGTGGGTATCAACCAGAAGGACCTGGCTGGCCAGGAGTAATTGCTAGAGGTGAATATGGACAAGTCAAAATTAAATCCAGGTAAAAAATACCTGCAGAAACGAAAAACCATCATTTCCGGAATTCCACGGGAAGCAGAGCGGTGGTTAAAGTGCAAAGAGATCACGCCGGACGGTGCGATATTCAGCCGGGATTTTGAACCGGAGATCTATCTGAATAATCGGCAGATACAGGAGGAACTACAGTGATCTGGAGAAATAGCGAGGGATATTACGACCCCACGGCAGGGGGGGCTATCAACAACATCATGAAGGAGGAACGTACCATGGAAATCATGAGAGGAGACATCTATTACACGATAAGGAATAACCCTGAATCAGACATCAGGCAGGCGAGCCTGGTTATAAGCAATGACAATCATTCCGGGAAAAGCGTGGTTACCGTTAACCTGTGGACCGGAAAACCATCCGGCGGGTATGTAGTAGATATTATGGCAAAAGTCCCGATGGTAGCGATGTGCAAAGAAATCTATACGTGTTCAAAAGACACCCTGACAGAGTACGTCCGGACTGCCACGGATGAGGAAATGAACGAGGTTGACCGGTGCATCAGGAAAGCAATTCTGGGGCCCGAGGAGCCAGACAGCGCACCTATCCCCGAAGCGCCGTACACGGACGAAGATAGACTCCACGCAGAAATAGAAAGGGACATCTACAAAAATCTATATGAGCAGCTTTTTGAAAGGATGGTCAGACATGGGGTGTAAGGATTGTTTCGGCGCCGGGCAGGGGGACTGCCAGAGGTGCCCGCGAATACATAATGGCGAGATCCTGACCGAACAAGAGCTGGAGGACCGGGAACAGATGAAGTATCTACGGGAATGGGCCCGAAAGAAAGAGGAGAAGCGGAGGAAGAAACGCAATGAAGAAGTATGACAGCGGCTTACTCTTCCCGAAGCCCGCCAGAAAGAAAAAGCGGATCCGGCATCCCGGCAGCATCCTACAGCAGAAGGACGGACGATGCTTTTTATGTATGCTCCTGGATCAGTACAGTATCTACTGGCCAGGAATTGAGCAGCATCATGTATTCGGCGGATCAAACCGGACGGCCAGCGAGGAAGAGGGCCTTACTGTGTATCTTTGCCCAAATCATCACCGAGAGGGAAAAAGAGCGGTGCACAGAGACCGGGAAACGGATCTGATTGTAAAGCGGTACGCCCAGGCGGCGTGGGAAAGGAACCATACCCGGGAAGAGTTCCGGGAAAAATTTGGGAAAAGCTATTTATGACCTTTATCAAGCTTTTGGCAAAAATATATCACAAAATTTCCGGGGATCCGGCTCATGGGATCCCCAAAGGAGGTGCCAATGGATTGTCGCAAATGCAGATACAGCGGAATTGTAGGAATGAAAAATGCCACCTGCGATTATATCTTACGCACAGGACACCGGCGTGGATGCCCGGCAGACCAGTGCGATAAATACGAGCCAAGGAGGAAGAGAAATGCGAAACAAAGAAAGACTGCAGAAAAAGCACGGGGTAAAGATCGGCCAGGTGTACACGATCTGGACGGCAACAGAGCAAAAGGAAACAAAGAAAAGGATATGGAAAAGACGGAGAATCCGGATCCTGGATGTCTATGAAAACTTTGCACTGACGGAGACGCCGGCGGGCGTGCGGGAATGTATCCAGTGGTGGGAGCTGAAAAAGATGATGGAGGGGCCGGATGACAGAAGAAAATGAAAGAAAAAAGAAATATCTCCTGAGATATCAAAAAGCAAAGGCGGAAGTATCCAGGATTGACACAGAACTTCAGGAGCTGGAAAGAATCACAGCAATTAAACCGATATCTTATGACGGGATGCCACATAGCAGCGGAGGGGTCAAAGACCTCTCTGCTTTTGCAGTTAAATCAGATCAACTCAGACACAAACTCATAAAGGCCAGATATCAGCAAATCAAAGTATTTAAAGAGATTCATGACCATATCAACGCCATTGAGGATGATAAACAAAAAGATGTTTTGACCTACTATTACATCAAAGGAATGAGTTGGGAGGAAATTGCAGTGAAGATAGGATATACATACCGGCACACCATAAGAATACACGGATACGCACTTGCAGCGTTAAAAATATAAAGATGTCCTACAATGTCCTAGAATGTCCTATTGCCACGTGGTAAAGTGTAGACTAGAGATGAAGGGAAAGGGAGCATCCTAAATATCTCGATTGTCATTTTTCCTTCCTCAGAAAACCTCCTTTGTGCGAATATAGCTCCATGCGGATGGTGGCCCACCCAACCATGACACCGGGGGCCGGGTTCGATTCCCGGATATCCGTATCGCTGCGGGGCCGCAGCGACTTACCGCATCAGGATAGATGCGGAGCCCGGCAGAGCTGATCTGTCAAAAGTAGCATCCCCTTAAAAGCTACTCAGTACTCTTATAAAAAGCGCTTTGCGATTGCAGGGCGCTTTTTGCGTGGGAAGAATTATGTTTGATTATTACGGAGCAAAATGGAAAAGGAAAAGAGCAAGAATCCTGAGAATGGACGGGTATAAGTGCCAGATCGCAAAAAGGTACGGCCGGACAGAAGAAGCTGTGGTTGTCCATCACATCTACCCGGCGGACGAATATCCGGAATGGGCCTGGTGCGATTGGAACCTGATATCTGTAAGCCTAAAAACACACAATCAGCTTGAGAACCGGAAAACCGGGGAACTCACACAGCTGGGGCTGGATCTGCAGAGAAGAACGGTGCCTGGTGTGGATTGGAGGAAAAAACGTGGGTAAAAATAAATTCTTCTATATTTGCAACGGTAATAAAGAGAACTGCAAGAAAACCGACTGCTATAAAACAGGCGGTATGTGCGAACACACCACAGACGTGAGATTTGCAGAAAACTATGATAGTGAACCAGGCCAGAATGAACTGGATCATTTTGAAAATATTGACGGATCATACTGGGAAGTGAGCTGACAGGGAGGTGAATACACTCATGAAATCAAGATGGATTACTCCTGAAAGAGTAAATGAGCGAATAGAGGAAGCAGTGGAGAAAGCAATGAAATCTCAGATGGAATCCACAGGAGGAATTCCACGGGCAGGGGAGGTGAATGAAATGGCAAACGAATCGGCGAATGATATTAAACCTTTCACGGAAGAAGAAAAAGAAATATACAATAAAACGATTGAAAGATTTCTCAATATTGGAATTACGGGGAAAAATAGAATCATTCTTGAAATGGCAAAAGAGATTAATAGATACCAAGGAATAATTAATATAATTGACAATACAGCTGATCACACGAGAAAAGAGCTATCTGACATAAAAGAAGGAAGATTATTAATTATTCCGGAAGGACTTAAAGAGT
>ERZ1643250.2694-NODE-2694-length-13033-cov-4.576437_pt1 | contig 13033 bp, 16 predicted proteins | sample MGYA00579262_ERZ1643250 | MGnify/ENA primary metagenome ERZ1643250 (study PRJEB29033, sample SAMEA4952265) | chicken gut metagenome | biome: Broiler Chicken; feature: Gastrointestinal Tract; material: Caecum | place: Ireland | collected 2018 | study: Broiler...
CGGTTCGGCCAGCTGAACTGACACAAAAAAAGGATAACAGAATGAGCATTTCAAAGCCCTTTCTGTTATCCTTTTCCGGAATCTCTCTTCCTTTTTATTTATCTGTTTATCCTTCTTTCCTTTTCAGACCGCGTTTGGAAAATGCTCCGTCATCCCCTTCTTCAGGATTCTGTTCTGCGCTTCCCGAATCGTATTTGCCGCTATGATCAGGTTGACGCCCACACCGACCAGCACAAAAAGAAGCGTCAGCGACATCAGCACCACAGCCTCCATAGATTCCAGCACTCCCGCCAGCATCATCGGCACAGAACTGACGATGCAAAGCACAATTCCGGTCACCATACTTCTGCGGTAACTGTTTTCAAACGCATCCTTTTCTTCCTTCACCGCCTGTACCACGCCGGCCTCCAGAACATATTGCCCCCTGGTAAAATGCCGGTACTGTCTGATTTTGAAATCACCGCTGACAAAAATGGAAACCGCCCACGCGACCATCAGAAGCAGAAGGACACAGCCAATCACTCCCGCAACATCTTCAGAAAATCCGGCAGGAGTAATGGGAAACATGGAAACTGCCATCGTTCCAATCAAAGCGCCGGGAGCAAAAATACACAGCATTACGCCTTTTCCGATCTGACGTCCGTATTCTCCCATCTGTTCCAGATAGTCGATCGCCTCTCCGAAGCTAATCTTTCTGAAATCTCTTTCGTCTTCCCTCTCCGGCTCCTCCTGGGCAATCCATTCCCCTTCCCAGACTTCGCATCCCTGTGCCTGCGCCGCCTGACCGTTCGGATCAGCCTGGCTCTCCTGTCCATTCCGGCATCTCTGCTGCATCCGGTTCCCTTTCCCGGAACAATCGCCGGATTCCGATCTTCTTTCTCCCGGTTCCTCATCCTTCAAAAGAAAATCTGTTGTGACCTCGAACAACCGCGACAGATCCAGAATCCGGTTCAGATCCGGAAGACTGTTTCCACTCTCCCATTTCGACACAGACTGCCGGGATACTCCGAGCCTCTCCGCAAGTTCCTCCTGTGACCATCCTTTTTGCTTTCTGAGCATTAATATTTTTTCCGATAATGTCATAACAGCTCCCCCTGTCATTCTTTTTCTGCCTTCTGCGCCAGCCGATTCCGTAAACGCCCGTATCTCTGAAATTTATTTCCGAAATTTCCGGGCCACTTTAACTATATCAGATTCCAGCCGGCAATTCTATCAACCGGAGTTTGAAAATGCGGAGCCTGGAGGCAACCGGCGGTTGCGGATTGAATTTTCTCATATCCTTACTGTACGCCGTTTTTCGCGCAGATATCGTTCAGGCAGCATTTCTCACAATGGGGAGCGGTCCGGGCAGTGCACACATCTCTGCCGTGATAAACCAGACGATGGCAGAAGTCGCTGCCCTCCTCCGGCGGAATGATCTTCCACAGAGCCATCTCTACTTTCTTCGGCTCCTTGATCCCGTCCACCAGTCCGATGCGGTTGGTCAGGCGGATGCAATGCGTGTCGGTCACGATTGCCGGCTTTCCGAAAACGTCTCCCATAATCAGATTCGCGCTTTTTCTGCCCACACCCGGCAGCTTCAGCAGTGCGTCGAAATCATCCGGCACATTGCCGTCATATTCGTCCCGGAGCATTTTCATGCAGGCGCTGATATCTCTCGCCTTGCTCCGCCCCAGGCCGCAGGGGCGGACAATGGCCTCAATGTCATCCACATCGGCCTCCGCCAGAGCGTTGACGTCCGGATATTTCGCATACAGATCCTGTACAACCACATTCACCCTGGCGTCCGTACACTGTGCCGCCAGCCGGACGCTGACCAGAAGCTTCCAGGCCTGGTTATAATCCAGGGTACATCCCGCATCCGGGTACTCTTTTTTCAGGCGTTCGATCACTTCGAGCGCAAGTTCTTCTTTTGTCATATCTTTTTTCTCTCTTTCTTTTCCAAAATCATCCTGTGTCTAATAATATCTTCTAGTCCCTTGTCAGCTTCTTCACCCATTTTCCGTAATTGACTTCCAGAAACGCCGGAATGCACTTGAACACCTGATCTGCATTCAGACAGCAAACCACAACAACCGGCGAGGCTTTCACAACAAACGCCATAAAGAAAGACAGGGGAATCACAATACACCAGATGCTGATCAGATCCATCCGCACCACAAACATGGCGTTCCCTCCGCCGCGGATAATTCCGTTGTTGGTGGGCATCTGATAGGACATCGTCACACAGATCACACTGAGAATGATCAGAAAACGGTTTGCCATCTCTCTGGTCTCCGGCGCCAGATCGTAGAAGCTCAGCACCGGAATCCGCAGGAAGTACAGAAAGACGCCGGACACAATCCCGATAACGACAAACATTTTCTGGAGCCGCCGGGCATACAGATGAACTTTCTTCAGATCCCCCTCACCGATGGTCTTGCCGATCAGGACGGAGGCGGCCGACGACGCTCCCACAGCCATTGACTTGACCATAAGAAACAGATTGGACGCCGCACTGTTTGCAGCAATCGCACGGGCTGTCATATGACCCAGAATTACCGTCTGCATCGCTGTGTTCAGCCCCCACAGTCCCTGGACGATCAGCATCGGAACCGTCGTCTTAAAATAATCTCTTCGAAGAAGCCTGTCCGTCCGGAAATAATCGCTGATCCGCATCTTCAGATTCGGTTCTTTTCTCAGAACATACCACAGCGCCGCCCCGCACTCGACGATCCGGGCGACCAGCGTTCCCACTGCAGCGCCAGTCACTCCAAGACGAGGCGCTCCGAATTTCCCATAGATCAGTACATAATTGATGCAGCAGTTGATCACCAGCGTGGACACCGACAGGTAAAACGCAATCTTAACGATTTCCACACTCCGCAGCGTCGCCAGAAGAATCGTCGTCACTGCAAAAAACAGGTAAGTGAAGCGGATCAGAGAAAGATATTTCACCCCTTCGGCAATGATTGCCTGGTCTGTGGTAAACAGGCCGACCGCCTGTTCCGGAAACAGGCTGACTGCCAGAAACAGCGCCGCAGCGAAAACGAGACCTGTATGCATCGCCGTCGCTGCAATTTTTTTTACAGGCTCCAGCTGCTTCTTTCCCCAGTACTGACTGCAGAAGATCACCATTCCGTCTCCGACCGCTGTCAGTAGCTGCTGATAGATAAACTGAATCTGGTTTACTGCCGCCACGCCCGACAGAGAAACCTCGCTGTAAGCTCCCAGCATAATATTATCCGCAAGATTGACGCTCAGGGAAATCACGTTCTGGAAAACCAGAACAAAATACATGGAAAAAAACGTGCGGTAAAAATGTCTGTCTTTCATGGATTTCTTCCTTATCTTTCTCTTTCTGTTGCCGCCGCAGACGGTTCCGGCTGCCTCTGTCCACAGCCGGCGCGGCCGCTCTCCTCTGCTCCGCACAGACGTTCTATCCGCGCTGCAGTCTCCTCCGGCGTCAGCTCCGTCACATCCACCGGAAGCGTATGCAGCGCCCGATACAGCGGGAGTCGTTCTCTGCTGCGGTGAATCACGTCTTCCCTGCGGATTCCATCTGAGACGTCCTTCTGAAGCCGCCTCTCCAGCTCCTCTGGAGTGCACAGCAGCGAAATCAGAAACACCTGGCAGTCTTCCAGCGGAAGTTTTCCCAGAATTTCATCGATGATCGTCTGCTCATGCATCACCCAGCAGAACACGATATTCTTATAGGCGCTGCAGCGGATAAAGTTCTTTAAAAGGAAACAGATGTTTTCCATCACCATCTGCTTTGTCTCACCGTTCACCTGAAACGGATCCATCTCCCAGCACCAGTCGCCGTCAAGAAACACACAGTCTGGCAGCCGTTTTTTCAGGATCTGGCCCACTGTCGTTTTTCCCACACCCATGGTTCCTCCGATCAGGAACAAACGCTTCATGCCTCATCCTCCCCTAATTTTTGAATTGTCCCAATCCGTCGAACGGTTACGGAAACAGTTTCTTTACCCGACGGTAAATTTCGCGGTATTTCTCATACTGTCTCCTGTATCGTTCCACATGTTCCTGATCCGGGCGATAAACTTCCGGGGCGAAGGTCACAAGGCTCCGGGCAGCCTCGCTGATATCCCCATAGATTCCAACCGCGGTCCCCGCCAGCATGCACGCGCCAAGACATGCCTGCTCCTTTACCTGGCAGACCTGCACTTCCCTGCGGAAAATATCCGCCTGAATCTGCAGCCAGACCGGACTTGACGCTCCGCCGCCGGAAGAAAGAATTCTTTCGCAGGGAAGGCCCATCGCTTCGAGAATTTCCATAGACTCCCGAAGGGCAAACGTCACCCCTTCCATCACCGCCCTTGCCATATGTTCCCTGCCGTGGGTCAGATGCAGCCCGAAAAAGATTCCTCTCGCATCCGGATTCATGTGCGGCGTCCGCTCTCCCGTCAGATACGGAAGAAAAATCAACCCTTCGCTGCCCGGAGGAACCTGCTGTGCCATCCCGCTCATCTGACGGAAATCCGTCTCCCGCAGCACCTGATCCTTCAGCCACTTCAGCGACATTCCCGCGTTCAGCACTGCCCCGTACACGGTATACGCTCCCGGCAGGCCGTGGCAGAATGTCTGTGTGCGCAGCTGGCTGTCAGACACCGGTTTTTCCGAGTATGAGGAAATCTGACCGCCGGTACCGATGTTGCAGATGAATGTTCCCTCGTGCAGTACGCCGTTCCCGATACTCTGAGCCTGCTGATCCCCCATTCCGTAGATCACCTGCGCAGTTTCCGGAAGACCGGTCAGCGACGCGCACTCTTTACTCACAGTCCCCTGAATCTCCCAGGATTCATGACATTCCGGGAAGAGCCGATCCGAAACGCCGCATCGCTCCAGTATCTCCCAGGCCCAGTCTCTCTTTTCCAGATCAAACAGCAGCGACGCCGACGCATCGGAGACCTCTGCGCCGACGCACCCGGTCAGCCGGCTTCTGACGTAATCCTTCGGCTGCATAACCCATTTCACCCCGGCAAAGATTTCCGGTTCATGGCGCTGTACCCAGAGGAGCGACGGAAGGGCAAAGCCCGGGAAAATGCGGTTTTTCAGACACCTCCTCTGAAGGTCCTCCGGAATCAGCCGGCGCAGAAGCTCACATTCCTCACCGGAGCGCTGATCGTTCCAGAGAATCGCAGGGCGCACAGGCACACAATCCCCATCCGCCAGCACAAGCCCGTGCATCTGTCCGGACAGGCCGATGCATGCCGTCTCCCGGTAAACCTTTCCGTGCTGCGCCTTCAGAAGCGCCAGACAGTTTCTCACTGCCTGCCACCAGAGCTCAGGATTCTGCTCCGCCCACCCGGTCTGCGGTGTGGAAACATCGTAGGCCTGCGCCTGCACCCACTGTTCTCCTGTCTTTGCATCCAGCAGCATCACCTTTGCGCTGGACGTCCCGATATCAATTCCAAGAATCGCCGCCATCGATCCCCTCCTCATTGCTCTCCGGCAGTTTCACCGGATACTTCCATATATTTTTTCTCATCTCGTCCCGGAGGCTGTCCCCGGAGGGTTCCGGCAAATCCTCCAGTTCATATTCCAGATATCCGCAGTTGTACATATTATAATGAAAGAATGCATCATTGCTCATATCTTCAAAATAGGTCTTCATCACCCGGATGACCCCTCCATGACAGACCAGAAGGACATTTTTCCCTCTGTATTTCCACCGAAGCTCGTCGATCAGTGCGTACGTGCGCGCCGCCACCTGCATCATGGATTCTCCCTGGGGATCGCGGAACGCAAATTGCCGCTTATTGTCCAGAAATGCCTGTGTCCGGCGGTCCACACCCTCATAAATCCCGTAATCCTGTTCGATCAGACGCTCTTCTGTCAGTACCGGAAGGCCATGTTTTTCAGCGACGCATTCGGCCGTACGTCTGGCCCTCTGCAGCGGAGACGCCAGAATCACATCAATGGGAAGTCCGCTCATCCGCTCTGCAAGTGCGCGCGCCTGTTCCATCCCTTTTTCTGTCAGAGGCACGTCGGTTCTTCCGGACACCTTATCCTCCACATTCCATGTTGTTTCCCCGTGACGGGCAATATATAATTTCATTTCTCTGTTCCTCCCAAAGCACAGCAGTTCAGCCAGCTGAACTGTCACGGCATGTATTTTTTGTATTTCCGGACAGTTTCCGAAACAATCCCTGGGGAAATTCAAACACCAGAAGAATGCTTAAGACAATCGCAACCGCCACCTTCAGCGTCAGAAATCCTCTCTGCCCCGCCTGCTCCAGATCATTGGTCACAATATAATAAGCCGTCCAGTAGATTCCGGCTCCCGGCACCAGCGGAAAAATTCCTGAAATCAGAAACACCGTAACGGGGCACCGTTTTTTTACTGCAAACAGCCGTGACAGAAACACCACGGCAACATTTGCGATAAAAGTGGAAATCGGCGCGGAACACCACAGAAGAAAAATCTCATAACAGACCCAGCCGATCCCTCCGATCAATCCACACAGTCCGTAATATTTTTTCGGCACCTGAAACAGCAGCGCGAACGCAACCGTTCCAATACATGCCGCCAGAAATTCCCACAGAATCCTCACACTCACAGCAGCGTTCCTCCCGCAAAAGAATGCCATGCCATAATCACCAGGCCAACGCCCATTGCGATACAGAACGTCACAAGCAGCGCATCCAGCATGCGTACGGCTCCTGCAATATAATCCTCGTCAGCGATATCCCGGATCGCCGTCGTAAACGCAACCCCCGGCACAAGCGGAATAATGGAACCGATGATCATCTCTCCCAGATGGTGTCCGATTCCACACTGATACAGCAGAATGCCAAACAGCGTAACCAGCGCTCCTCCGGAAAGATTGGCGGCAATCTTTGACAGCCGCCCCCGCACCAGATACAGCAGATACAGATAAAGAACAATTCCCGCGGCAAATGCGGCGATACTGTCCACCAGATCACCGCCGAACAGGAAACAGAAGCATCCGCTGCCAACGCCGGAGGCAAGCACCTGATAGCCTCTCGGCTTCGGCGGCATCTTCTGAATTTCCAGCAGACGCTCCCTGGCTTCCGCCGGCGTATGCTGTCCTTTCACAATCTCACGGGAAAGCTGGTTCACCGCCGTCACCCGGTCCAGCCGGGCAGCGCTCAGCGGAATATGACGGACTCTTGCAAAATCTTCCTCTCTGTCACTTCCGGCAGTCAGAAAAATACCGCTGCTCAGCACAAACGCATCGCTGGATTCCACGCCATAAGCCTTTGCGATGCGGTAAATCGTCTCCTCCACGCGAAAAATCTCCGCCCCGCTTGCCAGAAGAATATCCCCGGCCAGCGACGCCACGTTCAGCGCTTCCCGATTGTCCTGTTTTTCCACTGTTTCTCCTCCGTTTTCTTCGTTCCAGAATCTTCCTCCGGTGAATCCGGCAGTATGCGTCCGGTCTTTTTTCCTTCTTTTTGAAAGGCAGTCTTACACAATTCGGCAAATTATACTGCCCTTTCACCTGCATTCACCAATTGTTCCTATTATAAACCTTTTCCCCGCAGACGGTAAAGTTTTTTGTTGCGGATGCCCGCAGGCACTATACTTTCCTGCGGTCTGTGCGGCGCATGCACAGACCTGACTGAACGTAGCAGTTCAGTCAGCTGAACTGTTGCCTGCCGCTCCTGCACGCAGCTTGTATTGGCTTTTTTTCTGCGTTATAATAGATCTATCATTTACAACCGCCGACACACGAAAGGAGGAATTTTCAATGGAACGAATTGTGAAATTTTTAAAGGACGCAGGCGTCTATTATCTTGCCACTGTCGAAGGTGATCAGCCGAGAGTCCGCCCGTTCGGCACCGCCCATGTGTTTGAAGGAAAGCTGTATATCCAGACGGGAAAGGTCAAAGACGTATCCCGTCAGCTGCTCGCCAATCCCAAAGCGGAAATCTGTGCATTTCTCAACGGTGAATGGATCCGCATCGCAGGAGAGCTGATCGAGGACGACCGGATCGAAGCCCGTCAGTCCCTGCTGGATGCTTATCCAAGCCTCCAGAAGATGTACGCTGCCGATGACGGAAACACACAGGTGTTTTATTTCCGGAATGCAACGGCAACCATCAGTTCCTTCACCCATGAGCCGGAAGTAATCACTTTCTGACACAGCAGGCTGCAGAAAACATTTGTCAGATAAACTCTGCTGCCTGAATCCCGGGAGTTTTTCGGATGCAAACGCCAGTACGGCTGTCAGCCTCCGAAAAACTCCCGGATCTGTCCAGCGACGATCTGCATCAGCCGTTGTCTGGATTCCACCGCAGCCCAGGCGATGTGCGGAGTGATCAGCAGTCTGCTCCTGTCATTCACCGAGAGCAGCGGACTATCCTCCGCCATCGGCTCTTCTGCGAGGACGTCAAGCCCGGCAGCCTGGATCATCCCACGGTTCAGCGCATCTGCAAGATCCGCTTCGCAGAGGATCCGGCCGCGTCCCATATTCAGCAGAATCGCTTCCGGCTTCATCTTCCGGAATGCTTCTGCATTCATCAGACCTTCGGTATGTTCATTCAGCGGCGCATGAATGGAAAGAATGTCTGACCGGCGAAGCAGAGTGTCAAAATCCACCTGGCAGTATCCCTCCTGTGCCGGAGCGCCGGAGGCGGAAGCATAAATAACATCTGCGCCGAACGCTCCTGCAATCTCCGCGACTCTCCGTCCGATGGCTCCAAGTCCCAGAATTCCCCAGGTAGAACCCTTCAGCTCATGAAATGTCTGAGAAAAATGACTGAATTCCCGGTCGTTGATGTAACGTCCGTCTCTGACATAATCGTCGTAGCTGCGAAGGTGCTCCAGAAGATAGAACAGCACGGCAAAGGTATGCTGCGCCACCGATTCTGTGGAATACCCGGCCACATTGCGCCATTGAATTCCGTGGGATGCAAGATAGTCCTTGTCCAGGATATTGGTTCCTGTAGCGGTAACACAGATCAGTTTCACCTTTCCCGTAGACGGAAGCGTCTCAGGATTGATCTGCACCTTGTTGATCACAAGCACATCCGCGTCCGCTGCGCGTTGGGGAATCTCCTCCGGAGCGGAAAACGGATATGTCACGACGGTTCCCAGCCGTTCGAACGGTGTGAAGTCGATATCATTTCCAAGTGTTCTGGCGTCTAAAAAAACGATCTTCATAATGAAAGTTCCTTTCTCTGCCGCAGGCCGACCGGGACCGGCCGCTGCGCGGCAGAAATTTCTTTCAGTATATCACAAAGCAGCAAACCATGCCAGCCGTCCGGAGTGAGAAACATCCGGAACAAAAAACCGTTATGTATAGTCACAGTTCGGCAGGTCTGCACTTCATTTCGGTCGGCGCTGACCGTGTGCCACCGGCACACAGCACCGCCAAATAGACATGCAAGCATGTCCGCCTGGCTCGCTGCTCGCGGAAATAAAACAGGCAAACAGGACATACAGTTGTCATGATTTCTGTGGTATGATTAAGTCAGAACAAGCAGAGTGTACATGAAAATTACTTACTGAAGATATGTGCCGCATTTGCGGAGAATGATTTTCAAATACACTCCAGAGCAGAAAGGAAAGCAGATGAAAATCGAACGACTGATTGGTATTTTATCAATCCTGCTGCAAAAGGATTCCGTGACCGCCCCGGAACTGGCAGAGCAGTTTGAAGTTTCCAGACGCACAATCGGCAGAGATATTGATGACTTATGCAGCGCAGGAATCCCTGTTGTGACCAGGCAGGGCAGCAATGGCGGGATCTCAATCATGAAAAATTACCGGTTTGACCGAACCCTTCTGACCAGAACTGAGCTGCAGGATATCCTGGCAGGGCTCCGAAGTCTGGACAGCGTCAACGGGACAAACCGTTATGGGCAGCTGATGGAAAAATTATCTGCTGGCGGATCGGATTTTCTGACAGGAGGCCAGTCGGTTCTGATCGACCTCTCCTCCTGGTCCAAAACCTCTCTCGCCCCTAAAATCGAACAGATCCGTGATGCGATTGATCACTGCCTGGAGCTGCATTTTTTATACTATGCTCCGAAAGGCGAGAGCTGCCGGCGAATGGAACCTTATTATCTGATTTTTCGCTGGTCCAGCTGGTATGTGTGGGGCTGGTGTCTGGACCGTCAGGATTTTCGGCTGTTCAAACTGAACCGGATGGACAGACTTCAGATATCCGAAACAAAATTTCTCAAAAGAAAGGTTTCTCTTCCGGATCTGAGCAATGAACGGATTTTTCCCGGCGGGATTCAGGTAAAAGCTCTGTTTGCGCCGGAATGTAAATGGCGACTGGTCGAGGAATTCGGACCGGAGTGTTTTGAAGAACAGCCGGATGGACGCCTGCTTTTTCAGGCAGATTACACCGACAGGGAAAATCTGCTCACATGGATTCTGTCTTTCCGGAATCAGGCAGAGCTGCTGGAGCCGGAATCCCTGCGGGAGGAACTGGCCCAGGCTCTGGCTGACGCTCTGAAAAAATATCAAAGCTGAAACAGAGCACGGAAGGAGGTACTGCCGATGCGTTATACCTGGATCGATGAATATCTGTTAAAAAAACGTTCTGTCACAAAAGATCTCCAGCCCGACTGGAACTGGATTCGTTATCAGATCGGAGGAAAAATGTTTGCCGCTCTCTGTCTCGGCGCAGACAACGAACCATATTACATTAACCTGAAACTGGAGCCGGAGGAGGGCGCCTTTCTCAGACAGCAGTATAAGGATATTCTGCCCGGATATTATTCCGATAAGCTTCACTGGAATTCTGTCCGCCCAGACGGAGCCGTTCCGGATGATCTGCTGAAAGACATGCTGGATAAATCCTATCATCTCGTTCTGAACGGATTCAGCAAGAAAAAGCAAAGACAGATTCTCGGCCTCAGCTGCTGCGGAACCGAATGTTCTTCCTGCGGTTTCTACGGCAAACTCTGCCAGGGCTGCAATGAATCCTGCGGAAAGGTATTTCATGCCCCGTCCGGAAATGCCTGCCCGATCTATCAATGCTGTGTCCGGAAACATCGGCTGGTCAGCTGTGCCGCCTGCGGAGACCTTCCCTGCAGTATCTGGCAGGAAACCAGAGATCCCGCCCTGTCCCAGGATGCCTTCCGGAAAGACATCGAACATCGGATCAGAAATCTGAAGCAGAACTGCGACCTGAAAGGAGCATTGGATTCTTATGACATTTGACTACAAAAAAGAATACAGGGAATTTTATCTTCCGCCGAAGAAACCCGGATTTGTCACAATACCGGAAATCAATTATCTTGCGGTTCGGGGGCATGGAGATCCCAATGAACCGACGGTGACTACAAGAAAGCGATTGGTCTGCTGTATGGCGTTGCATTTACAATCAGAATGAGTAATAAAAGCGGTCACAAAATACCCGGATATTTTTCTTACGTGGTCCCTCCTCTGGAAGGATTATGGTCTCAGGAAGGACAGGAAACTGCCGGGATCGACTTTACCAGAAAAGATCGTCTCAACTGGATTTCCATGATTCGTCTGCCGGAATTTGTCACAAAAGAAGTTTTCGACTGGGCGATCACCGAAGCATCTGAAAAGAAGCAGACGGATTTCTCTTCCGTGGAGTTTTTTCCCTTTCACGAAGGATTCTGTATACAATGTATGCACATTGGACCATATGACGATGAGCCTGCGACAATTCTTCAGATGAATCAGTACGCGGAACAACATGGCTGCCTTCCCGACCTTTCCGCCTCCCGCCTTCATCACAAAATTTATCTGAGTGATCCGAGGCGATGTGCGCCCCAGCGCCTGAAAACAGTGATCCGCCAGCCGGTAAAGAAACATAACTCCTTTTAAAACAAAGAGTTCCGGGCGCGGTCGCCCTAGCGACAAATTTCTGCTCCGCGCAAGTGCGCATCCCGCGAAGCATTTTTATACAGGGAACGCAGTTTTCTGTTATACAAAAAAAGAAACGATTGGAAGGTTCTTCGATATCGGAAGAACCTTTCAATCGTTTCGAAAACGTTCAGATATTACGCTGTGTAATTCTTTACGGTACCCCGTCGGTCACAGCCACCACAGTCTTATCCTGTGTTGCAGTACATACATCTGTCAGACAGCAGATCAATCGTAGCAATTCAGCCAGCTGAACTGTTGCGGCATCCGTCCATTGAAAATCGCTTCGTGATGGTTCGAATGCACGCAGGCACTACCTTTCATACAGCCTGTACAGTGATTACACAGATCTGGTGGAACTGTAACGATTAATCCAGATAATTGCCAACAGAGCTTGCATTATACTGCTTAATAATTTTCAGCATCACAGATCCGTCCGTCTGCTCGGCCTCATCCACGATTTTATACTTTGTATGCTTGCTGTCCAGCCCTTTCTTATACTGCTCCACCTCTCTTTTCACCAGTTCCACCGCCTCTGCGTGACTGATGTCTTCCTTCAGCATAAAATGAAGTGTCTGGCAGATACACGCTGCTTTCACCCGTTTCATATGACTTTACCTTCCTTTCAAAAAAGTAAACGTGTGGCTGTCTGCAACCGGAATTACGCCTGAAAGCCACACGTTGTATATAAATTATTATAAAAAGATTCCATACTTTTTCAAAGGACATTTTAACCAAATTTTATATGCTTTCCCTGCGCATGCATTTGTACTATTCTGCTGTTTTTCCGGGTTTTGTCAGATGATAGCTCATATCAATCAGATTCTTTATCTCCTCTTCCGGCACACTTCCATCCAGTCGAATGGTGATCCATCGTTCCTTATTCATATGATAAGCCGGAAGATATCCCGACTGTTCTCTCAGCATACTGACGAGCACAGGATCCGCTTTCACATTAAGAATTTCAACCGTACCCTCCCCCGGAAGTCCCAGACGGGCACGCTGCACCTCCATAATAAGCCCATACCATTTTTTATTTCCTCTGTGCCGTAATACAGCATTCTGATCCTGCCAGGGACAATCCGGTTCTGTTTTATACTGGTCTTTCACCCAGTCAAATATTTCCTGTCTGGTCATAATTTTGTTTTCCTCCTCTGATTGCAAATAGCGGCCTACTACGGCCGGTTTTGCGGAGCAAAACGGCCGTAATGC
>ERZ1643250.2701-NODE-2701-length-12995-cov-6.035858_pt1 | contig 12995 bp, 14 predicted proteins | sample MGYA00579262_ERZ1643250 | MGnify/ENA primary metagenome ERZ1643250 (study PRJEB29033, sample SAMEA4952265) | chicken gut metagenome | biome: Broiler Chicken; feature: Gastrointestinal Tract; material: Caecum | place: Ireland | collected 2018 | study: Broiler...
GTTTTATTATGAAATCCTTGAGAATAAGCTGTCAACTTTTTTTATACCACACCAGGCTCGGCTGGCTTTGCTTTAATTTTTCCAATATGTTCAAAGATAATTCCGTAAATGAACTGGCCTATGGGGTTAGAACACATACAGATACAAATGATACAGGAAATAACTTTTCCGATTAAATCATCAGGGGGCAAGATATGCAATTTAAGTAAATCGGCCATTGCTTCAAGACTTCGCTTGATGGGAACAAGTCTGAAGTCCCATCGTCTCAACCCTGATGCCGGAAGTGATACTTTCCTTTTCCGTGCCCGGTGACCGGCTCGATGATCCCATGCTCCGCCAGCTCTTTGATAAGGTCAGATGCTCTGGACGGCTTGAGGTCAATCGCCTTCATCACATCAGAACGTCCAAAGATCGCCTGACCCGGAAAGACCTCTCGCAGCTTCAATATGTGACTTATCGTTTTTGGCCGGAAAGTTTTTTCAATGTCCGCTTTCAAAGACTCCATGTCCGCTTTTGGCGTTTCAATGTCCGGTTTTTCCATCTCTTTGAACGCTCTGCTGATATGCAATGTCCGGTTATGCAGCGGATGGGCTTCATTCAGCAAAAGATTGCGGAGGAATGTCTCCAGATACTCCGTCGTCTCATGAATGCCGTTTTTCAGATCGTTGTAATTTGCCCTGACCAGCGAGTTACGGAAATACCACGCATTCTCAGCAAAAATATCGTTTGTAACATCGAAGCCCAGCGTGCGCAGATACTTGATGAAGAATACCGCCGTCGTTCTGGTATTGCCCTCGCCAAAAACATGGATCTGCCACAGTCGGGAGACGAAAAGCGCAAGATGATGAATGATCTCATCCATAGACAGATTCTTATAGGAAAACCTCTTCTCTTCGGAAAAATCATAATCCAGCGTCGCCCTGAGCTCTGTGGCACTACCGTAGAGCACGGTCGCGCCGTCCAGCACCCATTCCTTCTTCGTGATGTTGTAATCCCGAATCCGTCCTGCATGAGAATAGATTCCGGTGAACAACTTTCTGTGAACGGAGAGATACTCGTTTGGCGTAAAGCTGAAAGCCCGCTCGGAAAGAAGTGCTGCAATCCGAGCAGAGACCTTGTCCGCCTCCTCAGTGCGGTCAGATGCATCACGGGCAGGATTCTCCTTGTAGTAAGACTGCAGAAGTTCATTTGCCTCTTCAAATGTAATCTCGCCCTCAATATTCCGGACAGCCGTCCGCACCAGATATTCTGATGTCTTGAGTCCATCAACCGCCTGCAGACCAATGGCCGTATGCCAAGCATAGCCTTTGTCCCGCTTGTCTGGCTCAGACTCTTTGATATATTCCTTAAAAGGATCTTTGTCCATATGACCTCACCTCGCTAATTCTTAATTTGTACCCGCTTGGAAGCTACCTCTGCCACAGGTGTCGTCTAACAAGACTCTATCTTTGATACAATGTGCTTTTCCTGAATATGTGTCCCGATTCCCGTAGAAAGTCTTATTCCGCGGGCATTTTTTCCTTTCTGAGGCAACAATTTTTATATTTTTTTCGCTCCCACATGGACACGGATCTTTTCTTCCAATCTTCATCAAGTATAACTCCTTATCAGATCCTTCCATGTATTTAACGAATTTGCATTCTGAACCTTTCATCGCGTGTTACTCCTCCTCGCTAATAAATATTCCCGGAACGTTCTGCCGGATGTATTCGACTTCGTTCTCTACGCTGGGAGAATTGTATTTGCATTTATATATTTCATATGCGGGCTTTCTCCTTAATTGATAAATCCAGGCAGCAAAGCCAGCATTTTTTGAGCGACTATATCAGTTAGCTTTTTATTTTGGCACATCATATATCTCACCACCGTTAATTTTATTTCCTCACCAGGAGGCAGGCATTTTCGCAATGAACCGTTTGTGGAAACATGTCTGTTGGACAGATTCTGGCCAGCCGGTACCCTCTTTCGCACAGGTATTTCAGATCTCTGGCCAGGGTCGCGCTGTCGCAGCTTACATACACCACGCGCTTTGGCTGCATGGCGGCAATGGTATCCAGAAGCTGTACGTCGCAGCCTTTGCGGGGCGGATCCACCACAATCACATCCGCGTAAATCCCCTCCCTGCGGTACTTTTCCGGGAGGATTTCCTCCGCCTTTCCCACAAAAAATTCCGCGTTCTTAATCCCGTTTCTTCGGGCATTTTCTTTCGCATCTTCTATGGCCTGGGGAACGATTTCCACGCCGTACACCTGCTTCGCTTTCTGGGACAGGAACAGGGAAATTGTGCCGATTCCACAGTAAAGATCCCATACGGTTTCATTGCCGGTAAGGCCGGCATATTCCAGGGCTTTTTCATATAATTTGCGGGTCTGGACGGGATTCACCTGGTAGAAGGAAAGAGGCGAAATCCGGTAGGTGATGTCTCCGATGGAGTCTTCGATATACGTTTGTCCCCAGAGCAGGCGAATCTGTTCTCCCAGGATGACGTTGTTTCGTTTCTTGTTGACGTTTAAGGTAATGCTTGTCATTTTGGGGATGGTTTTTAATGTTTCCACCAGCTTTTCTTCCCGGGGCAGGCGTTCTCCGTTAACAATCACACAGACCATCCACTCTCCGCTGGTGAACCCGCAGCGGATCAGGATGTGACGAACCAGGCCCTTTCCTGTCTGTTCGTCGTAGGGTTCCACCCGATACTCTTTCATATAAGAAAGTACACGATTTAAAATCTCTTCATTGCCTTTGGCTCCCAGACAGCAGTTCCGGTTATTGATGATGCTGTGGGTGCGGCCGGCGTAAAAGCCGGTAATGATTTCCTTTTCTTTGTTTTTTCCCACGGGAAACTGGGCCTTATTTCTGTAGTAATAAGGCTCTTCCATGCCGATAATCGGCTCCATGGGAATCTGGGTAAATCCCCCAATCCGCTCCAGGTGATCCCGGACTTTTTTCTCTTTAAATTCCAGCTGCTTTTCATAGGTTAATGCCTGTAACTGGCAGCCGCCGCACTGTCGGGCGATGGGACATTTGGTCTCCCGGCGGAAGGGGGAGGGTTCCAGAATTTCCATCAGCCGGCCGTATCCGTAACTTTTTTTCGCTTTTATGATTTTGGCCCGGATGTGGTCGCCGATGACTGCGTCTTTTACAAATACGGTGTAGCCGTCGGCTTTTCCTATTCCTTCTCCATCGTTTCCCATGTCCGTAATTACCAGGGTTACTTCATCATTTTTCTTATATGTTATCATTCAAACGTTCTCCTGCTTCTGCTCTTTCTTTTATCCGCGGGCTGTTTCTTTTTCCCGTAAAGGCCAAAGAGACTGCTGTTGTTTCTGCCTTTGCAAAAACAGCAGCAGTCCTTTCTTTTCTGCATTCTGTTTTATTTATACTTCGCTGGTTCTTCGTAAGTTGCTCTCGAACAGCCGGTTGAATCCCAGCCATTCCTTTTTGGCTCCTGCATTGGAGAAGATTTCTGTAAGCGTTTCCATTCTGGCGTCTGTATTATCTGCCAGGTTTAAAGCCACTGCTTCTGCCAGGGCCGGTTTCTTGGGGGAACCGTATTCCAGCTCTCCATGATGGGCGATGATACAGTGTTTCAGTTCGTTTTCCAGCTTCTGGGGGAAATCCGGAATGGTTCTGATAATGTCATGAATCATTTCTGTTCCAATCACAATGTGTCCCAGAAGCTGCCCTTCATCCGTATAATCGTTTAATGGAAAGGCCGACAGCTCTTTCGTTTTTCCGATGTCATGACAAAGAGCGGCGCTGATCAGCAGATCCCTCTTTAAAATCGGGTAGCGGGTGCAGTAATAATCGCAGAGTTTTACCACACTCAGGGTATGTTCCAGAAGCCCTCCGATGAATCCGTGATGTACGGTTTTGGCTGCGGAATGGCTGGTAAAATTCTTCTGAAATTCCGCGTCTTCCACAAACAGTCTGTTCAGAAGCCGAACCAGATAGGGGTTTTTTATACTGTTAATATAAGTCAGAAGCTGACCGTACATATCTTCGGTGCTGTTTTCGCTCACCGGGAGATAATCTTTGGGATCGTATTCGCCCTCTCCTGCTTTTCTGGCCCTTCGGATGGTAACCTGCAAAGCTCCGGCAAAGCTGCTTACCTCTCCCACAACCTCCACATAGTCCAGTGCGTCGAAATCGTCAATTCCGCTGGAATTGGGATCCCAGATTTTGGCGTCTATGGTTCCGGTTTTATCCTGAAGTATCACATTTTCATAGGGCTTTCCGTTTTTGGTAACGGCTGCCTGTTTCTGTTTGCATAAATAAATGGCTCCCACTCTGTCGCCTTCGTGTAACTCGTTTATAAATCGCATGTTAATCTGCCTTTCTAAATTCCTTCTACTATCATTGTATATTCCATTTTCTCGTAGTTCTCGGTTCCCCTCCGCTTCAGAACCACTTTTATCTTCTGGCCTTCTTTGCATTTCTGCAGATAGGTGCTGTATTCCTGCATAGTTGCCACCGGTTCTCCGTTCAGAGAACAGATGATGTCTCCGCTTTGGACTCCCGCTTTCATAGCCGGAGAATCCCTTTCCACCGAATCCACATAAATTCCCTGAGGAATGCCTCTGCTTTGTGAACTTTCGTCCACTTCCTCCCCTTTGATTCCCAGATACATAATCGTCTCTCCATTGGAAAGGATTTCCAGAAGAGGTTTTAACTGGGAAACGGCCAGGGCTTTTACCATACTGGAGGAAGCGTTCTGTCCCTCCTGGGGCTGTACAATCAGACCGATGATTTCCCCCTGGTTATTCAGCAGAACTCCGCTGCTTTGTTCCTCTCCCAGTATATCTGTCATCAGCAGGTTATACCGGGCGTCTATGGACTGGTATTCATTGGCCACAGAGGTAATCACGCCATAAGATACCAAATCTGAATAGGCGGATGGATTTCCCAGGGCAATCACGCCTTTCCCCCGAAAGAGACTATAGGAATTTCCCAGGGATGCCACGTACAATCCCGCTCTGGTATCCTGGGGAATTTTTTCTTTTTCCACGGTCATCACCGCAAGCCCCGTGCGGGGATCGCTTTTTCTTGGGTTTCCTTTCACTGTTTTACCGTCCTGAAAAGTAACCCACAGGGTTTCTGCATTCTCTACGGCCTTTGTCTCTGTCAGAATATAATATTCGTTTTCGTTTTCCATATAAATGATTCCGGAGGCCAGACCATAGGTCAGCCTGGTTTTATCCAGAAGGTTTTCATCTTCGGATTCTCCGTAAACGGTTACCAAAGCTTTCTGAGGCTTTTCTGCAATAGTAAGAATCTCCTGATAAGCGCTCTCATACTGCTCCAGAGCGTTTTTCTCTGTCTGTGCAGACGAGGCAGCCTCCGGCTTTTCCTGTTCCTGCACCTGGGCATTTTCTTCTGTTTCCTCCTGCTCCTGTGGAGAATCAACAGGAATCTGAACTTTTTGAGTCTTTTCTGCATTTTCTTCATTTATCTGCAAAAACTGCGGCGCAGCCAGAGTAAAGGCAGCGGCGGCGGCCAGACCGAACAAAATCCCCGCTCCCAGAAGATACCCGGTTTTTAAAAGCCGTTCCTTCTTCCCGTTCTTTTTTATAGTTTCTTTGATAAAATAATAGTTTTCCGGGTTTTCATTTCCCTCTTTTTTCTTTTTCCACTGCATAACTGACTCCTGACATTCATCAAAATTAAAATCCCGACTGCCAACTGTCGATTATTCTATCAAATACTTATGAATTTTTTATGAATAAAATCAGATTTTACTGGTTTAAAAGCTGTATATTGGCTGCTTCATACTGGTTAAAGACAGACTCGCTGAAATTGGCCGGATCCACAGTTCCCTGATACCAGGATTTCTGATTGAAATAGTCCTGTACCTCTTTCATAGTAAAACGGTATCCATGGCGGGCATAGATTTCATTGATTGCCATCTGCTTTTGTTCATAGTTCAGTCCGCTGACTTCTTCCCGGGTCAGATACCGGCTGCTGCTCTCTGGCAGAATATAGTCCCCTCCTGCTGCAGCAGGCGTGGGTGTGGGTGTTCCTGTAATTCCCGGCGTAGGGGTGGGCAATACACTGGGACTTGGCGCAGGAGTCGGTGTCGCCGTCGGGATTGGAGTGGGCACAGGCGTTTCCGTAGGTTTGGGACTTAAGGTCGGTACCGGTGTGGAGGTGGGAAGAGGCGTAGGCAGGGGTTTCACCCTGACGCTGTCTTTATCCTCCAGTTCCTGCGTATCACTGGAGAAAAATTCATCCACCTTTTCGTTGGCCTTCGCATCAATCTTATCCAGAAGACTGCATCCGCCCAGAAAAACAGACAGACAGAATACTCCCAGAACAATCCCCGTTCCTCTTTTTTTCCAGCCTTTGTACTTCATCTGCATTCCTCCCTTGTACTCCACGGTTATTGCTTTATTATAACTTGACTTTCCCGGAAAAGCCAGAAGACTTTGAATTTTATCTTTCTTTTGTTTCCCAAATACGGTAAAATGTGTCTAGATAAACGGACTTCATGGAGGTTATGATGAATAATAAAGCGCTGAACGCTCTTGAATACAATAAAATAATCGAACAACTGACAAACTATGCTTCTTCCCCCCTGGGAAAAGAGAAATGCCGAAATCTCCTTCCTTCCGATAATCTGGAGGAGATCCGCCATATGCAGACTCAGACGAAAGACGCTCTGAGTCATTTATTCCGCAAGGGACGGATTTCCTTCGGGAATGCCAAAGACATACGTCCTTCTCTGAAACGGCTGGAAATCGGAAGCTCCCTTGGAATCGGAGAAATTCTGGCTGTGTGCTCTCTTCTGGAAAACGCAGGACGGGTAAAATCCTACGGACGCTCCGAAAGAGGGGAGGAAATCCAGGATTCTTTATCCGGCATGTTCCAGACTCTGGAGCCTCTTACTCCACTGGCCATGGAAATCCGCCGCTGTATTCTCTCCGAAGAAGAAATCAGTGACGATGCCAGTATGGGACTTCGTCATGTACGACGGAGCATGAAGGTAATTAACGACCGCATCCATACCCAGTTAAATGCTTTTGTAAACGGCAATGCCCGCACGTATCTGCAGGATTCCGTCATTACCATGAGAAACGGCCGTTACTGTCTTCCGGTAAAGGCCGAATATAAGAACCAGGTGCCGGGAATGATCCACGATCAGTCTTCTACCGGCGCTACCTTATTTATAGAGCCCATGAGTATTGTAAAATTAAACAATGAAATGCGGGAACTGGAGCTGCAGGAACAAAAGGAAATCGAGAAAATCCTGGCAGAGCTCAGTGTGAAAATCCAGGAGCACACAGAGGAAATTGCTGCAGATTTGCAGATTCTGGTGGATTTGGATTTCATTTTTGCCAGAGCGTCTCTGGCCATGGAGCAAAATGCCACAGAACCTGTTTTTCAGGATAATGGGGTCATCCGTCTGAGAAAGGCCCGCCATCCCCTGATTTCCAAAAAGCAGGTGGTTCCCATTGATATTCGTCTGGGAGAAGATTTCGATCTCCTGGTGGTTACCGGTCCCAATACCGGCGGTAAAACGGTCTCTCTGAAAACCGTGGGGCTTCTGACCTTAATGGGACAGGCCGGCCTTCATATTCCTGCTGCCGACCGGTCCGTTCTCTCTCTGTTTCAGGAAGTTTATGCGGATATTGGAGATGAACAGAGCATTGAGCAGTCTTTAAGTACCTTTTCCTCCCATATGACCAACGTGGTTTCTTTTCTGGAAAAGGCCGACGCCAATTCTCTGGTTCTCTTTGACGAGCTGGGGGCAGGAACTGATCCCACAGAAGGGGCGGCCCTGGCCATTTCCATCCTCTCCCACCTGCATGGGCAGGGGATCCGAACCATGGCCACTACCCATTACAGTGAATTGAAGGTCTATGCCCTTTCCACCGAAGGTGTGGAAAATGCTTCCTGCGAATTTGATGTGGAGACTCTGCGCCCCACTTACCGGCTTTTAATCGGTGTTCCGGGTAAGAGTAACGCCTTTGCCATTTCCTCAAAGCTGGGGCTGCCCGATTACATTATCCATCAGGCTAAGGAACAGATCAGCAAAGAGGACGAATCCTTTGAGGATGTTCTTGCCACTCTGGAGCAGAACCGGATTACCATTGAAAACGAACGGGCGGAGATTGCCCGCTATAAGGAGGAAATCCGTCAGTTAAAAGAAGAAATGACCCAGCGCCGGGAGAAACTGAATCAGCAGCGGGAACGTATCCTCAGTGAGGCAAACGAAAAAGCCCTTCACATTCTGGCCGATGCAAAAGAGTATGCAGATCAGACCATGAAAATGTTCCATAAGTTCCAGAAAGATCATGTGAATTTAAGTGAAGTGGAAAAAGAACGGCAGAATTTAAGGAAAAAACTCTCTAAAACAGAGAAGCAGCTTTCCATGAAAGCCCGGGCACCCAAACCGAAAAAACAGTTAAAAGCCTCAGATCTTTCCATCGGTGATGCCGTAAAGGTTCTCAGTATGAATTTAAAGGGAACGGTCAGCTCCCGCCCGGATGCCAAGGGCAATGTCTTTGTCCAGATGGGAATCCTCCGCTCCCAGGTGCCCATCACCGATCTGGAGCTTCTGGATGAACCGGTAATTACTGGCCCCACTTTACAGCGGACCGGAGCCGGGAAGATTAAGATGTCTAAGTCCGCCACCATTTCCACGGAGATTAATCTCCTGGGAAAAACAGTGGATGAAGCCATTTCTGAACTGGATAAATATCTGGACGACGCTTATCTGGCTCATATGTCCAGTGTACGGATCGTTCATGGAAAGGGCACCGGCGCTCTTCGAAAAGGCGTTCATAACTATCTGCGCAGATTAAAATATGTAGATTCTTATCGTCTCGGCGAATTCGGGGAAGGCGATGCCGGCGTAACCATTGTAAATTTTAAAAAGTAAGCGGAAAGGAGACTGCAGTTATGGCAGCAAAACAGAAGATTTTAATCGTAGACGATGATAACAATATTGCAGAGCTCATCGCTTTGTATCTGACCAAAGAATGCTTTGATCCCCTGATTGTCAATGACGGGGAAGAGGCCTTATTAAAATTTAAAACCTTTCAGCCGGATTTAATCCTGCTGGATTTGATGCTTCCGGGTATGGACGGCTATCAGGTCTGCCGGGAAATCCGCCATACTTCCGATGTGCCCATCATTATGCTCTCTGCCAAAGGAGAGACCTTTGATAAGGTGCTGGGGCTGGAGCTGGGCGCTGATGATTACATGATTAAGCCCTTTGACTCCAAGGAGCTGGTAGCCCGTGTGAAAGCGGTTCTGCGCCGTTTCCATGTAAAACAGCCCGCTGTGGCCTCTGAGGAGAAACGGGTGGATTACCCGGATCTCTCCATTAACCTGACAAATTACTCTGTAGTATATCTGGGGCAGCAGATCGACATGCCTCCCAAAGAGCTGGAACTTCTCTACTTTCTGGCCGCCTCTCCCAATCAGGTGTTTACCAGAGAGCAGCTTCTGGATCACATCTGGGGGTATGAGTATATTGGAGATACCCGCACTGTGGATGTGCATATCAAACGCATCCGGGAAAAAATCAAAGATCATCCCCGCTGGTCTTTAGCTACCGTGTGGGGAATCGGCTATAAATTTGAGGTGAAAAACCCGTGAAAAAGAAACTTTACTGGAGATTTCTGCTTATTTACCTGCTGCTGGGATGTCTGGGGCTCTTTCTGACCACCACTTTAGGAGCTCACTTAGTGGAAAGAAAGCTGGAAGCATCTGTCAGTCAGGATTTGTATCAGGAATGCACAGCCATCGCCTCTGACTCTACCTTTAAGTATCAGATGTCCTACCGCAATATATCTGCCCTGGGAAAGAATCTCTCGGCCCTGGCCGCCTATCAGGACGCTATTATCTGGGTAATCAACAGCCAGAATGAGATCATCTACAATTCCCGGGAAACCGTCTCCCAGCCTGTGCCGGTAGATGGTTTTGATCCTACCCTCTGGGGTGAAAGTTATTATACCACCGGCGACTTTTTCGGAAATTTTTCCGAAGATATGCTAAGCGTTATGGCTCCTGTCACTGCAAATATGACGCCGAAGGGATATATTGTCTTTCATTATCCCCTGGAAGTTCTTTATCAGGAACGGGATCAGATTGTGGCAGTTGGCGTACTGCTCTTTTTCCTGATTTTTCTGCTGTTTCTGAGTACTTTTTTCATTTTTTCACTGACCGTATTCAGACCCCTGCAGAAAATTACTGAGGGAGCTCAGGAATTTGCCCGGGGAAACCTGGACTACCGGATTCCGGTAAACAGCAGCGACGAAATCGGTTACCTGGCCAATACTTTAAACTATATGTCCGACAGAATGAATGAAACCGGGGAATACCAGCAGAAATTTATCGCCAATATCTCCCATGATTTCCGTTCTCCCCTTACTTCTATTAAAGGCTATGTGGAAGCCATTCAGGACGGCACCATTCCCTATGAAATGCAGAACCGGTATCTGGGAATTGTGGCTCATGAAACGGAGCGGCTGGAGAAGCTCACCCGCAGTCTTCTCACTTTAAATGCTCTGGATGTTCATACCCGGATGATGAATATCCAGTCCTTTGACATTAATCAGATTATTAAAAGCACGGCCAGTGTTTTCGAGGGAATCTGTACTCCCCGCAAGATACAGCTGGAACTGATTCTCATGGGAGCGTCTCTCCAGGTGAGGGCAGATGAAGAACAGATTCAGCAGGTTTTATATAACCTGCTGGATAATGCCATTAAATTCAGCCCGGATCACGCCTCCATTACCATTGAAACCACAGAGAAAAACGGTAAGGTTTTCGTTTCTGTCAAGGACAGGGGAATTGGGATTTCCAAAGAAAATCTCTCTAAGATTTGGGAACGGTTTTATAAGATTGATTCTTCCCGGGGCAAAGATCCCAAAGGCACCGGCCTGGGTCTGTCTATCGTAAAAGAAATTCTGAGCGCCCACGGGCAGAATATTGATGTGATTAGTACCGAAGGAGTCGGTACGGAATTTATTTTTTCCCTGGAAAGAGCATAACTTACTCTTTCCAGTGGTATTTTGTCAATTGTCCCTCCAGCTGCATATGAGCAAACTGATGCTGACGAAGGGCTTCATATAAGATAACAGCCACAGAATTGCTCAGATTTAAAGAACGGATGTCCCCGATCATGGGAATCCGTATGGCTGTGGCCTGATTCTCAAGCAGAATTTCTTCCGGAATTCCTCCGCTTTCTTTTCCGAACATAATGTAACAGTCTTCTTCAAACTCCACTTCCGCATAGGTTCTGGGGGCCTTGGTGGTGGCATAATAGATTTTGGCGCCGGGATTTTTCTTTAAGAAATCCTCATAATCCAGATAAGTGGTCACATCCAGATCCTTCCAGTAATCCATCCCTGCCCGTTTAATGGCTTTTTCATTAAGACGAAATCCCAGCGGTTCGATCAGATGCAGCCGCGTTCCCGTGGCCACGCAGGTTCTGCCGATATTTCCCGTATTTGCCGGAATCTCCGGTTCATGAAGTACGATATTTAACTTTGCCATAATGCTCTCCCTATTTTCTCTAATTCGTCTTTTCCAGGCCGATCCAGATAGCGGATATGTTCTCCGTTGTAAAGTCTTCTGGCCGGTCCTCTGGTGGTCTCTCCGATAATGCAGGCCTCAATCCCTGCCTCCTTCAGACGGCGAAGAAGGGCGTTTCCATGGGGTGCGGCAACTAAAAAAGAGCCCTGAGAATGCAGAAGATACGGATTCAGGTTATACAGCTCCGTGATCTCCACCGTCTCCTGGCGAATGGGAATCTTTCTGACGTCGATGTCCATCCCGATCTTCCCGTATTCTTCTGCCATCTTCCACAGACCACTGAAAATACCACCCTCTCCCAGTGGATAGAAGATTGCTTCTTTTTCTCTTTTTATAAAGTCCTGTTCTTTCTGTATATTTTCATATTCTTTTAAGTTTCCCGCCAGACGGAGAAAATCCCTGGAAAACCTCTGCTCCAGTTCTTCTTCTTTTTCCCTGAGAAGGACAGAGGTTCCCGAAAGGGCAATCCACTTTGTGACAAGCAGTTCCCAGCTCTGGGGAATCTGCCTTTTACTCTCTGTTTCTTTCATACGTCTCTCCCGTTTTACATCAGATAGGATACGGCCGTGGGCACTACCATGGCAATCACTAAAAGAATGGCTATTATCGCAGCCACAAGTCTTCTCTTTTTCGGATCAAACATTCCCATTTTACTCACCTCTTTGTGATATAGACGGCGTTTACCTGTTACTTTCTGCGTTCCTTACAGTATTTGGTAAGGAAGCATTCTTCACATTTCGGACCTCTTGCAAAACAAATCTGACGTCCAAATGTGATAATCTGTATATTATACAAAATCCAGTGATCTTTTGGAAGGACTTTCATTAAATCCATTTCAATTTTTACCGGATCTTCTTCCTTTGTCAGTCTCAGCCTTCGGGAAATCCGCTTTACGTGGGTATCTACCACAATGCTGGGCTCATGGAAAATATTGCCCCGGATCACATTGGCGGTCTTTCGTCCCACTCCGGGAAGGGTTATCAAATCTTCCAGCCGGCTTGGCACTTCTCCGTGGTAGGTATCCATGATCTTTCTGGCGCACCCCAGAATATTCTTGGCTTTATTATGATAAAACCCGGTGGGCTTAATATCCTGCTCCAGTTCATTGAGATCCGCATTGGCAAAGGCCTCCATGGAAGGATACTTCTGAAACAGATCTTTTGTCACCACGTTTACCCTGGCGTCTGTACACTGGGCGCTCAGGATGGTGGCAATTAAAAGCTGCCCCGGATTCTCATGATTCAGATAACATTTGTATTCTCTTGTGTAATGTTCGTCCAGAAGAGCTAAAATTTCTTTTGTACGTTTCGTTGCCACAGATTCTGCCTCCTTTATTCCTCGTCCAGATTCCAGTCTAACTCTTCTACTCTGGCGTTTTTCGTCAGGGGATCCCGGTTTTCATAATCAAACAGCAGGATACGGCCCGGTTCAAATACTTCGATATGGGCTGTTTT
>ERZ1643250.2707-NODE-2707-length-12973-cov-7.112866_pt1 | contig 12973 bp, 12 predicted proteins | sample MGYA00579262_ERZ1643250 | MGnify/ENA primary metagenome ERZ1643250 (study PRJEB29033, sample SAMEA4952265) | chicken gut metagenome | biome: Broiler Chicken; feature: Gastrointestinal Tract; material: Caecum | place: Ireland | collected 2018 | study: Broiler...
TTGATAAATTGTATAATCTACGTGGCAGTGATAGTGTGATTTTTAAAGAAATGGAGAGTGCTCATAAGAAAGCTGAAGAGACAAAAGAACGTACTACAGCGCTTAAGAGTTCTTTGCAAGAGAAAATCGCTGGCTTGGAAGCAGATAGTAAGAATTTAAGTGAACAAGGTAAGAAATTAATGGAAGTATTAAAAGGAATTGATAAGAGTGCTTATGAAACTGTTATTGATCGCTTACATATTAATTTTGATCCTGAGGCTTTAGTAGCAAAACTAGATAGTTCTTTACCTGAGACTATTGATAAAGTTAATGCGGATATTAAAGCTAGTCAAGAAGAGCTTGTTTCTGTTGAAGAGGAAATGAATAGTGCTATTACGACAATTGAGGAAATTGGCATTAGAAAGGATGCTGCTGTTGCTAATCAAGAAAAGTTGAATGAATATTTTGATCTTGCTTTAGCTGGTAATATTAATATTACAAGAGATTCTATTACTTCTTTGTTAGAACAATTTGATTTAACGGAAGAAGAGACTAGAGAAGCTGCTAAAATACTTATGTTCCCAGAAGATGCATTATATGATTATGATGCTAAAGTTAAAGAATCTGAGAAAAAAAGTATTAGCGAAGTAATGCAAGAAGCTAAGAGTCAAGAAGCAGATGCACTAAAACCTCAAGTAGTTGAAGAAACTGTAAAAGAAGAACCTGTCGAAGTAGCACCAGTAAAAAGAGAAGAGCCAGTAGTAGAAAAAAAGTTTGATCGAGAAGATTTAATAGATTTATTTAATGAGATTGGACTTGATTATTTAGATTATACAACAAGTGATTTAGATCAAGTGTTAGAACACTTTAATGAAAAAGTAATTAGAAGAAATGTTAATATCTTTAAAGAAAATGATCTTAGCTTGGATATATTTGTAGATCATATTAATTTACTTTATGATAAAGAATTGGAAGCTAAGATGGATAGATTACTAAGAATTGGTAAAAGTGCACTTGATATTTATTTAAATCCAACAGTTTTAACTAAATATGATTATAAAGGATTAGATAAAGCAATTATTTTACTTCAAAGTAGTGGCTTAGATCCTAAAAAAGTGCCACTTATGGCTTATTAAGGGAGGTTTATAAAATGACAGTAAGAGAAATGGTGGAGTTTAGAAAAAGATATGGAATGGTTCAAGATGTTACATTAGATGATGTTACCGTCTTAACTGTTGCTTCTTTTGATAGAGCAAATGGTGTATGTGATTTATTAGAAAATCATGGATATACTACAAGTGCTCTTCCTGGAGAATTTATTAAAGAATTTACGATGAATGCTAATGAAATGGCTGAATTAGAGCAATCACTTACAGAGATTGATGCTTTAAATCTTAAAGATGTTTTTCAAAGTAATTTAAGAGTAGCTTGTTTTAAAAAGACGTTTTTGGATAGATTAAAAGTATTTTTAACTAATAACTTAGCATTTCTAAATGAAGATAATACATTTATTCATGAATTATATGATGTATCTTTTGCTAGTAGAGTTCAATTTTGTATTGATAATGGTTTTATTTTTATGAATGGAAATAGATTTATTAAAGAGTTGTATGATGCTGAAGACTTTGGTAGTTATACTGCTGGTAAGCCTTTACAAGAGATTAGAACTGTAGAAGAACTTAATCGTTCAACAAATGGAAGTGCTGATGATTTACAAGCTAAGATGGATCCTGAAGATAGACAAGTGTATAATCAAATTATAGAAAGTTTAAATTATTTAGTTTTACAGAATGCAACAAATGAGTATTTACCTGCTGTTGTTCGTAATATTATTGATAAAGTAAAAGAATCTATATTGAGAAAAGAGTATCATTTTTTACCTTTAAGAGATGTTGTAGATGGTGTAATGTTTGATGGTATAGATGTTACTCCAGAAATGGAAAATATAAGAGAGCTTGTTTTAAGTGCTTTTCCTGAAGAGTTAAAACAAAGCGAAGGAAGAGGGGTAGCATGAAATTTTTAGAAAAATTTGGTTTTAAGAAAGATGATATTGCTGCTTTAAAAGAGAATTCAACTAGTGCTCTATTAAAAGAGATTGAAGCTCATAAAAAGTTAGTGTCTAAGAATTTAGAATATCTAAGTGATATGGGTGTTACCAATTTGATTGAAATATTTACTAGATATCATGATATGTTTTTAATGGATAATAGTAATTTTGTAGAAATCTTTAATAAATATGATCAAAAAGATTTAGTTGATAAGTTAGCACGTAATGTTCAAATTATGGAATATCTATAATTTGAACTTTTTTCTTTTAAAAAGGGTTGGGAAAGTATTGCATTCTTGACAAATATTTGATAGAATAAAAGAGTAATTTAATAATAGGAGGAGTGCATATGGCTCTAGGTAAATTTAAAAATCTTTTTAAAGATGTGGATGATGATGATACTTTAACTGGTACAGAAGATGAGTTTTATAATATTAGTGAGGCAGATGCATTAGCAGAAGCAGATAAATCAGGCAATAAAATGATTTTGTTAGAACCACGAGCTTATTCTGAATCACAACAAATCGCTGATCATCTTAAAAATAGAAATAGTGTGGTTGTTAATTTAAAACGTGTTACTTCTGATCAAGCAAAGAGAATAATTGACTTTTTAAGTGGCTGTATCTATGCGATTGGTGGGACTATGCAAAAGATTGGGGTAGGAATATATTTATGTACCCCTAAGAATGTTAATGTTCAAGGTAAGATTAGTGATGAATCAGAGAAAAATAAATCTGATGTAGAAGAAGAATGGTAATATACTTAATGAAGTAATGTCGAGGTGAGGCTCTTTTGAGAAAATTTAATACGAGTTTAAATGGTTATAATAAAATTGAAGTGAATAATTTTGTTAATGAAGTTACTCAGGAGTATGAGTCTATGTTAGCAAAATTAAAACAACAAGATCAAGAAATAGAAAAATTAAAGCAAGATTTAGTGAAATATCAAAATATGGAGAATACTCTTAATCGAGCTTTAGTTGTAGCAGAGGATGCTTCTAATCAAATAAAGAGAGTTGCTAGAGATGAAGCTCGGGGTGTTATTGAAGATGCCAAGAGAAATGCTTCAAGAATAGTAAATGATGCTTTACTTAAAGCAGATAAAATAGAGCAAGATGCTGAGACATTAAAAAGAAGAGTTGTTATATTTAAAAGAAGACTTAAAAGTGTTGTTGATGAACAAATGGAGTTCATTGATAGCATTAATGAAGATTATTAATAGACTTTTGTCTATTTTTTCTTTTTATCATTTCTTTTTTAGTTGTATTATATTATAATAATGATAGGTGATTGATGATGACGAAAGAAAATAAGAAAGATTTAGTTAAATTAATTATATTTGCAGTAGTGCTTATCTTTGCTTTTATTCATATTAAAGAAATATGGAACTTTTTGGGATTTATTCTTCAATTAATTATGCCTTTTATTTTGGGAATAGTTATTGCATTTGTTCTTAATATACTTATTAATTTAATTGAGAAAAAATTGCTTAATAAAGCTAAAATGGGTGATAAGAGTAAAAGAACTATTAGTTTACTTTTATCATTTGCCATTGTTTTTACCTTTATTGTTGTATTGTTGTTGTTAATTATTCCTCAGCTTAAAAATACCATAGAGTTATTTGTAGATAATATGCCTATGTATGAGGAAAATGTTAAAGAATTATTAGATAAGTTTAATATTAATCCAGAAATTGTGACAGAAATTGAAGAAGGAGTTAAAAATTTTGGGACTGTTGCTATAGAATTCATTAAAAATAATACTGATCATATTTTAGAAGTTACTTTAGGTGTTGCTTCTAATGTGATTTCTATTATTGTTAATACAGTTATAGCTCTTGTTTTTGCTATATATTTGTTAGTTCAAAAAGAAAAATTACTTTCTCAACTTAATAAAGTATTAAGAGCTTATTTACCACTAAATAAAGTAAGTAAAATTAGAGATATAGCTAAACTTTCTAATCGTATTTGTGCTAATTTTGTTAGTGGTCAGTGTTTGGAAGCAGTTATTATTGGAGTTTTATGTTTTATAGGCATGCTCATTTTAGGTATTCCTTATGCTGCGACTATTTCAGTTTTAATTGGTGTTACTGCTTTAATTCCTGTTTATGGAGCATTTATTGGTACGATTTTTGGTACTTTCTTAATTTTTATGGTAAGTCCAATTAAAGCTTTAATCTTTATTATCTTTATTATTATTTTACAACAGTTTGAAGGAAATCTTATTTATCCTAAAGTTGTTGGTAAATCAGTGGGACTTCCTGGTATATGGGTTTTTGTTGCTGTTACGATAGGTGCAAGTTTGGCGGGTATTGTTGGTATGCTTATTAGTGTTCCTATTGTATCTATCCTTTATAGTATAATAGCAACAGATGTAAATTATCGTATCAACGCTAAAAATAGTAAAAAAATTATAGCCAAAAAGAAAATTTCATGATAAAATAAGCACTTGATTGGGAGGGGATAATGATGAATAATGGTATGCCTAGTTATGAAGAAAGACTTAGAAATCCTAATTTAAGTATTATTGATTTTGAGTATATTACTTTACATCCTGAGGCTAAAGCAGCTATATGGGAAAGATATTTAACTGACATTGTATTTAAAGTAAAACTTAATGAGTGTATGAAGAATGATCTATTATTTGCTTTTCGCTTTAAAGAAGCTTTTAAAAGTTATTTAGATAGAGGAATAAGAAGATAAGTCTTCTTTTTTCTTTGGAAAAATGTTATAATTTTTTTAGATGATTTAGAGGTGAAGAAATGAAGAAGGTAATATTAGTAGATGGGAATAATTTGATGTTTAGGAGTTATTATGCTACGGCTTATTCAGGAAATATGATGAGAAATAGTAAGGGTTTTCCTACTAATGCATTATATGGTTTTACCACTATGATGAATAAAATTATCAATGAAGAGAGTCCAGAATATATTGCTGTTGCTTTTGATATAGGAAAGAATTTTCGGAAACAAAAATATGATTTTTATAAAGAAGGAAGACAAGCTACACCAGATGAACTTATTAAACAAATGCCTGTAGCAAGAGAAATACTAGATGCTATGGGAATTAAATATTTGGAGTTAGAACCATATGAAGCTGATGATATTATTGGTACACTTGCTAAAATGGCAGATATAGATCCTGATTATGTTGCGACCATTATTTCTAGTGATAAAGATTTGTTACAATTAATTAATGAAGAAGTTGAGGTAAAACTTTTAAAACAGACAGGTTTTATTCGTTACAATCCTGAGACTTTTAAGGCTTTATATGGAATTGAACCAATTAAAATAATTGATTTAAAAGCTCTAGCTGGTGATTCTTCTGATAATATTCCTGGAGTCAGAGGAATTGGTGAGAAAACTGCTTTAAAATTACTTCAAGAATATGGTTCTTTAGAAGGTATTTATGAGAATATTGATTCTATTAAGGGGAAAACTAAGGAAAAGTTAGAAGCTGATCGGGATAATGCTTTTATGAGTAAAGAAATAGCTACCATTTATAAAGATGTTCCTTTAAATATTAGTTTTGATGATATTTTATATACAGGTCCTAAAGAAGTAGAGTTAGCAGATATTTTTGAGTCTTTAGAGTTTTATTCTTTGCTTAAGAATTTTGATCATAAACAGAAAGTAAAAGAGGATATCTCCTTTACTGAAGTTCAAGATATCTCTGAAGTTTTGCTTGGTGATGAAGTTAGTATTTATGTCGAATTAGATCAAGAAAATTATCATAAAGGAGAAATACTTGGTATTGGACTTAGTGATAAGGAACATAATTATTTTTTAGATAAAAAATATATACAAGATATTCCTAATCTTTTAAAGGAAAAGGCCGTTTATACTTATCATGCTAAAGCGTTAGATATTACTTTTAGAAAAAATAATGTTAGTATGGATCTAGTTAATTTTGATTTGATGATTGCTGCTTATCTTGTTAATGGGTTTACAAAAGATGATATTGCTTATCTTATGCATCCAGAGGGGATTAATGTCGAATTTTATGAAGAAGCTCGTAAAAATGGTTTTAATGATCTTGATCAGTTAAAAAAAGATATTGTTTTAAAATCTAGATTTATTTATGATGTTAGAGATGATTATGTAAATCAACTTAAAACAGAAGATATGTATACATTATTTAAAGATATAGAAATGCCTCTTTCTTATGTTCTTGCTGATATGGAATATTTTGGAGTTAAAGTCGACAGCGGAGTGTTAGATGAAATTAAGTCTGAGGCTGAGGCAAAGATAGAAGCTATATCTAAAGAGATTTATAATATGGCAGGAGTAGAATTTAATATTTCTAGTCCTAAACAACTTGGAGAAGTTTTGTTTGAAAGATTAGGACTTACTAGTGGAAAGAAGAATCAAACAGGATATAAAACTGATGCTGGAACACTTCAAAAACTTAGAGGAAAACATCCAATTATTGATCTTATTTTAGAATATCGGAATTATAGTAAAATTGTTTCTACTTATACGGTTAGTTTAGAGAATGCTAAATACCCTGATGGGAAGATTCATACTATTTTTAAACAAACTTTAACGAGAACAGGAAGACTTTCTAGTGTGGAACCAAATCTTCAAAATATCCCTATAAGGGGAGAAGAAGGTAGAAAGGTAAGACGGGCTTTTCTTCCTACAAATGATTTATTCTTAAGTATTGATTACTCCCAAATTGAGCTAAGAATACTTGCTCATATATCTGGTTCTGAAGAACTTATCCAAGCTTTTAGAAATGGGGAAGATATTCATACAAAAGTAGCTGCAGATATCTATGGAGTTGATGCTAAAGATGTAACTAAACTGATGAGATCTACTGCTAAAGCAGTTATATTTGGTATTGTTTATGGAATTAGTGGATTTGGCTTAGGAGAAAATTTAAATATAAGTCGTAAAGAAGCTCAAGATTTTATTAATAAATATTATGAGCTTTATCCAGGTGTTAAGAGATATATGGATAATATAATTAAAGAAGCTTATGAGACTGGTTCAGTACGCACTTTATTTAATCGTAAAAGAACTATTGAAGAGTTAAATAACCGCAATTATATGATTAGAGCTAGCGGAGAGAGAATTGCTCTTAATACACCAATTCAGGGGACTAGTGCGGATATTATTAAGAAAGCTATGGTATTAGTTTTTGAAGAATTTAAGAAGCAAAATATTAAGAGTAAGATGGTTTTACAAATTCATGATGAATTAGTTATTGATACAATTAAAGAAGAAGAAGAACAAGTAACTAAGATTGTTAAAGAGGTTATGGAAAATGTCATTAAGCTTGATGTTCCTCTAAAAGTTGGTATAGCTAGAGGAAAAGACTTATATGAGGCGAAATAATGGATTTTCAAAATATTATTGATAAATATAAGTATCCAGAGGATTTTATTCCTTTTTTAAAGAAAGTTTATGGTAGTCTTATTCAGTTTTTAGGAAAAGATAATGAATCTTTGGTCTATCAAGTTTTTTTAAATACTACTTTTGTCTTTAATCAGAATGTTTATTCTGTTTTATCCGATCATGATATGTTAGATGTTAATGATATTGTAGGAGAAAAAGAGCTTAAAAGAGCAAGTGGTGTTTATGAGGCTAAACCAATTATTCAATTTGATGGTTCAAAATTTTATGTTAAAGATGTTCAACGTTTAATTGTTATCGCTAATTTTTCTTTAGATAAACCGTATACTATCGCTACTTTTATTCATGAGCTTGGTCATGCGATTAAAGCTTATCATAAAGAATTTAGTATTGAAGGAGATATACTAATACGACGTAGTGGTTTAATTGAGGAAAGGTATCAATTAAACTATGTTAATGGTAAAGTTATGCAAACTCTTATTTCAAAAAGAAATACGGGAATAGAAGAGGGACTAAATACTTTGTTTGAGGAAAAAGTTATGCAGCAATATTTTGATCCTAATTATGAAAGTAAAGCGTATAATGGTGTTTTGTTTATGGCAAATATTTTGTGCGATCGTTTTTCTTTGTTTGATTCATTTTTAAATGCAGAAATATATAAAGATAGTCAAGCATTAATTGATTTTTTAGGAGAAGCTAATTATGATGAATTAATTTATTTGTTTGAAAGAGTATATAAACTAGATTTAAAAAGATATGATTGTTTAGGTAATTTAGATGAATTAAAAAAAGTTTCTGAAGAAAGAAATCATATTGCTCATGATGAATTTCTTTTACTTTATAATAAAATTAAAATGGATAGAAACCGAGGTTTGTAAATATGCCAGAAATAGCAGAAGTAGAAACAGTTAGAAATACTTTAAAGACAAGAGTATTAAATAAAAGAATTAAAAGTGTAGATGTGTATTATGAGCCCATGATTGAAAGTGATTTGGAATTATTTAAAAAGGATTTAGTTGGAGAATCTTTTATTGATATTAAAAGAAGGGGAAAATGGTTAATTTTTGAGACTGAACACTATTATTTATTATCACACCTTAGAATGGAAGGTAAATATTTTATTAAAGATAAGAGTGATATAAAAGATAAACACGAACATGTAATTTTTACTTTTTTAGATAATACCACTTTAAGATATGCTGATACCCGTAAGTTTGGAAGAATGAATCTCATTTTAAAACAAGATTTGGATAATACAGAATGTATTAAAAAACAAGGGTTAGAGCCTGGAGATAAAAAGTTGACCTCAGATTATTTACTTCAGAAATTTAAAAACAAACATATTCCGATTAAAACAGCATTACTTGATCAAACCATTATTAGTGGATTAGGGAATATCTATGCTAATGAAGTTTTGTTTTATGCTAGAATTAATCCTATAAAAGAAGCATGTAAAGTTACTAAAAAAGAGTGTGAAAGAATTTGCAATGGTGCTAAAGAAATTATTAGGGAAGCTATAGAAATGGGTGGTACTACTATAAGGAGTTATACCTCTAGTTTAGGGGTTACAGGAAGATTTCAACAAAATTTAAAAGTACATAAAAGAGAAGGAGAAAAGTGTACAGTTTGTGGTACTATCATTCAAAATATTAAAGTGGGTGGAAGAAGTACTTACTTTTGTCCTAAATGTCAAAAAGAAAAGCAATAAACTATTTAAAAGATTATTGCTTTTTATCTGTGTAATTCAATATCTTCTTCTAATTCCATTTTTATTAAAGTATGTAGGGTTTGTAGATTATATTTCATTTGTAATAGTTCTTTTCTAGGGAGTGTTTTGTCTTCTTTTAGTGTTTTTAAAAGTCCATGTTTTAATGTGCTTTTTAATAAATGAGGTGCGATATCTAGACTTTTGATAGTAAGACCAATAGAGTCTTTGATATATTTAGTTATTAAATATTCAAATGTTTCTTTTTTTAATAGATCTATAATTGATGTATCATTTTCAATTAAATAATTAATTCCATTTAAACATATAAAAGCTTTAGCCATTTTATATAAAAATTCTGGGGGAGCAACATTATATAGTAAACATATATTTACCATATCAATAAAACAACTCGTAATATTTTTAGTGTTAAGATTTAGACAATAATCATCTATATCTTCTTTTATTCTTTTTTTATTTTCATTTGATAAATGAGAAAAACTAGATATTAGTTCAAATATTTTTGAAGCATTTCTAGTGTAAACAGCGATAAAAAAATTTCTTGTGTATTCTCTTTCTTCTTGGGATAACTTAAATGTTAATCCCATATCTAGAAATCCTAGATTTCCAAAATTATCTATATATAAGTTGCCTTCATGAGGATCTCCATGAAAGATTACATCTTTATCTTCTAGAAGGGCTTTAAAACTTAGTAACAAATAATTGTTTATTGCTTTTTTTAGTTTTTTGTTATTTTCTTCATTATGTTCTAAATATTTAATTGTATGATAATTTATGTATTCCATAACAATAACATTTGGAGTAGATAAATCTTTATAAACTTTGGGTATTACTATATGAGTATTTATATTATATTTATTTACTTGGTCAATGAAGGATTGATACATTAAAATGTTGTTTTGTTCATTTAAAAAATCTGTTTCTTCTAATATCCATTTATAGTAAATTTCTAGTCCTTTTTCTCCACCAATTAAATTGTGAAAATCTAATATAGGAATGTATTTTTTTATTAGTTTTTGAAACTTAGGATGTCTTTCTAAGAAAGTTATATATTTTTTAATTAGTTCTTTCATTTTATTGATGTCATTTTCTAGGCCTTCGGTAATATCTTTTCTTTTTATTTTGATGGCTACAATATCTCCATTTAATAAAATGCCTTTGTGTACTTGAGAGATCGAAGCTGCACCAATTGGCTTTTCATCAATTTCTTTAAATATTTTATCTAATTGTCCATATTCATTTTCTAATAAATTTTTAATATTTGAAAAAGGGATTGGTTTAACAAAATCACATATACTACTTAAACTTTTGCGGTCAGTTTCTGTAAATAAGTTTCCATAGTTTTGCATAGCAAGAATTTGTGCAAGCTTTATGTAAGCGATACCCATTTCTTCACAAAAAAGTTTTATGCATTCTCCGTTGTTTTTCCTTTTAACTAATTTATTTATTATCATTTTAATTATGCAAGTATATAGTTTCATAAGCTTTATCCCCCTTTGTGTGCTTTATTATAGCAGATAAAAAGAAAAAAAGCAAAAATCTATTCAAAGAAAATAGGTTTATTGCTTTTTTCAAATATTAGTATTTTATTATTACTAATTAAACTGTAGATTTGGGCAGCTATAAGTTCATATTTGTATTGTAAAGAATTAGGAATAGGAATTAAAGATATTTCTATGTCTTCTTTTAATTCATGAAGATAAGATCTTCCTCTTTTATTAAAACCTAATATTTTAATATATTCAATACTAGCTAGTTTATTAATTTCTTTAGGAAGACTTGCTAATATATGAATAAGCATTCTTGTGATTTTATTGTAAGTATATCTTTTCGTTTTAATATTCATGATAAATTCTTCTAATGATTTAGCATCTGTTATTTTTTCTTTTAATCTATTTTCTATTCCTTCATCTACAGTTAAATATCTACTTAAATCTGTATCTGTTAATATTTTATATTTAATAAAGGGAAATAAATCTTCTAAAGATATATTTTCAATTAGTTTTATGGTTTTTCTAGGTACATAGTTTGTTATATCTAAATTGTTTTTTAGTTTGTTTCTAATATTACTAGCACTAATAATATTTGATTCTTCATTAGTACTGTGATAATCACTTGTTCTTTTAATGGTAACTGGTTTAATATCTAGTTTATTCTTCTTTATTGCTTTAATATAAGAAATTCCTAATAAATCATTAGGATTAAATATATCTTCTTTAATATCTAGAGCTTTAGCTAAAGCAGTAGGGTAGTTTATTCCTGTTTTAAGTAGTTCTTTTACTTTTTCATTATATTCGGGAGTATCCTGAGTTAAAGCTACTTTTTCAAGTATTTCTATATTATTTGATTCACTACCAAATACTAGATAGGAACAATTTAAATATCCTAATATTTTTATTGCTGCATCAGCGAATATATCGGCACTTTGCGTACCAAAGATAAAGGGAAGTTCTACTACTAAATCTACACCATAGATTAAAGAAAGTTTAGTTTTGTTTTCTTTGGATAATACACTCACTTCACCACGTTCTAGAAAATAACCATTTAATACTAATATAATTGCTTTTCCTGGAAATAACTTTTTTACTTGTTTTATATGATAGATGTGTCCATTATGTAATGGATTATATTCACAAATAATTCCAACTGCTTCCATTTGTAATCACCTTTTTAATTGTATCAAAAAAATAGTATTTTGTTTATCTAAAAATACTAAAAAAATAAGACTAGACATTTATTTTAAATATTTAGGATCATCTATTTTACCTAAAAGGTAGTCAGCACTAACATGATATGTTTTACATATTTGATAAAGAAAAGGTGTAGCAATTAAATATCTTCCTCTTTCGTATCCAGCAATAGTTCCATAGCTACAGCCAAGACTATCAGCTAGTTTTGATTGAGTTATTTTCTTTTCTTTACGTAATTCTTTTAGTCTCTCTCCAGCTAAAGCAAAATTAATTTCATTTTTACAATTTTGATAATTTTTGCTTTGTGTAAATCCAAAAACATAATCTAATGATACATGAAAAAAATTACAAACAGTATTCAAATGAATAATAGGTATTGTTGTATATTCTCTTTCATATTTACCATAAGTGTCTTTATCGAAATTTAACATTTTAGAAATGTCATGTATTTTTAAATTATTAACTTCTCTTAATTCCTTCAATTTATCGCCATAATTCATTCTATATCACCAAAATAATTTTCTCATATTCAAATTTGTAAATTGCAAAAACGGACAAATACCAAAATTTTTCTTGACTTTGTGTCTAGCTGATATTATAATTTTTATATAAGCTAGGAAACTCATCAGTAGTATAATACCTTCATTTAATAGATTATAAAATGAAGTAGAGCTTCCTATATAGGAGGAATAAAATGTCGAGTTTAGTAGAAAAGTTTAGAAATAAGAAAGTATTTATTGCTTATCTAGTAGGAGTATTATTACTATCAACAAGTGTATCTTTTGCTTATTTTATAAGTAGAACTAATGCATCAGGTGAAGGTGGGGTTGCAGTAGGTACTACTACAACTATAGAATCAACAGGTATTAATGCAGATGGGACAATAGAATTTAATAATGTAGATATGTATCCAGGGCATATTGGTATAGCAGGAATAAAGGTAACCGCAACAGGAACAACACCGATGATCTATAACGTAGTATTTAATGGAACTAATACTTTCACTACACCTTTAAACTACACAGTATATAAAACAACAACAGAGATAGATGCAAGTTATAACTGTAATAAAAGGGAAGAAAGACAAGGAGTAAATACTATCTATTATGAAGAGTGTACGGGAAATAATATAGAACAGTTAGGTAGTGCAGTTAAAACAGGAACAATCCATACCAA
>ERZ1643250.2708-NODE-2708-length-12972-cov-5.942943_pt1 | contig 12972 bp, 10 predicted proteins | sample MGYA00579262_ERZ1643250 | MGnify/ENA primary metagenome ERZ1643250 (study PRJEB29033, sample SAMEA4952265) | chicken gut metagenome | biome: Broiler Chicken; feature: Gastrointestinal Tract; material: Caecum | place: Ireland | collected 2018 | study: Broiler...
CCAAGATGGATCCGGCGGTTGAGGATGTGTCCGTGGATATCCATGTGTATGATAACCAGGATCCGTATCAGCCGGGTACAATTCAGGTAGACAATTTTAACGGTTCACCAGTTGAGAAAAGATTTTCTATTGAAAAGAAGTGGAATGATGGTGAAAACTGTGATCAGATTCGCCCAACTTCTATTAAAGTCCGCTTTTTAGCAAACGGGGTACGACAAGAAACAGTCACTTTGAATGCAGATAATAACTGGACATATACGACAGATTTATTTCCAGTGGCAGATGAATACGGGAATGAGATTGAGTACACCTGGGAGGAGGTCCCTACAGCTGTCATCAACGGCAATAAAGAAACTGGTTACAAATCCACAGTCGGCATCCCGGATGAGGATGGTGATGGTAACGTAGAAGTGACGGTCATGACCAATACCCATACCCCGGCGAAGACAGAAGCTACGGTCACAAAGGTATGGGATGACGGAGATAATAAAGATAATATCCGTCCGATATCCGTCAAAGCGACCTTACACCGTAACGGAGAAGAGTTTAGGACAGTGACGCTCCGCGAGGAGAACGATTGGACCTTCACAGTAAAGAATCTGCAGAAAAATGATGAAAATGGAACTCCGTATAAGTACACATGGAAAGAGGAAGATGCCGAGTTCATTGATAACAATGACAGTTTAGGTGATATCGGGTATATGCCGGTCTACAAAGTAGAGGGCAACAAGACCACGATCACCAACCGGCATAAGATGCCGCTGGGCAGTGTCAATGTGACAAAACGTTTGGATCCGGCACGGATGGACTTCTCCAATGGAGACCCGGCTTTCACGTTCGTGTTAGAAGGAACGGATGTCTATGGCAACGAAGTCCATCAGGAACAGACACTGACCTTCACAGCGACAGACCAGGCATCCGGTAACAGGGACAGCGAAGGTTACATCACAAAGAAAGCTGTCTTTGCAAACCTCAGATATGGTTCTTACAGATTGTATGAGAAAGACCCATCTGGATACTTGTATTACCTTGACCATGTAGACTGCAAGTATAACGCAGAGACGGAAGACGGTATGGAAGTGATCATTGACCATCAGGAATACAAACCGGATATTGATGGCGAACAGTCGAAGTACAGCAGCTGGCAGGCAGATGCTGTGTTTACCAACGAACCGCTGCGTGGTAGCATCAAGCTTGTAAAACAGGATTCCGGAAGACCGCTCCAGGGTGTAGAGTTTGTCATCACTAATGAAGCCGGGGATACAATCGCGACAAAGACCACGGATGAGAATGGCGAGATCTACATCGACAAGCTGAGACCGGGAACCTACACGGTCACAGAGACGAAGACGGTAGAAGGACATAATCTCCTGACAGAACCGTTTACGATCACGATCCCGTTTACGATCACTGATGATGAAGCACAAAAACAGGGGGTTGATACCTCAGACGCGATTTATCATGCATCAGATAAATCCTGGTATTTTTATGATCTGACTTATGTAGTCGAAAATAGGGCGACGTTGGATCTGCCAAAAACGGGTGGAATCATGGATTACCTGCCGATTGCGGCAGCGGTCATCCTGATCTCTGTTGGTGGTTATTATCTGACAAAGCGCAAGAAAAAAACAGGATTAAAAAAGTCTGAATAACAAAGTGTAAAGGCGGGACTTCGGTCCCGCTTTTTACATATTAATGGCGTAACCATTTTATTACACAAGAAAAGAAAGGAGTTCGCCATGAATCTATCTGTAATCATTGCCTACGTTGTGCTACTATTTGAAATGATCTATATTATCTTTCAAGGGGGAGAAAACATGACAAGTGAGATCATAGCTGCGATCATAGCGGGAATTGTTGCGATCGCGGTTGCAGTGATCGGGAATGTAGTCACTTTTTTAAAGGGGCGACATAACGAAAAGAATGAGCATGACAATCTTGAAAAGGGACATGCGGGTCTGTCAAAAGAGCATGACTCCATTCTCGAAGCACAGAAAGAGCATACTTCTTATCTGGAAAAAGTAACCAAGGAGCAAGTAGGAATCTTAAACGAAAAACAGACAAGCGTTCAGACAGACCTAAAAAAACTTTCCGAAGAATCTGTCCGGATGTCTGAGATACAGAAACAGGTGAAGGAACGAGGTATTGACACCGAAAGGATGGTCGCAGATATCCGGCATCTGGTCCAGATGAATGCAGATCAGTCGCAGCAAATCAAACAATTGACGGAAGAGAAACGTACCTTGACACAAGAAAAAGACCGTCTGTTATCTGAAAATATTTCTCTCAAAGTACAAAGAGATCAATTGGAAACCCAATTAAAAGAAAAAGAACAGATGATTCGAGAATTGCAGCATCCATCAAAGGATGAACCAGACTGGGACTTTGGTAGGTGAGGTATGTGAACAGAATTGCAGGGAAACAAACTTTTTCTTTTCTTTTTTATTATAATAAAGGCATGATATCAACAGAAAGGATGTGTTTTACATGAAAAAAACATTGTATAAGGCGGCGGCCCTCTGCTTGGCAGTCGGGTTAACATTTTCTTCCCCGGGGGCGGCGTTTGTACAGGCAGCAGCTGTAGAAACCAGACAGGGTACAGAGGATATCCTGGAAGGAGTGGAGACGAAATTTTATGAGGATAGATATGATGATGACGGAGATGGGGTAAATGAGACGGGGGAATTATCTTATATCTGTCCGGAACAGACTTTTGATTCCTATGAAAATGCTGTAAAAGAATTAGGGGAATATATTAAGAAGTTTTGCCGGCTCCGACAGGATGGTGTGAGATATTTTGCTGTGTCTGTCCCTGTAGAATTTTCCTCTGAGGAAGAGATTGAAGAATTAACAAAGACACAGGGACGTTCTATGGGACAGGATGTTTATAATGAAGTGATCAAAGTCACGGCTGACCCAAACGAAGGAGAAATGCTGGCAGAAGAATGTCCTTTAAAATCCGGTTTTTTAAACCAGATGAAATATAGGAATGGAAAATACACCGGAAATTTTGTGTACCGGACATTATATCGGCATACAAGTGAAGCATACAAAGATTTTCAGGATAAAGCAGAAGAAGTTTTAGACAGTTTAGCGTTATCTGGTAAAACGGATGCGGAAAAAGTTGATGCAATCAGCAAATGGATCATTAAAAATGTGGAGTATCTTGGATCTTCCAATGTTTCAGAGGATGAAAGTACGATTGATATCCGTAGCGCTTATCGAGCTTTAATGGAGGGCTCGGCTAATTGTGTTGGCTATTCAAGATTATTTCAATATCTTACTATTTCGGCTGGATTTGACTGCCATACAATTAGAGGACACATGCTGTATCACAATGATATCATTGAACTTGTAGATGGCGGATTTTATAATGAAGAAACGAATTCCTTTGATGAATCTGCGTTACCGGCAAATTCATCTCATGCATGGAATTTGGTAAGAGTTAATGGATTATATTATTATGTTGATCCACAAGATGGTATACTTTTTGGAACAGATGGTACAAAGGGATTTACAATTTATAACGACAAAAAATATCCACATCATATTCCTTCTGCAAGTACAATTAAAATTGATAAAAATTTGATTTCCAAAGACGATTACAATACCTCCAACTTGTCTTGCACCCATCAAAATACAGAGATTCGGGATAAGAAAGATGCTACCTGTAAAGAAGAAGGATATACCGGCAATACCTATTGCCTTGATTGCCAGAATGTTGCTGCAGCCGGTACGGTCATCCCGAAAAAAGATCATACTTTTGATGAAGGTGTCGTTACCAAAGCCGCGACCTGTACAGAGGATGGAACAAGAACTTTTACTTGTACCGTATGCGGCGAGACGAAAGAAGAGACGATCACAGCAACCGGGCATCAGAATACAGAGATCCGGAATCAAAAAGATGCATCCTGCGAAGAAGCGGGGTATACAGGAGATACCGTTTGTACCGATTGTGATACAGTGATCAAACAGGGAGAGAGCATCCCGGCAACTGGGCATCAGGACACGGAAGTACGTGGTGCAAAAGAAGCTACTTGTGAAGCAGATGGCTACACAGGTAATACCTATTGTAAAGATTGTGGAAAGAAGATCGCTTCTGGAGAAACGATTCCATCGAAGGGGCATACCTATGGCGAAGGTGTAGTCACTACGGAACCAACCTGTACAAAGACGGGGGTAAGGACTTATACCTGTTCTGTCTGCAAGAAAACGAAGACAGAAGAGATCCCTGCTTTAGAACATTCCTATGATGAAGGTGTGGTGACGAAAGAAGCAACCTGTACAGAAGAAGGAGAAAAGACTTTCACCTGCTCCCGCTGCCAGAACACATATACAGCACCTGTTGAGATCGATCCGGATAACCATACCTGGGGAGAGCATATCTCATATATTTGGGATGGAGATACCTGCACAGCAGAACGGGCGTGTGTCAATAATCCTGAGCATAAAGACAAAATTGATCTGCATGTAGAGGCTGAAAGCGAAGATGCTACCTGTACAACACCTGGCACGATCATTTACACGGCAACCGGCACGTTTTCCGATGGCACTAAAGCATCCGACACAAAGACTGTCACAGGAGAGGCTCTGGGACATGATTATAAACCCGTTGTCACACCGCCGACCTGCCAGACAGATGGATATACGACCTATACCTGTTCCCGATGTGGGGATACCTATACAAGTGATAGGGTAGAAGCATTACCGCATGCTTATGATGAACCAACCTTTATCATCAATGAGGAGAAGGCTCTTTTTAAATGCAGTGCCTGTGGATATGCTAGAAAGGTAGACGCTGATATCCGAACAGAGGTCAAAAAAGAAGCAACCTGCGCTGAAGAAGGAATCCTCTCTTATACGGCAAGTGTCGTATTTGAAGGCAAAACATATTCCGAAGAAGGGGAGCAGGCGATTGCAAAACTCTCACACAAACCTGACGTTGTGAAGGGATATGCTCCGACGTGTACGGAGGATGGAAGGACAGATGGGGTCAAATGTAGTGTTTGCGGAGAAATCCTCTCCAAACAGGAAGTGATCCCGGCAACCGGACATCAGAATACAGAGATTCGTAATGCAAAAACAGCTACCTGTGCAAAAGAAGGGTATACAGGGGATACGTATTGTAAGGATTGTGGAGAAAAGATTTCGTCTGGTACGGTCATTGCTAAGACCGCCCATACCTGGGATACCGGCAAAGTGACCAAATCGGCTACAACAGATGCAGAAGGTGTGAAGACTTATACCTGTACTGCCTGCGGTTCTACCCGCACCGAGAGTATCCCAAAACTTCCGAAACCGGATGTAAAAGTACAGAGGATTTCGATTTCTGCACTTTCCAACAAGATTGCGGTAAAGAAGAAGATGAAGCTTTCCGCCGAAACATTCCCGGCGAATGCAGCGGATAAACGGATCACCTGGACTTCCAGTAACCCAAAGGTTGCTACGGTAAATCAGAGTGGCGTTGTAACTGTCAAGAAAAAAGGGTCTGCTGTGATCACGGCGACTGCCGCCAGCGGAGTAAAGGCTTCCTATAAGATCAAAGGAATGAAAGGTGTCGTTAAGAAAGTTGCTGTTTCTGGCGTAAAACCAATCAAAGCAGGAAAAGCATTAAAGTTAAAAGCGAAAGTTACTGCAACCAAAGGAGCCAATACAAAATTAACATGGAGCAGCAGTAATGAGAATTATGCGAAAGTATCTGCTTCTGGTAAGGTGAAAACTACAGCAGCCGGCAAAGGCAAGAAAGTAAAGATCACTGCCATGGCAACAGACGGAAGTAACAAAAAGAAGACGGTTACCATTAAAATTAAATAATATGTGAAAAAGCGGAGCTTCGGCTCCGCTTTTTGTATGGGAAACTCAAGTCGCAAAATTAATGAATCACTTGCTGCACGGCTTGATCGATCATTGAATATGTCATAGTCCGGGATTGCTTTAAGATTTCCGGATTGGCAATATATTCCTTGAAACTTTCTGCAAAATATTCTGATGCTGAAGAAATGCCATATGTACCGCCGCTATACAGTTCCTTTTCAGCCTGATAAACATTCTGGAAGGATGGACGTAATGCTGTATTCCCTGAAATAAAGGAAACAAAATGTCCAAATTCATGTAAAGCTGTAGACAATGTATTATGTCCGATTGCAAGTTTGATGCACCGCTCCCTGGCAGAAAAAAAGCCGCTGGCGTTAGAAATCTCTGATTTATCCACCAAAGAGAATAAAAAACCACGAGTTAGAAAACTGTTGTAAATCTCCTTTGGCAGATATTTTTGCATATCTGAGAGAGTAGTAATCTTTTGGTTCAATTGCGTCTCGTCTGATATTGTCTTTACCGTGGTCACAGTCTTAATGGTGATTCGAACTTTCTTTTTTCCTTTTTTTAAATGTTTTTTCTTTATCGTCTTTTTTGAAATCTCTTTTGTTACAGTATTTATAGAACTTGGATAGCTTTTTGTAAAGTAATCCTGATCTTTTATCTTGATGACTCGGTTACGTTTTGCTTTCTTCTCTCGTTTTTTTATCCGCTCTTTTGTCTCTATATTTGTCTCAGTATGGAAAGTATTCACCTCGGAAGCAGAAATTGGTTTTGCAATAAAAAATGCTGATAATACAGCGGCTAAAGTGATTTTCATTAAAAAAGAACCCTTTTTGGGCGTGATATGTTCCATGATAGGACCCCCTTATTTTTTATCAGAAACAATATGTATGCCCGGTTGGCTGTTCTTTTAAAAACCGTAGGGAAACAAGCAGGAATGATCTTTTTGTGGTAAGATCACAGAACAATATTAAGAATGTGTTACATTTCTTTAAGTATGTCAATAACCCCGCCTGATTTGCTTCCGGGCAAATTCAGACGAGGCTTGCGGACCGCCGTGAGCCTGATTGATTAGCCTTAGCTGCCGGCCCATTCGCTGCCGGCTACGTTACCCCAGAATCCATCATCCGGTGAGACAGGCACCAGTGGATGCCCCACAAGTCCACTGCTCTGCGGTGCGGGATTAAACAGTCTCTGAGGGTAGGAGAGGTGTTTTGCACAAAAACCTGGGGATAACATTGGCGATGTGGACCACCCCGAAAGGGAGAACCCCATGTATGACGGGGCATTTGCCCTGTCCCATGGGAACGCGTAAGCGAAAGGAGTGAAACTCTATGGTATTTGTTGTATCCGCAAACGAAAAGCCCCTGATGCCGACCAGCCCTTACCGTGCAAGGAAGCTGTTAAAGAAGGGGCGCGCGAAGATCTGCCAGCACCATCCGTTCACCATCCAGGTCACAGACCGGGAAGACGGGGCGGTGCAGAAGGTCGAATACTGCACGGACGTGGGATATCTCCATGTGGGAATCTCCGTGAAATCAGAAAAGCACGAGTATCTTGGGCTGCAGGCAGACCTTCTGCCCGATGAAACAGAGCGGCACAATGCCAGGCGGAAGTACCGCCGTACCCGGCGGAACCGGAAACGCTACCGGAAGCCCCGGTTTGATAACCGGAAAAGAGAGAAAGGCTGGCTGGCGCCATCCATCCGCCATAAGGTCGAGGCACAGCTTTTACTGTTATCGAAGATCCTCGCTGTCTGCCCGGTCACATCTATGTGGATGGAGATGGGAAAGTTCGACACGCAGCTGTTAAAGGCGGTCCTCCGTGGAGAGAAGCCGCCGGAAGGAGTGGAGTATCAGCGGGGAGAGAGGTATAGGATCGAGACACTCCGGGAAGCGGTCTTCACCAGAGATCATCACACCTGTGTATTCTGCGGGCGGGGGATCAAAGACCATGCCATCCTGCATGTCCACCATGTCGGGTATTGGAAGAAAGACCGCAGCAACCGACTTGCCAACCTTGCCACCTGCTGTGAGCAGTGCCATACGCCGGCAAACCACCAGCCGGGCGGCATCTTATATGGGAAGGAGCCAAAGCTCAAGTCTCTGGCGCCGGCCACTTATATGTCCATGATCCGGTGGCAGATGCTCGCTATGGTGAAGAAGAAGAAGAATGATAACGTCCATATCATCTATGGCGCACGGACAAAGACCGAGCGTAAGAAACGCCATTTGAAAAAGACGCATATCAATGACGCTTACTGCATTGGGGAGTTCCGTCCGAAACACCGGACACCGGACGTCTATATCGAAAAGAAACGCCGGAATGACCGGATCCTGCAGAAATTTTATGACGCGGAATATATTGACAGCAGGGACGGCGGAAAGAAAAAGGGCAAGGATCTTTTTAACGGCAGGATCAGCCGGAACCACAAGAAGGATTCCGAGAATCTGCATCCTTATCGGCAGAAGAAGATCAAAAAAGGGCATTGTTCCATACGGAAAAGCAGGACGCAGCTCAAATCTGGAAGTGTTGTTCTCTATAAAAACGAGAGGAAGATCGTACACGGGACACATACCAGATATTACAAACCGAAAAGATCATCGGTCCCGGTGAAGCGTATCAATGTGCAATTTACCGAACCAGCCTCTGATGGGCAGAAAAGTGCAGACCTTACGAAATGCACTGTGATTGGACCGGAATTCATCCGTGGCTGGAAGCGAGTGACAGTATAAGAGAAAGGGGAAGCAGGGGTGGGATGTGATACAATCACCTGCCACGGGCAGGCCACCGCATTCCTCCCCGCCCAATCTTTTGGACGGGGTACCCTGCGGTGAATACGATGGATATTGTCAATGAGGTGATGGCAGACACAGCGGAAGTGTATATAGAGATTGGAATATGCGCTGGTATCCAGTTAATACGGGATGTAGACCGGAATATCCGAGGGGAATGTTATCGCAAGGAAAGGAAGAAACACAATGAATGATCAGGATATATTACAAGAATATCGAAAATTGGGAACAATCTCAGAATTGAGAGCAAAATTGGTGGAATTAAAGAGCTGGCATACGCGGCGGAGGAATAACAAGATCCTTGATGTAGATGCCCAGGAATCTACAGTGATCTGCCACTGTTGTGATCACAAAGATGATTACATTGAAGAGTTGCAGGCAGAACTACTGGAATACAGGGATTTGGGGACAGCAGATGAATTCCGAAAGTTGAAAGAAAAAGATTCTCCTATCTATGTAGATCTGTCCAGTCCACCTATCCTGTGTCCGGCATGTGATACACCGATATCGATGATTGATGTTCAGGCTGGACATTGCAAATGGTGCGGACAGGTAATCACATCTGGAAAATAATCTTTTCCAAAGGTTCCGTCGCAGTAATAGTCTAACGACCGTAACTGATGACGGAATCTTTTTTTTGATTTTTTCCAAATTAAAAGAAAAAAGGAAGGTTTTTATATGGTCACAAAACAACCGATCACAAAAGATGATATTGTTATAAGGAAAATTGTCCTTCATATTTTGGACACGGGGCATGACGTTTTAAATTTATCCGACTCGCTGTTGGATCCCGGACCGGATTTGTATGAATTTATCCGTGGACATATTTTTAAGATCATTTCCAGTGATGATACGAAAAACTGTAAATTTAACCCTGATACATCCGCTGTCTATTCCATTTTAAATGGATTCACTGAATCCGATGAACAATCTTTCCTGTCGGTAAGCCGGGAGCTGGCTGAAAAATTGTATTCCATTATGGAACAGGGCATCGATATCCCGGCGGCAGATCTGTTGACTGTCTCTTTTCAGGCGAATGGAACTATTTTCTTAGCTTTATTAAAAATGAATTACAAGTCGAATTATACCCATTCCCTGGAAGACACACACACGGATATTGTCAAAGCAAGCGCCCTGCCGGCTTCCGGAACCCGTATTCCGGAAGCTGTCATCATTAACCTGACGGATCTTCATATCAACCTTTTGGAAAAACGATATGAGATCAATGGGGAAAAGATGTTTTATCTTTCTGAATTATTCCTTGTCTGCCATACCTCCCTGGCTCCGAAAAAGAAGTTGTCAGTCATTGACCGTGCCATTAATACTATCTCGAATAAATACGACGGCACCGACATCAAAAAGAAGATGGATACAAAGAGCAAACTGCGCCATCTGTACCAGGAAGAGGAGCAGTTTGATGTGGAAAAGATCGGGGAAGAATTATTCGGAAAAGAAGCTGATAAAAGAACAGAATTCGATGAAAAGATGGAACAGTATGACTTGCAGTTTGACACATTCACTATCAGTAACCCATCCACTCTCAAAAAATTGGAAAAGCAGGTGCTTGTCACGGATTCCGGGATTGAGATCTCGATCCCGATGGATACCTATGACAAACGGGCAAATTTTGAAGTGCAAACAGATGCTGCGACCGGGAAGACAACAGTCCTGATCAAAAATGTTGAGAATCTTATCCTCAAATGATCTGTGCCGCGCCCCACATAGGGCGTGAATGTGATTTGTCAGAAACATTTGACTGGAGGCGGGATTGGCACCAGAAATGGCCTGAACCAGCCATCTTGTTTGTTACCCTTGCTGGCATGGCTATATGGCAAAATTGGACATTCTCCTTTTCCCTGCGGGTAAGGTATACTGTCCTCTTATGGATATGGTATCCTTGCTTATGTCGACAGCCCAAAGAGAGGAAGACATGACAAAAAGAGAGTATGCCGCAAAAAAACATGGTTTAAAATAATTTTCTTTTTCCTTTCCAAATTAGGTCTGACTTAAAAAACAAATCAAAGGAGGATCTATTATGAAAGCGAAAGAAGGAAAAAGGAATGTGATGAAAGGGCTTTGCCTGATAGCAGTTCTATCTGCAATCTTGCTGTTTTATAAGGTGATTTATGATAATTTGAGCTATACCGTAGCCCATCTCATTGATGTGTTCACATTGCCGGCACAGATAGCTACTGTCTGTGCTGTCCTGTGGCTCGCACTGCATTACAAGGTGAATCACCGGGCAAAATATGAACCGGCGATGAAAGGCGAAAACACCCATTCAAAATTCCTGCCAGCAAATTCGTTTTTGGATGCTTTTGGGGAGTCATGGAGAGAAGAATACCTGCCATCTGATAAACAGGTAGGAAAGTACCGTTATAAAGCATATTGGAATTCGAAAGGATGTATCACTGTCCTTGTTCGGGAGTGCGGGCATGACAAGATCATATATTGCAGTTCTTGTCATCCGGCAAAAGCCTTGGGGTTGATAGAAGATCTTAACCGAGGGGAGCTTCCCGCAGATTTTGGGAAAAAACCGGTAAAAGTCCCGGAAGAAAACCTGGAGTCAATCGATGCGCTCTGTTGAGGCTGTCATTGACAGTCTTCCTTTATCCTCCGGGGAATTTCCCCGGCAATGTATCATAAATGCTATTGATCCCGTCCGATTTATTGATGAAATATTAAATAAGGATGGATTTAATGATATCATATATTCAAACGAATTAAAAAATGACTTGTATCTCATTAAAAATGCATTGCTCAAAGAACAGCAACAAAGTCAGGAAAATAAAGCAAAAGCAATCTGGAAACTGTGGGAACAGCTAAAGATTGAGGAAGAAAAAGCAAAGAAAATCATTTCCCGATGTGACCAAAACGGGTTTGCTTTTGCCAGCCCGTTCCATATCCTCGTAAAAGAGGAGACGGGTGCCTTCCGTTTATATAAAAAGGAACGGTTTTCTATACAAAGCTATTTTTGAAGATCACATCATTATATAAGTAAATCCAAAAAAGAAGCGGCGGATGATTCCAATGCTTCTTTTTTTATTGTAGTACATCCCTCCCCAAACAGGTTAGATCCAGTTCAAGTCATCGATCAGGAGCAGCTGTGCCATGCGAAAAAGAAGGCACTGGCAGCAACTTACTGTCGGAAGAAGAGCCGCATTCCCCGTTTGCGGCACGAAGAGCGGAAAGGAAAACGCCGCGCCTGCCAGAAAACGTTTGGGGTAGTTCACACCTATATACCTGTGCCATCGCAACACTACTGAATGGAAAAATATTTGTTCTTTGTGTCCATATTGGAAGTATAAATATTTCAAAATATAAGGAGGATGACACATGGAATTGACATTAGAAAAAGCGAAACAGATTATGGAAAGAAATGGCGGGAATCTGGACCTTTTTAATAATAGCAGGTATACAAAATTACCAAAGGGACTGACGGTCGGCGGAAGTCTTTATGTAAGCCGTACCGGGATCACGGAACTGCCGGAAGGGCTGACGGTCGGCGGAAGCCTTGATGTAAACCATACCTGGATCACGGAATTGCCGAAAGGACTGACGGTCGGCGGAAGCCTTGATGTAAGCCATACCGGGGTCACGGAATTGCCGGAGGAGCTGACGGTCGGCGGATTGCTTGATGTAAGCCATACCGGGGTCACGGGGTTGCCGAAAGGACTGACGGTCGGCGGAAGCCTTGATGTAAGCTATACCGGAATTACGGAGCTGCCGGAGGGGCTGACGGTTGGTGGAAGCCTTGATGTAAGCCATACCGGAATTATGGAGCTGCCGGAAGGGCTGACGGTCGGTGGATGGCTTTATATGAACAACACCGGGATCACGAAATTACCAGATGATTTGGCAGTTGGAAAAACTATCTTACAAGATGGCGAACGTCTTAGATCTGCAAAAACCTTACAGCAAGGAGATTATGTTCCTGGACGGTACCTGTATGCGGATGAGATTCTGACGCATATATCCAAAAAAAAGATGTATGGCGGATATGATATCTATGTCGGCAAGATCAAAGGGCAGAATGTCGTTTCTGACGGTGCCCATTATGCTCACTGTGATAAGGTCCGGGACGGTATTGCGGACTTGCGATTCAAGAGGATCAAAGACCGTGGGGCAGAGCAGTACAGCGGTTTGACACTGGACAGTGAACTAATACCTGATGATGCGATCACTATGTACCGCGTGATCACCGGCGCCTGACGACAGGGGACGCAGGTGTTTGTGGACAGCCTAGGGAATCTGAAGGAATCTTACTCTATTGAGGAAATAATTTCTTTGACGAAAGGGCAATACGGCACAAGCCGGTTTAAACGATTCTTTGAACAGTAGGATACATTTCCCTCCCACT
>ERZ1643250.2709-NODE-2709-length-12970-cov-29.684708_pt1 | contig 12970 bp, 12 predicted proteins | sample MGYA00579262_ERZ1643250 | MGnify/ENA primary metagenome ERZ1643250 (study PRJEB29033, sample SAMEA4952265) | chicken gut metagenome | biome: Broiler Chicken; feature: Gastrointestinal Tract; material: Caecum | place: Ireland | collected 2018 | study: Broiler...
CAAATGAATCCCGAATGGCTTTTTTAGTAAAACTGGCCATGCGTTACGCCTCCTTTCTTTGGAGTTCAACTATGTCTGAAATATTGCATTGAAGGGCAATGCAAATTTTCACAATCGTATCTAAGTGAACCGATTCGTCTCGCCCCATTTTGGCAATTACTGATGAACTGAGATGAGTCATCTTCTGTAAATCTTTTTTCTTTAATTTGCGGTCAATAAGCATTTTCCAAAGTTTATTGTAAGAAAGAACCATCTTGGCCTCATCCATTTTTGCTACCTCCTGATAAATCAAAAACCACACAGTCAGTTTTCCTTCGTAGTTAGTATAATCTTTTTCCTTTTTAAACGCAATGAAATTTACACGAAAATGAATTTTAATTTTATAATTAGAATTTTTTTGTGAGTTTCTATTATAGGACTTACTAACATACTAGACCAGTTAAGCAAAGTCAATAAGTTCGTGAAAAATTGTCTGCTGATTCATTATCGGAAAATATTTCGCCATCACGCTCGGAATCCATCTCTGTTGACGGTTTACGAAAATACAGCCATCCAACACAACGACCAATATATTCCCAACCGTAATCTCTGAAAATTTGGAAATAGTTACTGGTTTCCGAATTATTTTTATAATCCAGTCGGTACGCTACTTCCGCTGGCGTACACTTTTCGAAAATAAAGAAACAAGGGGGAATCATTTTTACCAGTTTCCAACCATTCATATGCTGATTATGCAACCAAATTTCTTCCTTTTCATAATCTGCAATGGTAAAAAAACGTACTACAGTTTTTTTGTTATTCATCTATTTCCTCTCCTTTGGCGTACATGGACAGGATTTTCTCCTCAATGTCTTGGCTGATGCTGGTCTGGTTCTTTTTCAGTACCTGGGGCTCAAATTCACCTTTCCGGTCTCGAGGGACCGACACATCCACATCGCCAAAGCTGGTGCGCAGCGTTTTGCTGCTGTAGCCGTTGCGGCTGTTGTCTGTTTCTTTGTTCTTGTAATCGTACCTGCTGTAGCCCAGCTCTTCATCCAGCTCTGCCTCCAAACCATTCTCCATGAACTCAGCAATGGTCTCTTTGAACAAATTCTGGATGTCATCCATGCTGCCGATGTTTGTCATCTGCAGCAACTCACGGATCTTTTCCCGACGCGCATTTTCTTCCGGGGTGCGATTCTTTCTGGCCATATGGTAAATCCTCCTGTGTGCTGCTTCTATTCTACACCACACAGCAGGTTTACACAAAGTTTGGGACAGCCTCCACAAAACAACCGATAGTCACCGGCAGGGAAGGGCTTTATTCTTCAACAGGCAATCCCAGACGCTCCGCAATCTCCTGCGGCTTCATCCCTGCTTTCTGAGCCTGCTTCATGATATCCTGGATCATCTGCTTTTTGGTTTTCCAGGGCTTGCGCTTAATTTTGGGCTTTGGCGCGAGTATAGCCGCCTTTTTACTTTTAAGAGACTGGATTCGCTCCTGAGCGGCACCGATTTTCCCATCGTAGCTCGCTATAGCAGCCTGCTTCTTCGCCTCCAGTTCAGCAATGGATTGGTTTACTACTTCGATTTTAGCATCGACCTCTGCAATTCTTTCTTCAACAGAACGACGAGTCCGCTTCTTTTCGGTCTCAGGGATAGACATAGAATCACCTGTCTTTCTTTAACTATCAAAAGTATACCGCAGCCTTGGGGAAACCACAATAGAGCATATTCTCTGGGATCCGATTTTTTCTAATACCACTCCAATATCCCTGTCAATGCAGATAGACCGGCACCAAATCTCTTTCGGTGCGAAGGCTTCCCGAAATTGAGGCAGGCGTACCCTGCTTTGGGGTTCTGCAGCAGAAAAAAAGCGGCTGAAAGGTAAAGCCTTTCAGCCGCTGTGCAACTAGAACATTTTTATCGCCGAAGCAATGACGAATATTATCGGATTGACGGGGCAAAATCAATATCCACAACGAAGTTATTGCACGGAATGATCAGAAAAGTAGTCGGTCATCGGAATGACTACTTTCTTGATGCCTGTAAACAGGCACCACACAACAGATCATTTTGTTACGGAAGAGTTTATCTGGTCAAACTGCGGGCATTTCCGTGAATGGTATGATGGAAGGAAGAAAACCATCGCGCCCGCTACCGAAGGCACAGGCACATGACAATCACGCCTTGCCTCTTTTTCCTGTCTCGCGCGTAATTCGTCCCAGGTCAGTGTTGTCTGTTTTGCGGTCGCGCAATGAAGGGACAGGGTTCTTTTGGGTTTCAAAACGATAGTCTTCAAGGCTCTTTTTCTGGTATTCACAAATGACCCGATGGCTTGGCACATCCAAAGTATTCCCTTTGTTGACCGCCGCTTGGTACTTGAAAAAGTCAGCATCTGCAGGGATCGAGTCTATAAGAGCATACTCCTCTCGATCGGCAGTTAATTCCACAGTGTCTTTTAAGACCTTACGCACGTAGTCGATCTGAGGTTCAAAATGCAGCGGTTCCGGGAATTCTCCCTGGGGCAAAACCTGCTCCCACTCCTTACCCTCATACTCACGCAAGAGTTTTTGTGCCTTATGAAGATGTGCCACCTCTATTTCAAAGTTTTGCTCCCAGATTTTCCGAACAGATGCATCGGTCTCTGTCTCATAACAGGACCAGTACAGATAGCACTCATTGTATTCATGAACAAGCAAATTCTCGAGCCAAGTGCACCGCGGGTCCATTAGCGCCCCATATTGAGTAACATGCTGCTCCTCAACCATTCCGATTTCTTGATAGAGCCTGCGTCCCAGATCATTCGGGTAATATGCGCCCAGGTTCATATAATAATTCATCGTTTGCTGCTCAGCAGCTGTAATGGTGCAGGTGTCCAGCAACGTTACCAGATCCGCTTTTTTAAAATCGCAGGCTCGCCGCACACTGTCCACCGGATGTCTGTGATGAGAAATTGTAGGCCGACCTGGCATGATCTCTGTATAGCGCCCCACAAGACGTTCCGCTTGGATTCCCTGCTCCATTTCCAACAAATCGGAGTAACGATATAAATGGTCAAAATCTTCCAAAAGCGCGAAATTCAACGCTTTCACCACATATGGGTCTGGCTCGCGTTGCGCCAGAATGGCCGTCAGATCCACCGCCAGTTGCTCGTAAGTGATCGTGGTTTCCAGTTGCGTTTCATCAACCGGTTTCAGATAAGCCAACTGATGTTGCTGTTGTTGTTCCTGCCTGCGGGAAAACGCCAGCTCACGTCGCAGGTCATTGTTAGAGCAGTTGCGGTGAAATTGGTGGCCAAACCACACTGCCTCATATTCGGCGCCCGTCATCAGGATAATGCGCACCTTTGTATAAGCGTCAGTCTCGTCCTTTTTGTATGCTTTCGGGTAAAGCTTCTTCCAGCTTTGGAAGCCTTCTGCCGAACGTGAAGCTTTTTGTTCAAAAGGATTCATTGCATATTCCTCCCTGATTTTTATATGTCTTTAGTGTGACCATCCAAAACCCAGGTTATGCAGCAGAGGAATATTCAGGTTAAGAAAGACTTTATTGCCGCTCGCTTGATACCACAACCATTTTGATCCGAAAAGAACAGGCGCATAAAGATCTGCTTCGGCTCGGCTGCTTCATGCGCCACTTTGGGGCGACTGATATTCTGTTCTGAGGTAGTTCATTGAAGAAAACCAGGGCGTTCCAGATTATCTAGTGTATTGGAATCAACCTAATTTCCAACGAGAACTCTCACTCTGGAGTTCCACCATATGACGATATGAAAAGGCAGAGACGAATTCTTTCCCGCGGGTAGACCGCACCTTGATTGAGCAAGTCGTGCAGGAATACTTAGAAAAGCAGAGCATGGGGCGTACCCCGAATTTGCAGAAAGATGAGCCATCTATATCTTCGCCGCCAATAGATTTAATAGCCAGTGCTTTGGCCGACTTTAGAGGGTAAAGCACTATACAGAAAAAGGGCTTCCGCCAGCAGATGCGGAAGCCTTTTTTGAGAAGGAAAATAGTGAATATCAGTTTTTCATTTCGGCACGGATTTTATCGTTGGCCTCCTCGACCTTCATGCGGGAGAGGATAAAGGTAATGATGGCGTCCAGCACAAAGGGAATTACGAGGTACATGAGTTTCAGCATATTGATGCAGGATTCCGGCTGCACAGCCAGCGCCTTATCGTAGTTGCTGAACGCCAGCAGCCAGCCGGTGATGGCGGTGCCGAGACCGCCGCCCAGTTTGACACCGAGCGAGGTGCAGGAGTACATCGTGCCGTCTACGCGCTTGTGCTTCGTCAGCCAAGTGTACTCGGAGCAGGAGGCGATAACGGCATTCATGTCGCCCTGCCACGGGCCCTGACCCAGTGCAGCAATAGCCGTGAAGAGGAGCATCATCTTGACATCGCCGGTGCCAGTATAGCCGGCCACGGCAACCAGCGCACGGGCTACGGTAGCAAGGGCATAGCTGCCGACGTTCAGTTTGTACATACCGTGCATCTTGGCAACGAGGGTCGGGGTAAAGACCAGTGCAATGATCAAAGGAATGTTGATGGCCCAAGAGAACACGCCGAACAGGTTCTTGTCGCCAAGGATATGGGCGGCGTAGAAGGTACCCATACTGATCATGGCACCATAGATCTGCTGCAAAATGTAGGTGACGCAGATCATCAGGTAGTATTTGTTGGAAACCAGCAGCTTGGCAGCTTCGACAAGACTGTACTTCTCGTCTTTCTCGATTTCTGCTTTATCCGAGGTATCGACCCACTCTTCCTCCGGCAGTTCCTTGACGGAAAAAACAGAGAGCGTGTTGACAATCAGACCGATAATGGCATAGACGATAGCCACGGTGCGCCATGCTTCGGCGGTGTCGCCCAGTGCGGAGACAGCCAGCAGCGTGACGGACTGGATGGCAAGGCTGGTGGCGAATGCGAACATGAAGCGGTAGGAACCCATCTCAACGCGCTCGGCGCTGTTCTTGGTGACAAGGGCGGTCAGGGCAGAGTAGGCGATGTTGTTGGCGGTGTAGAACACGGCATTCAGCAGAGTGTAGCAGATTAAGAACCATGCGTACTTGGCAAACTCGCTCATGCCCATGGGGATGGCGAAGGTGCCGACCAGTGTGATGGCGCAGCCGATGTAGCCGTAGAGCATCCACGGGCGAGCCTTGCCCAGCTTGGAGTGCGTCTTGTCAATCATCGAGCCAAAGAAGATGTCGGTAATGCCGTCAAACAGCTTGGAAACAGCGATCAGCGTGCCGACGATGCCGGGATTCAGGCCGACGGTGTCGGTCAGGTAAATCATAACGAACGAGGAGAGAAACGCATAGACCACGTTGCCCGCAACATCGCCGGAGCCGTAACCGACCTTGTTATACCATTTTAAATAACGTCTTTCTGTGTTTTCAGACATGAGATTTTCTCCATTCTTTTGTGTAGAGGTTATGCTTTTTCAGGAATCAGACGGATGCTGAAATCGAAGGAAGCGTCGTCAAGGCGGTACTGCTCCGCCAGACGCGGCCCGCAGCTGGCAGAGCCGATGCCGTTCTGTGCATAGTCAAGGCAGAGAACGGTGCTGTCACAGGGATGCAGCTCATAGTTGTGCGCCTTTTCAGTCAACTCTTCCTGCGTGTATTGCGAGGCGTTGAAGCAGAACGGCTTTGCACCGACAGCGGTAAGCTTGATGCCAGCGCCATCCAGCTGGACATAATCGCAATCATAGTGACTGCCGTTCTCCTGCGGGCGAATGTAGTCCTCGTGCTGCTGCCAGATGGTGGAACTGAAGTAGCCGTGGCTGGCAGCATGGTGCTTGTCGCAGTAGCTTTCCATCGGACCCATGCCGAAGTAACTGACGCGGGCCATTTCTTTTGGCAGGAACAGGCGCAGGCCAAAGCGCGGCAGTTCGGGGAATACCGTGTTGCGCTCAGCGTGCAGTGCCAGCGTTACTGCACCGCTGTTGGAAATCGTCCAGCAGACATCCAAATCAAGGAATTTCTGCAAGCTGATCGGTGCAATGCTGACTTTGGCGCGCAGAGTCACACTGCTGTCCGTCACCTGATATTCGGTGCGGTAGGCGTTGGTCATACAGTGGTCATAGCGGGCAGCCAGCCAATCCAGCTTCAGCTTGCGGTCATTGTCTGTAGGAGCACGCCAGATGTTGAACTCCATTTCCTTGTCCAACAGGACTGCATCCTCGTACTGCATCGCGGCGAACAGACCCGTCAGCTTATTAAAGTTATAGGTGAAGTTCTTGCCGCGCAGCGTCAAATGGCGGTCCGTTTCCTGAACAGTGATTGTGCTGTTGGAAGGGGCATCACTCCACATAGCCAAGGTTTTCTGGTTGCGGCTGTCTTCGTTTTCCAGCAGGATTTCATCAAAACCCAGGAGATGACCTTCCGAACGCAAGGACAGATCTTTATCGCAATGGTAGAAGATTTTCAGGAAACACTTGCCCTTGTCGGGAATATGGATGGCCAACGGCAAGGCGTTTTCGCTGTGCGGCGGCAGGGTGAAACCGTCAGGGTAGGGGATGAAGCCATTGTTGATGACCTCGCCGTCGCAACTTACCTGATAGGTTAGTGCGGCATACTCGGTCAAATCAACAAAGTCCATGTAGTTGTGCAACGTGAGCATGCCGGATTCCCGGTCGTACTTCACAACACGCGCCGGGCGATAGACGTTCTTGAACTCCAACAGCCCGGTGTGCGGGCGGCGGTCAGGGTAAACCAGACCGTCCATGCAGAAGTTGCCGTCATGCGGCCACTCATTGTGGTCGCCGCCGTAATAATAGATGTCGCGGCCGTCTGGCATCTTCCCTTTATAAATACCGTGGTCGCACCACTCCCACAGGAAACCGCCGACCAAGCAGTCATGGCTCTGAATGAACTGGAAGTAATCCTCCAAATCGCCGGGGCCGTTGCCCATGCAGTGGCTGTACTCGCACATGATATAGGGTTTGTCCGGCTCGTTGTCCAGATATTCCTGAATGCTTTCGAGAGAAGGGTACATATTGCTGAACATATCAATGTTCGAGAAATCGTATTTACGGTTCTTGCTGCGGTACTGGGCGCTCTCGTAGTGGGTCAGGCGGCGGGGGTCAAAACTCTTTGTCCATGCCAGCGCTTCTTCGAACGTGCAGCCGTAGGCGCTCTCGTTGCCCATCGACCAGATGATGACGCAGGGACGGTTCTTGTCACGCTCCACGCAGAGGCGGGTGCGGTCTACGGTGGCCTCGGTGAACTCCGGGTTGTCTGCGATGGGCTTGTTCCAGTTTTCAACGTGGTTGGGCCAGCTTTCGTTGCCCTCGCAATAGTATTCGGATGCACCGTGGCTCTCGTTGTCGGCTTCATCAATAACAAAGAAGCCGTACTGGTCGCAGAGCTGATAGAAGTAAGGCACATCCGGGTAATGGCTGGTGCGGATGGCATTAAAGCTGTGCTTTTTAATCATGAGCAGGTCTTTTTTCGTCTGCTCAAAGCCAACGGCATAGCCGGTAATAGGGTCGGATTCGTGGCGGTTTACACCGTGGAACTTGATGGACTGGCCGTTGACATAAATCTGATTGTTGGCAACGTGAACCTCGCGGATGCCCACACGATCCGTAATGGTCTCGCAGGGTGTGTCCAACACAAGGGTATATAAGTAGGGCTGTTCTGCATTCCAGAGTGTCGGGTCAACAACGGTGATTTCTGCATGATAGGGGAATGCCGCATCATCCGGTGCTTCCACGGGCGTTACGCTGCCGACTATTGTGCCGGCTGCATCGTAGAGGGTGATGCGGGTGGCAACAGCGGAATCGTAGTAACGCAGGCGGACAGCAACCCCTGCGGTGCTACCGTGGATGTCGGTGGTGATGAAATAGTCCTCGATGCACTGCTCCGGGCGGTGCAGCAGGTAGACATCACGGAAAATGCCGTTCATGCGGAACATATCCTGATCTTCCATGTAACTGCCATCGCACCATTTCAGCACGAGGACCGCCAGATGGTTGGTGCCGTCCTGCAAAAACTTCGTTACATCGAACTCGCTTGTGGAATGGGCGACCTGACTGTACCCGACAAACTGACCGTTGAGCCAGACATAGAAGCAGGAGGCAACGCCCTCGAAGTTCAGAAATGCACGCGGGGCGGTGGCATCTTTTTGGTAAGTGAAGTCGTAGAGGTAAGCGCCGCAGGGGTTCTCTTTAGGAACATACGGTGGATCAGCGGGGAACGGATAGCGGATGTTGGTGTACTGGTGGTGGTCGTAGCCGTGGTTCTGCCACACGCTGGGGACCGGGATGCTGTCAAAAGCGGAGGCATCATAGCCGACCTCATAGAAAGCATCCTGCAAGTCATAAATACTGGCGTAGTACCGAAATTTCCAGCTTCCGTTCAAAAGCTGGAAGCGATCCGAGGTCTCGCGGTGCTCGACTAAAGTATCGCTGCGCTGGGATGCCGGAATGTAATAGGCACGATTCGGCATGGTACCCACATGCAGTGTGTGCGGGTCCTCGTAATAGTGCGGAATAATCATCCATTCTCCTCCTGTGATTTATACAGTTCTGATTGCGTTTCGTCTGAAATTATTATACAATTTCTATATACAATAAAACATAAACGCTATTGCACTAAATATGCACAAAATCAACGGCTTTTTGTAAAGTGAAGGTAAAATGGACGAAGCACATCGCAATATTCACAAAAACAGGAGGAGATTTTTGTGTACATTAACTCTGGATATCTGAACAATTCCCGTACAGATTTCAAAGACAACTCCACGCCGTTGGTAGTGGGCAGCTGCGGCACCTACCGGCTGAAAACGCGCCCTAAACTTCCGACCTGCTGGCAGAAAGGGCGCAGGGATTACCAGATTTTATATGTAGCAAACGGCAAGACACATTTCTGGTTTGACGGCAAGGAAGAAATCGTCAGCGCGGGTCATATGGTGCTTTACAAGCCGGACGAAATCCAAAAATATGTATATTATCTGGAGGATAACCCGGAAGTTTTCTGGATTCACTTCACAGGCAGTGATGTAAAGAACATTCTGGCGTATCACGGCATCTCGCTGGATGAGCATGTGTTCTACTGCGGTGTGCTGCCAGATTACAAGGCGCTGTTCCGCAAAATCATTCAGGAGTTGCAGCTGTGCCGCTATGGGTACGAGGACTATATTGCATCGCTGTTCAACGATATTCTGCTGTTGGTGGATCGCCAGCAGCATGAACAGAAAAAAGCCACCGGCAACGTCCAAGAACAAATTGAACGTGCGGCGGCTTACTTCAACGAAAACTATAACACAAAAATCAGCATAGATGATTATGCAGAATCCCTGCACATCAGCACCAACTGGTTTATACACAATTTCAAACAGTACGCAGGCATGTCCCCAGCCCAGTATATCCTCTCCCTGCGCATGGTCAACGCCCAAAACCTGCTGGAGCGGACAACCTACAACATCAAGGAAATTTCCGAAATCGTAGGGTATGAGAACCCGCTGTATTTCAGCAGGGTGTTTAAGAAGGAGATAGGGAAGTCACCGGCGCAGTATAGGAAACTCCAATCAGGATAAGGCAGATTATATCCTTGCAAGTTTTAGATGTGTATTAATGTACAGGAGGACAATAATGGGTTTTGAAATTTGCAATTTTTCGGACTTAAAAGAAGGAAATGCCATATTCGAAAAGATGCGAAAATCGATTTATTTAAAACGGCTAGTGCCTGTTTTGGGATCGGGTTTTTCGTATAACTTCCATACGAATGGTGGTCGTGTGCCGTCTGTAGATGACCTTAAAAGTGAAATGGTTCGCCTTCTCAAAGAATGTGAAGAATATGAATGTACAAGCGAGGAAGAACTCCGTGCGGCAGAACTATCTGAATTGGCAGACACCCTTTTGCCGATACTCGAGAAATGTGCAGATACTGAAAGAACTCGGGGAATCTGTCGCCCCCAATCAGCTTGCGCTGGCGCTGTTCATGCAGTATGGTGCTCAACAGGCGCCGCGGTGGTTGGAGCAGGGGCTGCCCGAAATGGTTTGTTATGATACATTGCGGGATATCGCCATTTGGTGCCGGGAGTGTGTAAGGCTTACTGGGCAGGCCGGTGTTATCCAATGGGAATGGGTGCTTCACTCGCTTAAAAGGCGCGTGTATCGCCTGGGACGGCTGCAATATCAGCCGCGGGTTCTCAAAGAACCAGTTTTTGTGGGAGAAAGGATATATCCTGGCGGGACTATGATCCTGGAAGTTCATATCCCGGCAGATGGAAGGCTGGAACAAAAATTGGTTATGGATTCTTTGCAACAGGCGCAGACCTTTTTTCGCAAGGGCGGATACACGCTGTTTCACTGCCACTCCTGGCTTCTCAGCCGCGCACTCTGTGATATTCTTGATCGGACTTCCAATATTTTGGCATTTCAAAGTCTTTTTGAAGTATATGACGAGGATTATTCTTACCGGCAGGCAGAAGAACGGGTGTTCGGTTATATCGAAGAGCGCCTGGAGATGTATCCGGAGGTCACCGGTCTACAGAAAGCACTGAAACGATATCTGCTTGCGGGAAAAAGAATCGGTATGGCCAGAGGCGTTCTTTTGTTTCAAGAAGCCATGAACGGAATGTGATGTCACGGAAAACAGACATGAAAGAGGCGGGAGTTAAACCATCTCAGCAAGTGTCTGCGTCTAATAGGACATTTTGGCAAAGGTAGATATGCGTTTGGAAGAGAACAAAGTCAGCATGGACACATAACTATCTTGTATTTAATGATAACTATAATGACATGGTAAAACATTGTGTGACTGTTTCGGGTAAGCTGTCTGACCAGGTGGGCAAAAGCCTGGAATAATATTTGTATTTTGCTGCAAAGAGCAGAGGACAGGCGCTTTATAGCGCCGGTTTCTCTGCTCTTTTTATGTTTGGTTCTTCACTAGGATGCCGGGCGCCACCATGCACAAATCTTTTCTGTGTCCAAAGAAAGGTTATACAATGCGTGGAAATTTATTTTTTAAATAGTAAGGTTTATTTCCTATTTAACCATTACGATAGAGACAGGGCAAAGGAAGGGAGGTGGTGCGATGGATGCAATGGAGCGTCGATGTCAGATTATCGAAATCCTTTGCGATGCAAAAATCCGCGTTAAAATGCGAGATCTGGCTTCCCGCTTCAATGTGTCCGTTCGCACCATCCGCACCGACGTGGATGTGCTCTCACTTACATATCCCATTCAGACCACAAGGGGACGATACAATGACGGTATCGGTTTCATAGATGGATACCGGCCAAAGAATGCGCGACTCACCCCGATACAGCGTGATTTCCTGTATCGGATCATGTGCAAAGTTTCCAAGTCTGACCAGGAGATCGTACAGAGTATTCTTCACGACTTTGCCCTGACGCAGTAGTACTGCCTGAACCTTGACAACCGAATACCCAGCACGGAGGCACGTTCCCGCTGCAGGAAGCGATGCAAGGGAAGCGCCAGGACGTGCGGGGCACCTGTCCCGCACCGAGCGATCCATTCCACTGAAAAACAGCCGCAGGGCTGTTTCGCCATGATCTGCATGGGAGATAATGATACGCCTGTTGCCCCGCACGTCAGACGGGGTGGCCGACCTTGGGTTGCAATCCTTAGACCCCTGGAACGCCAGTGAAAGCTGCGCAAGCATCTTGCCCAACGAAAGTGAACCGTGTTCCCAACTGCCAGGGGGCGAGCGGCAAATATGGCATTTCTGTATGTTATTTTCTTCTGAACATCAACTCACCGCTGTGTTGATGTCGAACCCGTGCGGCGCAGTGCACCAACCGCTGCGCCGCACTATTTTGCCATCAACCAAGGAGATGATCCTATTGACAAATCCAGAAACCGGATACGAGAAAGTCCATCGGCAAGCGGAGCAGATTTTTCGGGAAGTATTTCCGGCTAGGGGGCTGACCTTGAGGGACGGCCAGATACGCTTGTGCCACACGATGCTGGATGCCCTGTTTGGCCGGGATGTGGCCCTGTGTGACGCCGGTGTGGGCCTGGGCAAGACCTATGCCTATCTGGTCGCCTGCGTTTTGTGGCAGCTGCAAAGGCCGCGTCCGATGCAGCGCCCGGTGGTGATCTCCACGGCCAGCATCACGTTACAGAATGCAATCTTGGAAGAATACATACCGTTTTTGTCGGTGGTTTTAATACAAAATGGATATATCCAAGACCCGATTTGTGCCGTGCTGCGAAAAGGGAAGGAACGCTTCGTTTGCGATGTGCGTTTGCTGACCCGCCAAAAGCAGATCAAGGCAAGAGGGAAACGCTTCCGCAAGCGGGCCACCGCGCTCCGGGACGCCAGGCAATGCCTGGACCTTGACCGGCTGCCGAACCTGCCACGCCATGAGCGACAACTGATATGCTATGGCACAGATGCTAAACCAACGAGGACTGCGTACTCGCCAAGGGGCTGAGTTCCAGTCTTCCAACATCAAACGTATAATCCAACACGAGGGATACACGGGATATATCATTACCAAGATTGCACGGTCGGAGTTTATGCCGCAGCTGCAGATCATAGACGAAGCTTTGTTCGCCAAGGCCAACGAGATGATTGGCAAAAGAAGCAGAAAAGCACAGAAAGATAAAAATGCCGCCCAAAAGAGCAACAATCCAACATTATTGGCCGGCATCGTCGTCTGCGCACATTGCGGGGCGAAGATGTCGGCCTTTTTGCATAAGGATCGATATAAACTGGCCGATGGAAGTATCCGGGAAAAGATGCAGGCCAAGTACAACTGTTACCAGCGCGGCCAACATCTGCGGGAATGTGATGGTCAGTCTCTCTACCTGGCAGAACGGGTGGACAGAATCGCGCTTACTTACGCCGATGAACTGTTCCGCAAGATCAAAAGCGAGCCGTATGATAAGAGCATCGAACAGAAGATTCGTCAGCAAGAAACAAATCATAACAGAAAAAAGCAGGCTGCCGAGAAAAAATCAAGGCAGCCCAGTACAAGCAACAACGCTATGAGGATGAAGTGTTGAAAT
>ERZ1643250.2714-NODE-2714-length-12937-cov-6.943487_pt1 | contig 12937 bp, 7 predicted proteins | sample MGYA00579262_ERZ1643250 | MGnify/ENA primary metagenome ERZ1643250 (study PRJEB29033, sample SAMEA4952265) | chicken gut metagenome | biome: Broiler Chicken; feature: Gastrointestinal Tract; material: Caecum | place: Ireland | collected 2018 | study: Broiler...
CCGGCTGGACGGCTTTGTATCCAATGCCGGAATCGGCATGGGCGGCAATCCCTTACATGAATATGATATGGAAGCGTATGAGCGGATTTTTGCGCTCAACAGTGAAGGTGTGTTTGCCGGTATGAAGTACGCAGCGGAGGCGATTTTCCGCAGTAAATCCAAAGGTGGATTCCTGATCAATGTCGCATCGGTGGCCGGACTTGTTCCGCAGCGGGGACAGGCACTGTATACCGCAACGAAATTCGGCGTAGTCGGTATGACCCGTGCCGCAGCGCTGGATTACGCCGCCTATGGAATCACGGTCAATGCAATCTGTCCCGGATATACAAAGACCAGCATCTTCGGTGATATTCCGGAAGCTGCAATGACCATGTTTGCAAAAGACTGCCCGGCAGGCAGAATGGGAGATCCGATGGAATGTGCCTGGATGGCTTTGTTCCTGGCAAGCGATATGGCCCGGTACATCACCGGTGCGGCCATTCCTGTAGACGGAGCGCTGAGCGCAGGACATCAGAATGTAACAACCTGGAAAAATCCAGAGCTTTATTGCGAATAAGGCAGAACACGGAAACAGTTTCTCACGGCATAGCCTGAACGTGGAAATCCCGGATGGACTTGCCAAAACTCACACAAGAGAATAGCCACCCTTTGTAGCCGTTTGGTTTCTGGTAATACAGGATCAAGCGGCTTTTGTTCCTTCCGGTACAGTATTTCGATAAAATTTCTGCCGGATACGGATCATTGAACGGACAAAAAAGGATGGAGTAATAGGGTGATTATATTGTTACGCTATACGATTCTGTTGAGAAGACGACGGTAAAGAAGTATTAGACTGCATCAGAAAATGGTATACTATTAGTGTTGTTGATTTGGTAGAGCAACTGACTCTTAATAGTGGGCCTGGTTTCGAGTTTCCGATGGTGCACCAGAAACAGTCGCAATCAATATTGAGACTGTTTTGTTTGCTTTAGCGGCAAGACAACCCTCGGCTATGGTGGGGAGTGTACATAAATCAAGAATATTATGACATAAATGCGGTGCCTCAGCGGGATGCCATTAGTATAATGTGCTTCTAGGGATTAGCAGGGGGAAACCTGACCTCTAAAAGATGTGGAATTCTGATGAACAGTTAGACGATTTACCGTATGTGATGTGGAACAAGGAAAGCAACTGGTATTTCGTCCTGAAGCAGAGGAAGAGGTAGAGCAGTGGCAAGGGAAAGAGCCATTTATCTTGGATATTCGTCCTGCTGTAAAATTTCACGAGTTCATAATTATTAATGAGCGCAACATGTGACACATAAATTGCGCAAAATATCCCGAAAAACTTGCGCTATCCCATTGCGTATCTGCGCTGAACCTGTTATACTGATGCTAAAATACATTTGTGAATATGCGCAACATTGCGCAATCTTGCGGAGGCAAAGGTATGCGGAGAGAAAAGCTTCTTCACGGTGGAGATTATAATCCCGAACAGTGGTTGGATCGGCCGGATATTCTGACGCAGGATGTTGCCATGATGAAACAGGCACATGTGAATGTGGTCACCCTGGGGGTGTTTTCCTGGTCGCTGCTGGAACCCCGGGAAGGGGAATACCATCTGGACTGGCTGGCGGATATCATCCACAACCTGTATTCCAACGGTATCTTCACCATTCTGGCCACCCCCAGTGCGGCGCGACCTGCCTGGATGGCACAAAAGTACCCCGAAGTTCGCAGAGTGCGCAGCGACCGCACGCGGGAACTGTTCCGCCGTCGGCAGAATTACTGCTATACCTCTCCGCTCTACCGGGAAAAGGTGCGTGCCATCGACGAACAACTGGCCCGCCGTTTTGGTGAAGACCCGGCTGTGATTTTGTGGCACATCTCCAACGAGATGGGGGGCGATTGCCACTGCCCGCTCTGCCAGGCGGAGTTCCGCCGTTGGCTGCAGCGCCGATACGGCAGTCTGGAAGCACTGAACAAGGCATGGAACGCACGTTTCTGGAGCCATGACTACACCGACTGGGAACAGATCGAAAGCCCTGCACCCCAGGGTGAGGATGCGGTGCAGGGGTTGCTGCTGGACTGGAAACGGTTTGTCAGCAGCCGCCACATCGACTTTTTCAAATTTGAGAGGGACTGTGTGCGTGCCCTAGCCCCCAAGGCTCGGTTTACCGCCAACCTTATGTACCGCTTCCACGATATCGACTACCATGACCTGGCCAGAGAGCTGGATGTAGTCAGCTGGGACAACTATCCCACCTGGCACAAGGCCACCGAGACGGTGGAACAGACCGCGCTGGATACCGCCATGATGCATGACCTGTTCTACTCCTTGAAAGGCAAGCCTTTCCTGATGATGGAGTCCAGCCCCAGCTTTACCAACTGGCAGCCGGTGACCAAACAGAAAAAGCCCGGCATAGCGATGCTCAGCGCCTTGCAGGCAGTGGCCCACGGGTCGGACAGTGTCTGCTACTTCCAGTGGCGTGCCAGCCGCGGCGCCGAGGAAAAATTTCACGGTTCAGTGGTGGGGCATGACGGCCGCTCCGATACCCGAATCTTCCGAGAAATCGCCCAGGTAGGCGCCGCGCTGGAGGAACTGGCCTGTGCGGCGGGACGTCAGCGGCCCCGGCAGGCGGCCCTGGTCCATGATTGGCCCAATCTCTGGGCTATGGAAGGGTCCAGCGGCCCCCGCAACTGTGGCATGGGCTATTGGAAGGAACTGGCTTGCCATTACAATGCCCTGGCCCGTGCCGGCATCACGGTGGATCTGATCGGCCAGGATGCAGACCTGACCGGCTACGGCCTGGTGGTGGTGCCGATGCTTTACCTGCTGCGGGAGGACTTCGCCGCCAGGCTCTGTGACTTTGCCCGTACCGGCGGTACGGTGGTGGTCAGCCAGTGGACCGGTGTGGTGGATGAGAGCGACCTCTGCCGTCTGGGGGACACGCCCTACGGCCTCACCGAACTGCTGGGGCTGCGCCGCGCCGAGGTGGACGGCCTGTACGACGAGGAGAGCCGCCGCTGCCTGCCGCCGGAAAACGCACCGCTGGCGCTGCCTGCAACCCAGGCCAGCGTACTGTGCGAGGTTTCGGTGCTGGATGAAGCATCGCCCGCCACACCGCTGCTGCTCTACGGAGAGGATTACTTTGCCGGGGCGCCCGCCGCTGCTGTGCATCCCTACGGCCAGGGCCGGGCCTACTACCTGGCCAGCCGCTTCACGCCGGACTTCTATCAGGCATTTTATAACGCTCTGACGCGGGAAGCCGGGCTGGAACCGGCGACCGCAATGCCGTTGCCTGATGGTGTGCTGGCCACCCGGCGGGAGGGGTTGCTGTTTGTGCAGAACTGTAATCCTGCGCCGGTGCAAGCGCTGGGAGTGGAGCTGCCCGCTTACGGTACGGCGGTCTGGCAGACCGATGCCGGGGAACTCCGGCGAATGCTCTGATTTCCAATATCCTGCCGCGTCCCCGTGGGGGCGCGGTTTTTTTGTCAAAATGCTGATTTTTTTGTACAAAGCTGGCAGATATGCTGGATTTTTGCCCGGAAACTTGACAGAGCGGGAAAAAAGCTGGTATCCTGAGATAAGCGCAACAAGTTGCGCCAATTTGACAGGGGAGGCATCACTGTGGCAGAAATGCAGGGAGATTCTATCTCCATTGAGGAAATTGCCAAAGCATTGGGGGTATCCAAAACAACTGTATCCCGTGCGTTGTCCGGCAAGGGCCGCATCAGTGAAGCCACCCGCAGCCGGGTGCGGGCTTATGTGGCCAGTACCGGTGCGGCGCCTACCGTGCGCGCCCGCTGGACCGAGAAAACCGCTACCCATAACCTGACTATGATCATTCCGCCGCATTTTGTTCATTTGGACCTGCCGTTTCTTCGCAAATGTATGGGCGGTATCAGCATGATGGCAGCCCAGCGGGGCTACGATCTGCTGCTGTGCTATGCCAGCGCTTCCGACACCAGCCAGCTGGAACGGCAGCTTTCCAACCATAAAACCGACGGCGTGATTCTTTCCCGCGCCATGGAGGACGATCCCTGCCTGGACCTGCTGCAGCAGTACCACGTGCCCTATGTGGTCATTGGCCGGTGTGAGGATACCTCCATTCCCCAGGTGGACAACGACCAGGTGGGAGCATCCTACGAGATGACCCGTCTGTTGTTAAGGCTGGGGGCCCGGCGCATTGCGCTGATTGTGGGAACCACCACCTATACGGTCAACATCGACCGTATGCGGGGGTATCTGCGGGCATTGCCGGAGTTCGGCGTTGCACCGGACCGCCGCCTGATACAGGATGGCGTGGAAAGCGCTGCCCAGCGTTCCGACGCGCTGGAGGCGGTACTGGATCATCACCCGGACTGCCTGCTGTGCGGCGACGACCGCCTGGCATTTGATGTGATGCAGGCACTGCATGCCCGGCATATCCGGGTGCCGCAGGATCTGCAGGTAGCCAGCCTGTACGACAGCGAACTGCTGCTGAACACGGTTCCCAATGTGTCGGCGGTGCAGTTTGATGCCGAGCGACTAGGGGCATCAGCCTGCCGTATGTTGTTGGATCTTCTGGCCGGCAAACAGATCAATACCCGTCAGGTGGAAGGGTATCAGGTTATTTTACGGGATTCCACCCATTAAAAATTATACAGACAGTTTTGCAAGCCGCCCGCCGCACCACGGTGGGCGGCTTTTTTCGTACACAGGCAGGATTCTTTGCCGCAGGGGAGGGAAAAGAAAAAACGAGCTGCGCAACATTGCGCGTACGCTGCGCTAAAAACGCGCAATGTTCACGCAGATTGCACAAAAACCACAAAAAAACACTGTAAAAATAATGTATTGCAGAAAGAACCGACCCTTTGTATAATAGATATTGCAATGAATTGCGCTGTATCGGCGCAACAATAAATCAAAGTGCGGTGCGCCGTGCTTGCTACAAAAGGAGAAGATATCATGAAGAAGCAATTGAGCCTGGCCATGGCGGCTGCCATGGCGCTGTCGCTGGCTGCCTGCGGCGGAAGCCAGAGCGGATCGGCCGCTGAAACGACCTCCACCAGCGGCGCTACCTCTGAGGAGGCTGCCAGCTGGGGCGACGTGACGCTGACCATGTGGGGCGCCGAGGAAGACCAGACCATGCTGCGTGAGATGGCCGACGCCTTCATCGAAGAGAACAAAGACAAAGGCAACATCACCATCAACATCGGCGCCTGCTCCGAGGCCGATGCAAAGGATAACGTCCTGACCGACCCCACTGCCGCGGCGGATGTGTACGCCTTCGCCGATGACCAGCTCAATGAACTGGTTGCCGCCGGCGCCCTGCAGGAAGTCACCCTGAACGCCGACGACGTGAAGAGCCGCAACCTGGAGGGTTCTGTGGAGGCCGCTTCGCTGAACGGCAAGCTCTACGCCTACCCCATGACCGCTGACAACGGCTACTTCCTGTACTACGACAGTAGCGTCATCACGCCCGAGGACGCCGAGACTGTGGACGGCATCCTGGCCGCCGCCGCTGCCGCGGGCCGTACCTTTGACATGACCCTCAACGACGGCTGGTACATCTACAGCTTCTTCGCCGGTGCCGGTCTGGAAGCCACGCTGGCTGAGGACGGCGTGAACACCGTCTGCAACTGGAACGAGGAGCCCGGTGCCGATGTGGCCCAGGCCGTCATGGACATCGCCTCCAACAGCGCTTTCGTCAGCGCTCCCGATGCTGACATCGTTTCCGGCATCAAGAACGGCACCGTCTGCGCCGCCGTCAGCGGCACCTGGAACGCCACGGTGGCTCAGGAGACCTGGGGCGACAACTACGCCGCCACCAAGCTGCCCACCTACACCATGAACGGTGAGCAGGTCCAGATGGGTTCCTTCGCCGGCTACAAGCTGGTTGGCGTCAACCCCCACAGCCAGAACGTGGGCGTCGCCATGATGCTGGCCGACTACATCACCAACGAGGCCAACCAGCAGAAGCGCTTTGAGGACCGCAACCTCGGCCCCTCCAACATCAACGTGAACGCTTCTGATGCTGTCCAGTCCGCTCCTGCCATCGCTGCCCTGGCCGCCCAGAGTGAATTCTCCGACCTGCAGCGTGTGGGCGCCAACTACTGGGATCCCGCGGCCAGCCTGGGCCAGATCCTGCAGAGCGGCGACACCCAGGGTAAGACCACGCAGCAGCTGGTTGACGATGCGGTCGCTGGTATCACCGCACCTGTTGCACAGTAAAATTTGAACGTTTCCGCTTTGTTCGGAAAGACGCGCTGATCCGCTGCCGCCCTTGCGCGGCAGCCCATACAACGGAATCCCGGGCGCGGCAGGCTACGCAGCCTGCCGCGCTTGATTGTTGGAAATTATTTTGGCACGAAAGGAGTGGTCACTGTGGCGGAGATGGTGCTTCAGCAGCCGCTGCGCGCGGACGGCAAAGAACCCAACTTCCTGCAAAAATTTGGCTACGGCTTTGTCCACGGCGACATTTTCACCAAACTGTCCTTCCTGATCTGGGGCCTTGGCTACATCGGTCACGGCCAGCTGATCAAGGCGATCCTGGTCACACTGGTGCAGGGTCTGGGACTGTATTATCTGGGGGTGGCTGGCATCCCCAACCTGATGAAATTTGGTACGCTGGGCACAGTCCAGATGGAGATGGTGTTCAACCCTGTCACCTTCAAGAACGAGGTCAACGACTACGATAACTCGTTCGCCATCCTGCTTCTGAGCATCATCGCCATGGTGGTCATCGTGGCGATGCTGGCAGCGGCGATGGCTGTGGTAGCCTCCAACTATCACCTGCAGATGATCCGCAAGGCCGGCGGCAAGACCAACAGCTTTGCACAGGATGTGCGGGTCTATCTGAACGAAAAGTTTTACATTACCCTTCTGACTCTGCCGGTGCTGGGCGTGGTGGTCTTTACCATCGTGCCGCTGTTCATCCTGATCGCAGTAGCCTTCACCAACTACGATCAGCAGCATATGCCGCCCAACTCCCTGTTCACCTGGGTGGGCCTGGCCAACTTCTTTACGCTGTTCGGCGGCGGGCAGTCCCTGTCCCTGACCTTCGGCTATGCATTCGGCAAGGTCCTGGTCTGGACGCTGGTGTGGGCGTTCTTCGCCACCTTCACCAACTTCTTCGGCGGCGTGTTCCTGGCCATGTTCATCAACGACAAAAAGACCAAGTTCCCCAAACTGTGGCGCACCCTGTTCGTTATCACCATCGCGGTGCCCCAGTTCGTCACGCTGCTGCTGGTGCGCAACTTCTTCGGTGACAACGGCATCTTCAATACGATGATGTCCCAGATCGGCGTCACCGACCTGCTGCACAACATCGGGCTGCTCAGCCCCAACATGGACTACATCCCCTTCCTCACCAGCAACGGCTGGGCGCAGGTGATGATCATCCTCATCAATATCTGGGTCGGTGTCCCCTACCAGATGCTGATCGCCACCGGCGTGCTGATGAACATTCCCGGCGACATGCTGGAAGCCGCCCGCATCGATGGCGCCAACCCGGTGCAGATGTTCTTCCGCATCAAGCTGCCCTACCTGCTCAGCGTCCAGGGTCCTTCCCTGGTGACCGACTTCGTCAAGAACATCAACAACTTCAACGTCATCTACCTGCTCACCCAGGATGTCTACGTCACAGCCGACCAGGCCATGGCCTCTTCCAGCGCCAAGGAAGTGGACCTGCTGGTCACCTGGCTGTTCCGCCTGACCCAGGAGCAGTACAACTACAAGATGGCCGCGGTCATCGGCATCATGGTGTTCATCATCTGCGCTGTGTTCACGGTGGTATGCTTCCGGTTCATCAATAAGAAGGAGGCGACATTCTCTTGACACAGACTATGTCTATCGATACCAAAAAGGAGCTGCGCAAGGGCAAGATCAACCGCGGCATCCGCAGCACCATCCGGCATCTGATCCTGCTGGTGCTGGGTGCCGTCTGGCTGGTACCCATCGTCTGGCTGGTAGCCACCTCTTTCTCCGGCTACCGCGGCATCAACTTCACCACCTTCTTCCCCGAAAGCTATACGCTGGATAACTACACCAACGTGCTCTTCCACCCGGACAGCGTGGCTCAGTTCCCCCAGTGGTTCGTCAACACGCTGGTGGTGGCAATCTTCAACTGCATCATCTCCACCTGCTTCGTGCTGATGGTGGCCTACGCCTTCAGCTGCTGCCGGTTCAAGAGCCGCCGCCTGTTGCAGAACCTCTCTGTCACCGTCAACCTGTTCCCCGGTGTGCTGGCCATGATCGCCGTCTACTTCGTGCTGCGGTATCTGAACCTGACCAACTCCTACGCCGGCCTCATCATGGTGTATGCCGGCTCCTCGGGCCTGGGCTACCTGATCTGCAAGGGATTCTTTGATACGGTGCCAGCCTCCCTGCGGGAGGCCGCCAAGCTGGACGGTGCGTCGGAAGCGCGCATCTTTTTGCAGGTGGTCATTCCCATGTCCCGCCCGATCCTGGTCTATACCATCATCAATTCTTTTATGATGCCCTGGACCGACTTCGTTATGGCCAAGATGATCCTCAACTCGGGTGTTAGCTCGGACTGGACGGTGGCCATTGGCTTGTACAACATGCTTTCCCGCACACTGGTCAACAATTATTTTGCACTGTTCTGTGCCGGTGGTGTGCTGGTATCCATTCCCATTTCGGTCCTGTTCGTCATTATGCAGAAATTCTACGTGGAGGGCATTACTTCCGGCGCGGACAAGGGCTGATTGTTGGCCGGAGCCCCGCGCTTTGCGCAGAATGAATCCGGAAGGGGACCGCTGCGAACGCTTTGTCGTGCAGCGGCCCCCTCATTTTTATAAAGAGGTGAAATCTGTGAAAAAAATATTTTGGCGTCCGGCGTATTTTCAGCGCCCTGCTGGCCCTGGCCATGCTGCTGGTCCTTGCCCCTGCTGCGGCGGCTCAGGAAAATGCCGTTAACCTGCTGCAGGATGGCAGCTTCGACCAGGATATCTGGGGCGGGGACAGCCCCTGGACATGCACGGCCTCTGACTGGGGTGGCGAAGCGGAATCCCAGACCGTCATCGATCGCAAGGACCCTGACGGCAGCGATGCCGCCATGCTTCACTGGTGGAGCCCCAACGAGGCGACGGTGACGGTCAGCCAGACCGTTACGCTGGAGGCAGGCAACTATATGATGCGCGCCTCCGTACAGGGAGAAAAGTGTGAGGCGCTGCTTTTCTGCGGTTCCCAGACCGGCGCCCGGACCTCGCTGACCGGCTACGGCAGCTGGGACACGCTGGAAGAAACTTTCGCTGTGGAAACGACGGGGGAGTACACCGTGGGTGTGACGCTGCCGTGTACGCCGGATGGCTGGGGGTGCCTGGATGATCTGGAACTGGTCCGGCAGGAGGAAGTGACCCCGCCCGCGCCCGAGACGCCGGTGTATACCGTGGCACTGACGGCGGATACCAACAGTGTGACCGCAGGAGATACCGTCCACCTGAGCGCGGTGGTCTGCAAGGACGGGGAACCGGTTACAGACCTGGCGGTAGAGGGACTGTACCTGTGGTTCTGGGCCGACCAGTGGCAGGCAGGGCATGAAGGCGCCCCGGTGGATGCCGTATTCAGCAATTACGATGAAAACAGCGGGCACAGCCTAACTGCCGACGCCACGCTGCCCGGTGAGGGAACCTATTACCTGGCGGCGGAGCTGAAAACCGAGACGGACCGTCTGGCCATCGCTTTTGCGGCGGTGGAAGCTGCGGCCGTGGAGGAACCCCAGGAGCCTGCCCCGGATCCGGTGGAGGCCGAGATTACCGTGCCCTATGTAGCCGGTTCCGACGGTGATTTTATCCGCGGCGTGGACGTTTCCTCACTGCTCTCGCTGCTCAACAGCGGGGTAGTGTTCCGGGATGCGGACGGTAACCCGCTGGGAGACTCCGTGGAAGCCCAGGGAAAGGCCTTTATGGCCCAGCTGGCCGACGCGGGGGTGAACTGGGTGCGCCTGCGGGTCTGGAACGACCCCTATGATGCCCAGGGGCATGGCTACGGCGGTGGCAACAATGACCTGGAAGCTGCCCGACGGATAGGCTGGTGGGCCACCGAGGCAGGAATGCAGGTGCTTATTGATTTCCATTATTCGGATTTCTGGGCCGACCCGGGCAAACAGCAGGCGCCCAAGGCGTGGAAGGATATGACGGTGGACGAAAAGGCTGCTGCGGTTTCGACTTTTACCACCGAAAGCCTGCGCACGCTGCTGGATGCAGAGGTCAACGTGGGGATGGTGCAGATCGGCAACGAAACCAATAACGGCATTGCCGGTGTGATGTATGGAACCGACGGCTGGGACGCTGCCGCCAAGCTGTTTGCGGCCGGTGTGAATGTTGCCCATGCGGTGGCGGCTGAATATAATACCACCATTCTGGCGGCTGTCCATTTCACCAATCCTGAAACAGCAGGCCGCTATGCGGGATACGCCAAGCGGCTGGCGGACAATAACGTGAACTACGACGTGTTTGCTTCCTCCTACTACCCCTACTGGCATGGCTCGTTGGACAACCTGACCGCTGTGTTGCAGCAGGTGGCCGATACCTACGGCAAGAAGGTCATGGTGGCCGAGACTTCCTGGGCAACTACGCTGGAGGACGGCGACGGCCATGACAACACCGTGCGGGTCGGTTCCAACGATAACAGCAATATGAGCGGTAAAAACTGGGCATTCTCGGTCCAGGGCCAGGCATCGGAGGTGGCCGACGTGGCCAGCGCCGTAACTGCGGTAGGGGAGAACGGCATCGGCCTGTTCTACTGGGAACCGGCATGGCAGCCGGTGCACAATGTTTCCGGCCTGGAAGGGGAAGTCTACGATGCGCAGGTGGCTGCCAACCGCCTTGCCTGGGAACAATACGGCTCCGGCTGGGCATCCTCCTATGCGGGAGAATATGACCCCGACGACGCCGGAAAATGGTACGGCGGCTCGGCCGTGGACAATCAGGCTATGTTTGACTTCGATGGAAAACCGTTGGCGTCGTTGTATGTCTGGAAGCTGATGAAAACTGGCTCGGTGGCACCTAAAAAGGTGGAAAGTGCCGACAACCCGGTTCTTACGGTGGAGGCAGGTAGCGACGGCACTGCTGCTGTCACCCTGCCGGACGCCACTACTGTGTATTACAGCGACGGTACCAGCGAGACAGCCCCCGTGGTATGGGAAACTGCCAGGCTGGATCTGAACACTCTGCCGACGGGTAGCTATACTGTGCAGGGTACTGTAACGGTGATACCCGCCGATACCCCTGTGACGGTGGAAGTTCATTGCACGCTGACTGTCATTTACCCCAATCTGCTGGAAAATCCCAGCTTCGAGGATGGAAATGCAGGGTATACTCTTTCAGAAAACTGGCCGGGCAACGGCGTTACGGAAAAGGAACCCGGCAACCTGCACAGCGGCAGACGGTATCTTCATTTCTATTCTGCGGCTGCACGCACGGTCACTGTGCAGCATGACCCGGTGACGCTGCAGCCCGGACAGTACACGTTTACCCTCTACATGCAGGGGGAGGGGGCTTCCGGCCGGATCTCCGTGACCGATGCGGATGGCAGTGAGCTGGCCTCCGCGGATTTTGCCGGTACCCAGTGGGGCGACTGGCAGCAGCCCTCGCTGACCTTTACGCTGACGGAAGAAACCGTCGTTACGCCGGGCATCCTGCTGGACATCCAGCCCGGGGGCTGGGGCGCAGTGGACGATCTCTATCTGGGAAAACTGGGTGACCAGGCTGTGGAACCCACCCCCGATACCCCCCAGGAAGACAACTTGTCGACCTCGGTGCAAAACCAGCAAACGATTACGGTCAGCAGCACATCCAAACCGGCCGCCGCCGCGGTATCGGAACCCGCAGCAGCTGCCACCGGGACAGTTGGTGCGATCCCCCAGACCGGTGACACGCTGCCGGTGGCTGTACTGGCACTGCTGATGGTGCTTTCGGCTGCGGCGATGCTGGGCATTGCCCTTCTGCGACGAAAAGAATAAACAATATTTAAAACCGACAAAGCAAGAGGCCACACGGAACCGTTAAGGAACCGTGCGACCTCTTTTTGGTTAAATGCTATTCTCTTCGGAAGGTGTTTGATACTGCGTTTAAAATTAAACCTTGTTTCGTGATAGAAAACAAAAAAGCGATAGAGGAAGACCTCTATCGCTTGTTGGCTGCCCCAGTCCGACTTGAACGGACGACACCCTGATTAACAGTCAGGTGCTCTACCATGTGTAACGTGGTGAGGGGCTAATGCTACACAAAAAATATCTTTAAAGCGACGAAAAATGGGAGACAACGGTAAAAAATGAGAAAATTATGTGGATAAAACTGCTGGAAAATTAGCCAAATGGAAGGTTCGAGAAAGCAAACCAGCCAACGGACTGAGACTAATATTATAATAGCAGACGGGGAGAATATTGCAAGTCGCATTAACCGACGAAAGGGGGAACATCACGTTATGAAAATCGGGGTAAGGATTCGTCAAATTCGTCAACACCGGCATATGACGCAACGTGAGTTAGGAGAAAAGATTGGCTTGGGAAGGAACGGAGCAAATCGCATCGCCCAGTATGAGCTGGGGTACCGCACGCCCAAGCGCGACTTGCTTAATAAAATAGTGCATGCACTAAATGTGTCAAATGAAATGTTTTCCCCGGAAGCCGACGACACTCTCTGGACACTACTCTGTCATCTGCTTTGGTTGGATCAAGAGGATGCCTCCCTCATTGAATTGATTCCGGCAAGTAGTCATTGCAATCTGTCAGAAAACGGTTATGTTTCCATCGTTATACACGACACAGCCTTCCAAGAGCTTCTTACAGGCTGGAACACCGAAAAATCTCTCCTTGATGCTGGGACAATAACTCAACAGGATTACTTCGATTGGAAAATCCACACCTCTTTGTAACCATTTCTTAGGCCCATCTGCGAGAGCAACTGACTCTTAATCAGTGGGTCCTGGGTTCGAGTCCCCGATGGTGCAC
>ERZ1643250.2715-NODE-2715-length-12937-cov-4.027558_pt1 | contig 12937 bp, 9 predicted proteins | sample MGYA00579262_ERZ1643250 | MGnify/ENA primary metagenome ERZ1643250 (study PRJEB29033, sample SAMEA4952265) | chicken gut metagenome | biome: Broiler Chicken; feature: Gastrointestinal Tract; material: Caecum | place: Ireland | collected 2018 | study: Broiler...
GCTTCCGGAAAACCATGCGGCAATTTTGTTTTCCTCCACGGAGATCCGCTCCACCTGAGGGTTGGCCCGGATCAGCCGCACCGCCTGTTTTATCTTATTCAGCACCGTAATTCTCAGCGGATTCGAGCTGTCAATGGAGAGCATAATATGGTCAATTTTTCCCTGCAGCACCATTTTCCCCTGATTGATAATTCCGATGCTGGTACACATATCCGACAATTCAGACAGAATATGCGAGCTGATCAGAATGGTATAGCCCTCTTTCTGCAGTTGCTGAAGCAAGAGCTGAAATTCCTTTCTGGTCCGCGGATCCAGGCCGGAATTCGGCTCGTCCAGGACGAGAAGCTTCGGCTGATTCAGCAGCGCCCTGGCAAGGCAGAGCCTTTGCTGCATTCCCCGCGACATCTCATCCACAAAGACCTCCTCCATGCCTCTGAGATTCACCAGTTCCAGTACTTCATAGCTGCGCACAGTGCCTGCTTTCTGATAAATTCCATAGGCAGCCGCAAAAAATTCCAGATATTCAATCACCGTCAGATTCTCATACAGCCCGAAAAAATCCGGTACAAATCCGATCATGCTTTTCTGCAGTTTCATATCCTTCGTGGTCCTCTGTCCGTCCAGCCAGATTTCTCCGGAGTCGGGTTTCAGAAGCCCGGTGATAATCCGGAGCGTCGTGGTCTTCCCCGCTCCGTTTGGCCCTACAAATCCATACAGCTCTCCTTTTTCCACTTCCATGTCCAGACCGTCCAGCGCATTTTCTTTTCGATTGTATCTTTTATAAAGCTTCTCTATCCGGAGCATTTTCCTTCCTTTCTTTCAGTCTCATGGTTCCCCGTCTGCCGCCGGCGGATTATCCCTGCAGGTTCCCGTGGTTGTCCGCACCCACTGCCGTTACAATCAGATCCGGCATCTGATAGCTTCGCATCTTCTGGTAATACTCCGAAGAAAGATTTTCTTCCGACAACGAATACCGGATTTTCAGCTGCTTTCCGTTTCTCAGATACGGGGACGGAATTCCTTTCTCCACAGAGCTGTCCGTCAGCTCCCAGTTTTCCAGTTCCTCATAGGCTCCCGTGCCATAATTATAAACTTCAATTTTTCCATCGAAAGCCGCCCAGTCTTCCATCAGAACCTCCGGCTGCTCAAACCGTACGTCAACAATCAGATCCTTCTGAAGCGACAGTACTCCCTCCGGATCCTCCATCATCGTCCGGATATACTCCAGATTGCTGCTGATCATCTCGCTCTCCATGTTTTTCACGATCTCCGGGTCGACAAAGATTTCCTGCAGCAGCATTGCAAAGCACCGCTCCCACAGATGCGCTTCTTCATACACTGCGTTCAGAAAATAAGTCACTTCCAGCTCCTGCCCGTCCATGATCAGGCTGTCGGGATACTTACTGTAGGAAAACGCATCCTGATCCGTGGAATAGTACTGCTGGGCATAAGGACAGGAAAGGACACCGTCTGCATTCAGACAGGTAACGGAAGCATTGGCCTTGTAGAGGACGGTTCCGCAGGTTTCATAACCGGAATACAGCTGAAAAGTCTCCTCTTTGTCGGTGACTTCCGCCAGCAGTATGCTGTCGGCCACCCGGTTCAGGCTTCCCAGATTCAGCTGTGATGCAAAATCCCTTGTCCTGTTTCCTTCGCCAAACTGCAGGCGCAGCCACTCGTCGCCGCCCCTGACGCTCGTCGTCTCCAGTCCGCTTACCTCCAGTGTTTCGCCCGCCTTCAGGTCGCCCACGTATGCCATATGACCGGGAAGCATCAGAACACAGTCTTTCAACGTGTATGCCGTCTGGTTGGAAATCGTTCCGCTGACTTTTTTATCCTCCCAGACCAGATCGCTGACCAGCCCGTCGGTATCCATTGTGTTCTCCCTGAAAAGCGTAAATGCATTGAGGGCAAAAGAAGGCTGATTGGAAATCGTAATTTTATTTTTTCCTTCCCCATAGAACAGCCGGATCTGTTCAAATCCTTCTGCCGCTGTTCCCTGTGTCTCCGCCGAGTAGACATTCTGCGAACTTCCCGGCGTCATCCGGTAGGCAGAATCCAGATAAATCGTGTACCCATCGTTATAAGGAGCCTGCACCTCAAAATCCAGCGTTTCCTCCAGAACTGATCCGCTCTGACTCAGCACATTCCGGTAGACAATGACCGGCGCTCCCATGGATGTGGCATGCCCAAGCACACAGATCAGAAGCACAAACACCACAGACAGACTGCAGATTCCCGTCCACAGATAGTATCTTTTGTGTTTCTTTTTCAGCAGCAGATAGAGTGCCGGCCCCGCCAGAACCGCGTATCCGGCAATCAATACAAGAAACAGGATGCTGGAGGGCTGTTTCCGTATCGCTTTTTCCTCCAGCAGGAACGCGTTATCGAAACTTTCTATATAACTGTCGCTCCTCACGGAAATCAGGTTGGAAACCACCTCCTCCGTCAGCAGAAGCTGAAGGATTTTTTCAGGATTTTCCCGAAAAATCTGTTTCAGAACAGCGCCCGCCTCTCCGGCCTCCTCCCCGATGTCAGAAAACATGTTTTCAAAATCAATGGCCACACCGCCGCCGGCCTCCCATCGCTCCAGATTCCGCAGCTGATTTTCTTCCAGTGCGCCCCGGCTGTAATCCAGCAGGATCAGAACATCCGGCGCTCCTGCTTCCGCCATCGCGGCAGTCAGATCCTCCGGCCGGATGCTGACCGCCCGGATCACATATCCCTGGTTTCCCACCTCTGTTCCGCTGATTCCGGATGCATACTGTTCTTCCGTCTCCAGCACACCCACGGTCACTTCGTTGCGGAAAAGATTTTCCGTGGAAATGCTCTCCTTCTTTTCATAGACCTTTGTTCCGCTCTGATCTTCCAGCGAGACAATGACCGTCGTCGCATTGTAATCGATCAGCGCCACAGTCAGTTCCTTTCTGACCGTCCCGTTCTTTGGAAGATCCACCGGAAGTTCATAGGTATACGTCTGACTGCGCTCCGAAACCGCGGAACGCACCCCAACAAACAATTGTTCCAGAAAACGGGACGGGACATCTCCCACAGCATCCGACGTCATAGGGATACAAAGCTTCAGAGTCCCATGAAACTCAGAGCCGTTGTTAACGACCGTAACCGCTGCCGGCACTTCACTGCTGCCTCTGCTCATCCCTTTCCACCCGTACTCCACGATGATCTCAAACTGCCCCGGCATCAGAGTATTTCCGGAACGGCCTGCCGCAGGCATTCTCTCATAACCATAAACTGCTGCCGGAAATCTTCCCAGCAGCAGAAGCATACACAGCAGCGCCGTCCAGTATATCTTTCTGTTTTTCAGGATTTTTTTCATGATATTTCCTCTTTTTCTCCCTGCCGCATCGGCAGTTCCACTTCGAACACGGTTCCCTGAAGATCGCTCTTCACACGGATCTCTCCGTGATGCAGTTCCACGATCTGTTCGGCAATCGCAAGTCCCAGCCCGGTACCTCCGGTATCCCTGGAACGGGACTGTTCTGCGCGGTAAAATTTCCGGAAAATAGCTTCCTGTTCATTCCTGGGGATCACATGTCCGTAATTGATCACTTTCGTCACCGCATAAAAACCGCTCTGTTCCACCTCCACACGGATCTGCTTGCCTTCCTTTCCGTATTTCACTGCATTGTTCAGCAGATTGGCAAACAGACGCGCCAGAAGATCTCCGTCTGCTTCGATGAGCATCGTCTCCTTCTCATGACGGAACTTCACAGTCAGATCATTCTGAACAAAGCTTGGCGTCATCTCATCCAGCATCTGTTCCATCAGCTGGATCAGATCCAGCTTCCCCAGGCGCAGCGTCATCTCGTTATGCTCCAGCTTGACAAAACCGAACAGCTCGTTGGTCAGCTGTTCCAGGCGGAGTGCCTTGCTGTAAGCGATCTCAAGATATTTTTCTCTCGTGGCGGCGTCCAGATCTTTTCTGGTACGCACCCAGCCCAGATATCCGATAATTGATGTCAGCGGCGTGCGCAGATCATGGGCGACAGAGGAAACCAGGTCATTTTTCGTGTGTTCCGCAATCCGCTCCTTTTCCATCAGCCGTTTCACGTTTTTCTGCATTGCATTCAGGTCTGCAGCCATCGCCGCAAACTCATCGCTGCCTCTGACTTCCACCGGATGATCCAGATCCCCTTCGGAAATGTCCCGCACCTTATCCGCCAGCAGATGAATATAGCGTATACTCTCACGGAGCATCAGGTAAAAACTAACAGAAAATGTAAGAACCGCCGCCACTGCCAGGAAAAAAATCTTTGCCTCCGGCCGTAATCCGTCAGGCCCGAGCAGGACGCTCCGGTAACCGCTGTCCCGGAGATAACGTTCGACGCTCCCGACCATCCACGCGACCGCCAGCACCACGCCCACCGTAAGCCCCGCGCAGGCGGCCAGGCAGAAAATAATTTTTCCGCCGAATGTTTTGATAAAATCAAGCTTCAATTTTGTATCCCACTCCCCACACCGTCGTGATGATCTTTTCTTCCCGCGTGTCGTCTTTCATTTTGCCGCGGAGGCGGCGGATATGTACCATAACTGTATTGTTGGCCTCATAAAACTTTTCGTGCCACACACGTTCAAAGATTTCATCTGTGCTGAACACACGGCCCGGATTGGATGCCAGCAGATACAGAATGTCAAACTCAATGGGCGTGAGCTTGACGCTCTCGCCGTAACAGATGACCTGATGGGTAACTTTATTGATCTCCAGATTTTTCAGAGTGATCACCTCTTTGTTTTCCTGAGGTCTTGACGGGTTCAGCTCCCGATAGCGGCGCAGCTGGGATTTCACTCTGGCCATCAGCTCCAGCGGATTGAACGGTTTCGAAACATAGTCGTCAGCTCCGTTGGTCAGGCCCACAATCTTATCCAGCTCCTGGGTCTTGGCGCTGACCATGATGATCGGGATATTATTCGTCTCGCGGATTCTCCGGCACATGGTGATTCCGTCCATATCCGGCATCATCACATCCAGCAGAACCAGATCAATCGGCTGCTCCTGCAGCATCTTCAGCCCCTCCATCGCACTGTAAGCCTTCTTTACATGAAATCCGTCACTGATCAGATAAATTTCCAGAAGATCCGCAATCTCCTTTTCATCGTCAACCACCAGAATATTTGTCTCTCTCATTTTATCGCCCTCTCCGTTTTATAGTTTTCTCCTTGTATACATTTATCTTATCACGAATTTCCATAAAAAGTCTTTACCAAATTCTTACGTCTTCAGAACTCCTGTTACCGTTCCACTGGCTGAACTGTTATGAACTCCCGGAACTGTTCTACCAGCCAAACAGTCACAAACTCCTTCCTGGCTCCGCGCACAGCTGCCAGAACGCCACCGCGCTGGCCGCAGCCACGTTCAGGGAATCCACTCCGTGAGACATGGGAATCCGGACCGTATAATCGCAGCTGGCGATCGTTGACGGTGCAAGTCCGTCGCCTTCGGTTCCGAAAATCAGCGCCAGCCTCTCCTCCCGCATCAGCTTCGGATCGTCCAGCCGTACGGAATCCTCGCACAGCGCCAGAGCCGCCGTCCGAAAGCCCATACTATGCAGACATTCCATTCCTTTCTGCGGCCATCCGGTGTCTTCCGGGAAAAACGTCCACGGCACCTGAAAAACCGTTCCCATGCTCACACGGACGGCACGGCGGTACAGCGGGTTGCTGCATGCCCCTGTCAGGAGCACAGCACCCACATTCAGCGCCGCAGCAGAACGGAAAACAGCCCCTATGTTGGTAGGATTTACAATATTCTCAAGAACAGCGATCCGCCTTGCCCCGGCACAGATTTCTTCCACGGCAGGGAGTGGTTTCCTTCGCATTGCACAGAGCATCCCGCGGGTCAGGCGGAACCCTGTCAGCCGGGTCAGCACATCAAGCGCCGCCGTGTAGACGGGAACCTCCGGACAGCGGCAAAGCAACTCTCTGGCCTGCGTTTCCAGGTGTCTGGTTTCCACAAGGAAAGACACCGGCTGGTATCCTGCCTCCAGCGCCCGTTCAATTACTTTCGGACTCTCAGCGATAAACATCCCTTTTTCCGGCTCATGACGGTTCAGAAGCTGGTTTTCACTGATTCTCGCGTAGACGTCCAGCTCCGGCGCCGAAAAATCCGTAATTTCAATCACCTTCTGCATACCATGTCCTCCTGTCGCGGCAGTCCGCCGGCGCCTCTTTTTGCCCTCATCCGCCGGTCACCATTCGCTGACAAGAGGCCGCGGATTTCTCCACCACTGCTCATAGTCATCGCAGTATCTGCTCTGGCAGACCGCATGATCTTTCGGGTACTCATAACTGGTCCACTCCTGCCACGCTTTGACTGCCTGATCCAAGGGCCCGTCCTCAAAGGTCCTGCAGAATTCTTCGCACAGTTCCACAAGATATTCCGGTTTCCGCGGCGCCTGTTTTACGAACTCTTCCAGCCGCCGATTGCACGGAAACAGGATTCCGTTCTCCTGGAGCACCATACGGTACAGGCTGTAAACCATCTCGGACGCAACCTTAAGCTTCATATACCCTTCCGGTCTGCATATTTTCCAGAAATAAGCGTAATTCAGCTGAAGATTGCTGTAAAAGGACAGCATCTTATCCTCGTATTCCTGTTTCTGAAACACCGGTATCTTCGCCACAATCTCTGTCACTTCCGGGTCAGCAGTAAACAGAACTTTCGCTCCGATGAAGGAATTCCGCGTCGGTTCACTTCCCTTTTCCGCCGCGTCCCGAATGTAATCCTTCGTCATATATTTTACATCAAAATACCCGCCGGGATATGCACAGTCTCCCATCGGAATACATTCCGCCGTGCGGTTTGCCTTCCGGACTTCCTCGTAAAACTCCGGTGTCACAATTACCATCGCATCAATATCAGAATCCGGACGCTCCATATGCTTTGCCACAGATCCTCCGAACACCAGAGCCGTCACTCCTTCTTTTTCCCGGAAAATCGCAATCAGCTCTCTGAGCGCCTCCCGGTGATGGGGATACTGAAACGAGATCTCCTCCACACTTGTCACTGTTTCATGGTTCACTTGCAAAGATCCTCCTTTTCCCTTCTCTCTTTTTACATCCAATGGCCCGGACAGACATTGTTTCTCGTCCGAGCCATTGAAAGTTTCACAGCGATTCATCCGATTGAACCAGTCTGAATTTTTCGTGACAGTTCAGTTCGCTGAACCGTTATATTTTTTATCAGACAGCCTCATTGTACATGAGTACCGTATCATTGACAAGTATTATTTTCCTTGGAAATTTCCAGTGACAATCTACCATATCTGCACTTTTCCATACCATCTGTCAGCTGATATCACCGATACGGATTACTGAAACGGAAGCAGTGGAATAAAGAAAACTGCTTCCGCTTCCGATGATATTCAAGGTTGCCGGAACCGTTGTGACACGGATCATCTGTGACAATGCCACATTCTCCGCACTCTGGGAATTATGCAGTACCTGAATGGCTGCTGCTCCCGGAACATCTGTACCCTGCAGCCTCATGGAAAGTGTGACCGAAGCCGGAAGTGATGCATTTTTCACTGGAGCAACCGTCGCACTGAAGGCCACGCTATAATATCCGGTCTGCTGTATCACAATGTTTGCACTGCCCGCCATATGAGTGATGGATGATCCGTTGATCAGAGCATTCATATCAAAGACCAGCGCTCCCCCGTTCGTACCTGGCTGAGGCGGCGTCGAATATGCCGCCAGCAACTGATCTGCACGACAGCACGGGCCGGTTGGTCCGGTGGCTCCCTTAGCACCAGTCGGACCGGTAGCTCCCGTTGGACCGGTAGCTCCCGTCGGCCCCGTTGGACCAATGATTCCGTCCGCACCGGTAGCACCATCTTCCCCTTTTGGAATTACAAAGTCAAAAATTGCATGATTTTCATCACCGCTGTTGGTAACCTGCGCAGGAGTCTGAGAATCCCCGGTTGTAACCGTGCCGACCTGTACAGTTGCCGCCATACCCGTAGCTCCATCCTCCCCATCTTCTCCGGAAGGTCCGGTCGGGCCAGTAGCTCCGGTTGAGCCGGTAGCCCCCGTCGGGCCTGTGGAACCCGTTGGACCTGTGACTCCCGTTGGACCTGTGACTCCCGTTGGACCTGTGGCTCCCGTTGGACCTGTGGCTCCGCTCAGGCCGGTGGCTCCCGTTGGACCGGTAGCCCCCACGGGACCAGTTGGACCAGTGGCTCCGGTCGGCCCCGTCGAACCTGTGTTTCCCTGTGGTCCGGGCACTCCGGGATCCCCTTGTTCCCCAGTCGGGCCAGTCGGACCGATTGGCCCCGTCGGCCCCGTTGGACCAGTGGCTCCGGTTCTTCCGGGTGATCCGGGAGGACAATGTCCGGAGCAAGGGGGCGGACACTGGGGACGACATCCGCATCCAAAGGACTGTTCCTGCATCTCCCTGTCGTCTCTGTTTCTAAACCATGACATATCTTTCTTTCCTCTTTTCCTTATTGATCTCTATATAATATGTCACAGCGCTTCCTTTGTCCTATGCTGTTTTAATCGCTTTCTCTGAAAATATTCCTGATTTGCCTTATAATATTTAGAATCCGGACAAAATTTACCCGCAAGTTCGTTATATTTCTCCGCCCTTTCTGTATCTCCCAACCGATCAAAACAGATACAGAGAGAAATTGCCGGAAGAAATCCGTAACATTCCTCCTGAACAAAAGCTCCTGTCTCCATCTTCTTCTCCGCTTTCAGGGCCTGTTCATACCAGTAGACCGCCTGGCGGTAATTCTCTCTGTCCAGAAATTGTCTGCCTATATCACAGCACACCTCTCCTCTTGGCACATCATAAACAAAAGTTTTCAACAATGCTTCCAGTGCTTCCTCTTCCTTTTTCATCTGATAACAGCAAAATGCAAGCTGACGGGCAGCATCAATCTTATTTTCCTTCCAACCGTCCGTTCGCTTCAGAAATTCCCGAAATTTTACTTCTGCTTTTTCATAATGTCCTTGCCCCTGAAGTTCTCTGGCATAATAATAGAGAGAACGCCCGTCAAACGTTTCTCCATCCGTTTCCATTTTCTGATAAATTCTCAGATTTCTGCAGTTGTTTCCAGTTTTTTCCTTTTTATGCCGGATCGGTACCTTCCAGTGAACCACTTTTCCTGCGGGCGGAATGGCCTCATGAACTCTCCCGAGAAATCGAAATCCTGCGCCTCTGCGCAGGATTCTCTCTCTTTCGTAAACAAACAGCGGACGCCCCTGGGAATCGAACGCCGTCTCGTAGGGCATCATCACCATATCTGTTGTATGATCCAGTTCCTCTTTTTTTCTTCTGAACTCTTCCGCACATTCCGGCGGCAGAACGTCATCCGCATCCATCCACATACAGAAATCCATCGTCGCCTGCTCCAGCGAAAAGTTCCTCGCCGCCGAAAAATCATCGATCCAGGGAAACCGGAAAATCTTTTCCGTATACCGTCCGGCAATCCTGATTGTCTGGTCCACGGAACCGGTGTCTACAAGAATGATCTCATCCACAATTCCGCAGATACTGTCCAGACATCTGGCCAACACCTGCTCCTCGTCCCGCACAATCATACAAAGACTGATTGTCGCCATAAAACACCTCCTCGTGTTATGATATGACGTCCGACCCGTCTCTGCTCAGATAATTTTTGTCGTCCACTGAGAACAGTCCCAGACAGACGTAGCCAGCCCGCTGTAAAATTCCGGCTCATGACAGACCATCAGAATCGTACCTTTATATTCTCTCAGCGCACGCTTCAGCTCGTCTTTCGCATCCACATCCAGATGATTGGTCGGCTCGTCCAGAATCAGAACATTTGTCTCCCGGTTCAGGATTTTGCAGAGCCGGACTTTAGCTTGCTCCCCTCCGCTGAGCACGCGCACCAGGCTCTCGATGTGCTGTGTCGTCAGACCGCATTTTGCCAGTGCCGAACGCACCTCATACTGGGTGTAGGACGGAAATTCCTCCCAGATCTCCTGAATGCAGGTGTTGGTATTTCCTTTCTCCATTTCCTGTTCAAAGTAGCCGATCTCCACATATTCCCCCTGAATCACTCTTCCCTCCAGAGATGGAATCAGGCCAAGGATACTTTTCAGAAGCGTTGTCTTACCGATTCCATTGGCACCGGTCAGGACAATCTTTTCCCCGCGCTCAATCGCAAAATTCAATGGTTTTGACAAAGGATCTCCGTAACCGATCACCAGATCTTCCGCAGTAACGACAAATCTGCCCGGCGTGCGGGCGGTTTTAAAATGGAATTCCGGCTTTGGCTTTTCTCTCGCCAGTTCAATCACATCCATTTTGTCCAGTTTCTTCTGGCGGGACATCGCCATATTCCGCGTGGAAACCCTGGCCTTATTCCTTGCCACAAACTCCTTCAGTTCACTGATTTCCTGCTGCTGACGGCGGTAAGCGGCTTCTTTCTGCGCCTTTTTTACCTCATAAACCTCCAGAAAATGATCGTAATCGCCCACGTAACGATTCAGTTCCTTATTTTCCATATGATAGATCAGATTCACAACGCTGTTCAGAAACGGAATATCATGGGAAATCAGAATAAACGCATTTTCATACTCCTGAAGATAGCGGGTCAGCCAGCTGATATGCTCCGCATCCAGATAGTTGGTCGGCTCGTCCAGAAGAAGAATATCAGGTTTTTCCAGCAGAAGTTTTCCAAGAAGTATCTTTGTTCTCTGACCTCCGCTCAGTTCCTCCACATCACGGTCCAGACCGATCTCCTCAAGTCCAAGAGCCCTTGCGACCTCCTCCACTTTGGAATCGATCACATAGAAATCATGCATCATCAACGTATCCTGGATGGTTCCAAGCGTTTCCATCATCTTCCCGAGCTCCTGCTCCGACGCTTCTCCCATCCGGTCACAGATATGGTTCATCTCCTGTTCCAGTTCCAGCAGCCAGGCAAACGCGCTCCGCAGCACATCGCCAACCGTCATGCCCCGCTCCAGCGCCGTATGCTGATCCAGATATCCGACCCGGACATTCTTTGCCCATTCCACTTTTCCTTCATCCGGCATCAGTTTTCCGGTAATAATATTCATAAACGTGGACTTTCCCTCACCATTGGCGCCCACAAGACCGATATGCTCTCCTTTCAGCAGCCGGAACGAAACGTCCTCAAAAATCGCTCTGTCCCCGAATCCATGGGACAGATGCTCCACATTCAAAATACTCATTTACTTTCTCCTCTGTTTATCCGCAAACCATCCTTTTACAGCCGTTCTGTCAGCCGAACGGCTGCCGGTATCCGGCCGCTGAATATTACTTCGCGACGGGCCGGATCCCCTGCCGCAGTACCGGATTCCCGAAACTGCAGCGCAGTACCGCCACCATTTTACACGACCGCTGCATAGAGCGCAAGAACTTTCTGTCTGCATTTCATGCATAATATAACTGTTCCACCACTGAACTATAACTATATATCGCAGCTGTTCCGCCGGATCCGTGCGGAATATATACGGATCATGCCGAACGGTTTCTGCGCAATCCTAAGCGTTCTGTATACGGTCAATCAAAAACGAAGAGATTGTGACAGTGATGACGGAAAATACAATCCGTTTCAGTGGAATATAAGTGAGCGAGAGACCCAGAACCGTAAAATCCGTAAAAAGATAGGCAAATGACAGCCGGCAGTGCGTCACCCGGGAAATCGTCAGAGCCAGCGCGTCATCCCCTCCGCTGGAACCTCCCTGCCGCACAATAATTCCAACGCCAACGCCGACAAAAATTCCGCCCAGGACAGCCGCCGGCAGCGGATACCGGGAAAGATCCGGCAGCATTGGCGGAAACAGTTCCCAGATTTTATAAAACAGCGACACACTCAGCGTTGAAACCAACGAAATCCGCAGAAAGCGTCCGCCAAGGTACCGGAACGCCAGCAGATAGCAGATAATATCCAGAATCGGCGTGACTGCAGCCGGAGAAGCCCCGAACCAGTTTTCAATCAGAAGCATCAGGCCAATGACGCCGCCCTCGGTAATTCCTGTCCTCTGATGAATGTTGTGAATGCCAAAGGAACAGATCGCCGCTCCCACCATGATCAGCGCCACCCGCTTCCGGCTCATTCCTTCCGTCAGTCTTCTCACGGAAGCAGAAATCATACGTTTCATGTTATCCTCCTTGTAAGATGTCTTTTCACAGATTATAATAAAGAATATAGTAACTATAATGTCAATACCAGTGCAGCAGAAAATAAGCATCCGGAAGGAGAATTTATATTTATGGACCATCTGTTTTCCATTGGAGAACTCTCGAAGTATCAGAACATCTCAAAACAGACCCTGATCTTTTATGACAAAATCGGACTGTTCCGACCGGCTTACGTGGATCCGAACAATGGATACCGTTATTACAGCTCCGCACAGATCGACCGGCTGGACACGATTCTGATTATGAAAAAGATCGGATTTTCCCTGAAAGAAATCAAGGAATACATGAAGAATTACACCATCGACAGCAGTCTGACCATTCTTCGAAAGCAGCTGACCGTTATTGAACAGCAGATTCAGGAACTGCGCATGATCCAGAGCCGCCTGCTGCACCGCTGTGTCCAGATGGAGAATGCAAGAAATTATATGGAAACCGAAACAGCCGTCGTGACGGAGACTGTTCAGGAGCAGTATCTTCTCACCCAGAAGGTGGATGAACCTTATCGCATGAGCGAAATCAGCATCGCCACAAAAAAGTGCTTCGCCGAAGCTTTCCGGAATCATCTGCCTGTGTTTTTTCAGAGCGGAGTCATTGTTCCCCTGCAGCGGATCCGCACCGGCCGGTATACGGAAGCATCCACCGCCTTTCTTCCGATCGAGAAGACGGAAGGCCTGAAAAACTTATGCCGGATCCCCGCCGGAACATGCGCATGCACGTATCATGTCGGAGATTATCTTTCCATCGGCCGCTCCTATGACAGACTCCTGGATTACTGCG
>ERZ1643250.2717-NODE-2717-length-12931-cov-23.442140_pt1 | contig 12931 bp, 10 predicted proteins | sample MGYA00579262_ERZ1643250 | MGnify/ENA primary metagenome ERZ1643250 (study PRJEB29033, sample SAMEA4952265) | chicken gut metagenome | biome: Broiler Chicken; feature: Gastrointestinal Tract; material: Caecum | place: Ireland | collected 2018 | study: Broiler...
GGGGCACTGGTGACGGCGCACTCCAGCACATAGGGCAGCTCCATGATGACGCTTTCAATCTCGAAGGGCCCAATGCGGTAGCCGGAGGACTTGATCACGTCGTCGGTGCGGCCCACATACCAGAAGTAGCCGTCCTCGTCCCGCCAGGCGGTGTCGCCGGTGTGGTAAAGGCCGTCGCTCCAGGACTCCTTGGTCTTTTCCTCGTCCCGGTAGTAGCCCATGAACAGGCCGCAGGGCACGGCCTTGTCCGTGCGCACCACGATTTCGCCGGTCTCGCCTACGGGAGCGGGGGTGCCGTCGGGCAGAACGATGTCCACGTCGTACAAGGGGCTGGGAATGCCCATAGAGCCTGTCTTGGGCACGGTTCCCACCGGGTTGTACACGGTCAGGGTGGTCTCCGTCTGGCCGAAGCCCTCCATCAGCGTCAGGCCCGTGGCCCGCTTCCACTGCTCGAACACCTCGGGGTTCAATGCCTCGCCGGCGGTGGTGGAGTACTCAATGGAGGACAAATCGTACTTGCTCAAATCCTCCTTGATGAAGAACCGGTACATGGTGGGCGGCGCGCAGAAGGTGGTGATGTGGTATTTCGCGAACATGGGCAAAATGTCGTGGGCGTCGAACTTGTCGAAGTCGTAGGTGAAGATGGCGGCCTCGTTCATCCACTGGCCGTAGTACTTGCCCCACAGCGCCTTGCCCCAGCCTGTGTCGGAGATGGTGAAGTGCAGGCCGTCGGGGTTCACGTTGTGCCAGTACTTGGCGGTGATGTAGTGGCCCAAGGCGTACTTGTAGTTGTGCTCGGCGATTTTGGGGTAGCCCGTGGTGCCGGAGGTGAAGAACATCAGCATGGGGTCGCTGCCGCAGGGGGCGTCGGGCTTGCGCTCATAGGTGTCGGGGAAGGCTTCCACTTCCTTGTCGAAGTCGTGCCAGCCCAGGCGGTTCTCCCCCACCATGATCTTCACTTCCACGCTGGGGCAGTTCTGGGCGGCCTTCTCCGCCTCGTCGGCCACCTGGCCGTCGGCGGTGCAGAGGATGGCCTTCACCCCGGCAGCCTTAAAGCGGTAGTCGAAGTCGTGCTCCATCAGCAAATTGGTGGCGGGGATGATGACGGCCCCCATCTTGTGCAGGGCGGTGATGACAAACCAGAACTGGTAGTGGCGCTTTAACACCACCATCACCCGGTCGCCCCGCTGAATACCCAGGCTTTCCAGGTAGTTGGCGGTTTTCGCGGACCACCGGCTGATGTCGCCAAAGGTGAAGCGGCGCTCCACCTTGTCCCGGCTGACGTGGAGCATGGCCAGCTTGTCCGGGGACTTCTCCGCCAGCTTGTCCACAATGTCAAAGGCGAAGTTGAACTTCTCCTCGTTCTCAAAGCGGATGGATTTGAGGATGCCGTTTTCGTCCAGCTCAGTTTTGACAAAAGGCGTGGAGACAGTCTCCCTATCCTGGCGGGCCAGCTTCTGGTCGATGAGCCGCTGGAACCGGTCCTGCTCCGGGGCGAACTCCTCGGCGCCCTTCATGACGATGGCGTAAAACTGGCACTCGGCGCCCTCGGTGGCAATCATGCCGTGGGGGGTGGCGGAGTTGTAGTAGATGGAGTCCCCCTCGTGGAGCACCTCAATGTGGTTGCCCACCTGCACCTTCATGGCGCCTTTCAAAATGATGTCCAGCTCCTGGCCCACGTGGGTGGAAAGCTTGATGGCCACCTTCTGCTGGGCCTCCTCATAGGGCATGGTGACGAAGAAGGGCTCGGCCGTCTTGTTTTTAAACAGGGGGGCCATGTTCAGGTACTTAAAGCCCTGCCGCCGGGTGATGGGCAGGCCGTCGCCCTTGCGGTTGACGGTGTAGCTGGACAAGGTGGGGGACACGCCCTTAATCAAGTCGGTGGGGTCAATGCCAAAGCGCTGGGCGCACTTGTAGATAAAGGTGAAGCTGAAGTCCTTCTCCCCGGCCTCGCACTGCTGGTACTCCTCCAGGGGGACGCCGGTGCACTTGGCCATTTCCCCTTCGGAAAGGCCGGTGATTTCCCGCATGGTGCGGATGCGCTCCGCCACCTCTGCCAGTTGTGTTTTCAAATCGGTTTTTTCCATGGTTGTGCTCCTTTCTGTCCGACCGCATGCCGCTTTCCGGCGTGTTTTTGTCCGGCGCTGGCCTCCGAACACAGGCAAAATAAAAAGCCCGCCTCAAGGAAAGTTTTTCCTTGAGACGGACTGAAAATCCGCGGTACCACTCAAATTGCGCAAACGCGCCACCTCGTCGGGCTCCAGCAAGCCCTATGCACTAACGCAGCATACGCGGGAGACGCCTACTTTCCACGGGGGATTTGGGGCCTCCGGCTCGGAAGGGATTGTCACGGGCGCCTTCCACCGGCTTGCACCTACCGCCGGCTCTCTGCAGGAAGGGACGCCTGGACGCTCTTCGTCACAGCCTTTCCCTGGCTTTGTCGCCAAAGCCCATTCACTTGTGGTTCTTTTATACCCTACACCATTTTTTGCAGGATGTCAAGAGGGAACTTTCAAAAACTTTTCCCAACCGGGCGGAATCACCGGGTGGCGGCCTCCAGCTCTTGGATGCCCTTTACAATCATCTCCACGGTGACCTCGTAGGGCCACTTGCGCACGTCGATGCCCTGCAGGGCCTTTTCCGCCACGGCGGGCAGATCCTCGGGCTTGGCGTGGATGTCCGAAAGCCGGGTGGGCAACCCAATAGACCGGTTGAAGGCCAGCACCTTGTCCCGCTCCTGGTACTTTTTGTCGATGGTGAGCATGGCCAAAATGCCGTAGGACACCACTTCCCCGTGGAGGTGGTGGTGCTCCTCGGTGCTGGGCAGGATGGTGAAGCCGTTGTAGATGGCGTGGGCCAGGCCGGTGGTGTAGTCCACCTGGACGAAGTTGGACACCAGCCCCGTGGAGACGATGATGCTCAAAATAATCTCCGTCAGCTCGTAGGTGACCTGGTGAGCTTGGCAGTCCGCCATGGCCTTTTGGCCCCAGCGGAGGATGGGCTCGGCGCACATGGAGCTGAGGGCGATGCCCATGGCGTCGGAGTGGGAGGGCACGTCCCCCCGGGAGGAGGTGGTGCACTCAAAGTGCTTGGCCATGGTGTCCCCCATGCCGGCCCACAGGTACTTCACCGGGGCGTCGGCGATAATCTGCGGGTCGATGAAGATGTGGCTGGGCGGGATTTTGGAGAAGGAGTACTCCCGCAGGCTGCCGTCCGGGTGGTACAAAATGCCCAGGCTGGTACAGCCCGCGCAGGTGGAGGCGATGGTGGGGAAGGTGAAAAAGGGCCGGTGGGTCATGTGGGCCAGCACCTTCACCGTGTCGATGGCCTTGCCGCCGCCCACGGCAAAGAGCATATCCGCCTGGGCCACCTGGGGCTGGAGCTTGGCGATGTTCTCCACCGAGGCCTCTCCCCCGTACCAGTAGGTGCCGGTGATTTCCACCGCCGAGCCCGCCACCGCCCGGCGGATTTTCTCCTCCGCCGCGGCCAGGGCCCGCTTGCCGCCGATGATGGCCGCCTTCTTTCCAAAGGGGGCGCACACGGCGGGGATGTTCTGATAGGCGTCCTCCCCGATGGTGTAGCCGGGGAACAATGTCTCTTGGAAATTCATAGTCAGCAGCCTTCTTTCTCAAACTGGCCCGCGGGGGCGGGCGTGATTTCTTCTTCCGGTTCCACGGCCTGGTGGGCCTGTACAGCCTCCTCATAGGAGCGGCCCTGGGCCTGGGGGTGTTCCTTCAAATACTTGCGGTTTTTGTACACGCCCACGGTGAGGAAGGGCACAATCACCACGGCGATGGCAAAGTAGCCGCAGTAGCCGTAGCCGTACTTGATGATGTTGGAGAGCCCCACCAAAGAGATGGTCATGGACAAGACGATGATAAAGGCCGCCACCACCGCGCTGCGGGCCGGGGCAAAGGTGATTTTCCGGAACAGGGGCAGCTTCTCAAACCGGGCCACAAAGCCGAAGGTGGTGGTCACCCCGGTGGAGATGAGACACAGCAGCAGGCACACGCCGTACACCACCGTCAGCCAGCCCATGCCCATCTCCCGGCACACCGTGAGGGTGGGGATGACCGTGCCGCCCTCCACCGAGGTGTAGAACCCCTGCCAAGAGAGGAGCATGAAAATGGACAGCACCAATGCCACGGCGTTCATGGCGAAGGAAATCCACATGGAGCGGGAGCAGGCCTTTTTGGTGGTGAGGGGCGTGCCGCAGGCAATCATGGTGGGCAAGGTGACGCACTGGAAGCCCGCGTAGGTAAAGCAGTTCAAAATGGCCTGGGGCACGTTGCCAAAGCCCTGGGTTTGGAAGTCCTGCCAGAGGACCTGCTGCAAATCGCCCCTCCAGGTAATGCCCACGGCGTAGATGGCCACCGCCGTCACCAAAATGGCGATGCCCATGTAGGTGCTGGCCATGCGCACCAGGTCCGCGCCGAAAATGGTCAAACACAGCACCAGCATCCCCACCAGGAAGATGCCCGCGTAGTAATTCAGACCGAAGTACTCCGAAAGGGCCGAGGCCGCCCCGGAGATGGCCGCCGCCACCGCCATGAGCACCATGATGTAGAAGAACACCTCGAACAGGACGTACAGCTTGTCAAAGGGGTGGTACAGGGTTTTGAACAAATCCTTGTAGCTGGTGAGGCCCCGGGAGTTATACAGCAGCATGGCCTCCCGCATGGTGAGGGTCAGCAGCAGCATGGCGCCCACAGCGCTGATGGGCCCCAGCCAGCCCAAGCCCACGTAGTAGGTGTGGGCCTGGTTGCCGGTGGCGAAGCCGCCCCCCGCGTGGGCGGAGAACAGCACCGCCCCCACCGAGAACAGCACGGCAAAGGGGATTTTCGTTTTGGTTTTTTGCATGGGGACACAGCCTCCTTCAATGGATTTTTCCCCAGGCAACAAAAAAAGCTCCCTCGCCTTTCTGCCCAGGGTGGACAGAAAAGACGAAAGAGCAACCTTCCGCGGTACCACTTTTCCTTCGTTTCCAAAAGGGGAAACGCACTTTGCGGGTACGGGCCGGCAGCCTGGCCAGCTGGATACCCCTGCGTTGCTAACGGGCGCAACCCCGTCCGGGCCTACTTGCTTCGGCACGGCCGCTCGGCGGTCAGTTCGGCCAGGAACCTTCTGAATGCCTCGCACCAACCGGCATCTCTCTGGCAGGGCCCCTGCGCTTACTACTCCGCGTCCTCGCGTTGTCTGCTTGATAAAATAGCACAGCCCGCCCCACTTTGTCAACCACTTTTTTGAAATTTAACTTTTAAAATCTTGCAAAACCCCTTGAAAGCCCGCCCCGCCACGGGGGAAGCTGCACAAAAAAACATCCCCGGTTTTCACCAGGGATGCTTGAAAAACCTAGCCTTACTGCTCCTTCTGGGGCAGCCCCTCGATGAGGTCGGCGGTGGGCTCCAGCCAGTCGCCCTCAAAGAGCTCGATAGCGCCCCTATCGCAGGCGGCGGCCAGCTTGGGCTCCATGGGCAGCTTGCCCAGCACCTTAAGGCCGTACTTGGCAGCCACCTCGTCGATGTGGCTCTCGCCAAAGACGTGGATTTCCCGACCGCAGTCGGGACATTTCACATAGCTCATGTTCTCCACCAGGCCCAGCACGGGGACGTCCATCATCTTGGCCATCTCCACCGCCTTGGAGACGATCATGCCCACCAGCTCCTGGGGGGAGGTGACAATGAGGATGCCGTCCAGGGGCAGGGACTGGAACACGGTCAGCGGCGCGTCGCCGGTGCCGGGAGGCATATCCACAAACATGTAATCCACGTTGCCCCAGATGACGTCGGTCCAAAACTGCTTGATGGCCCCGGCGATGACGGGCCCGCGCCACACCACGGGGGAGGTCTCCTCCTCCAGCAGCAGGTTGATGCTCATCACCTTGATGCCGGTCTTGGTGGCCACGGGGTAAATGCCGTTTTCATCGGAGAGGGCCCGCTGCTTCATGCCAAAGCACTTGGGGATGGAGGGGCCGGTGATGTCGGCATCCAGCACAGCCACATCGCTGCCGCGGCGGCGCAGGCTGGTGGCAAGCAGAGAGGTGACGAGGCTTTTGCCCACGCCGCCCTTGCCGCTGACCACGCCGATGACCTTTTTCACATGGCTTAAGTCGTTGGTTTTCTCCAAAAAGCTTTGGGGCTGCTGCCGGGAGGGGCAGTTCTCCCCACAGCTGGAGCAATCGTGGGTGCAATTTTCGCTCATTGGCAGATTCATCCTTTCTCATGGCCCGGGGGCTGCCCGGGGTGTCTTCCTCTATTGTACCCCTTTTTACAAAAAAGTAAAGTAGCCGCGCCTAGAAAACCTCCCAGCCCCGTGGTATACTGGCAGTGAAACCACACAGGGAGCATGGGAGGCCTTCGTATGAGCACACAGAAGAAATGGAAGCTGGCGCAAATGCTGTGCCTGGCCGTGATGCTGGCGGGCGTCATCGGCCTGGGGGTATCTGTCTTTGGGGAGGCGGGGCCCGCCGCGCCCTGGGGCGTTGCCGCCCAGGCGGGCCTGTGGGGCAACCTGGCGTGCGTCCTGGCCCAGCGCCGCCGGAAGGGGAAGTAAGCGGCCATAGCAAAACCAACGGCGCGGACGTGCGGCAGCGTCCCCAGCAAGCGCGGCGTTCAGCCGCCGCTCCGTGGCGCGAAGTGACAGCGGAGGCACTCCGCTGTGGGGCAGCCTGGCGTGCGTCCTGGCCCAGCGCCGCCGGAAGGGGAAGTAAGCGGCCATAGCAAAACCAACGGCGCGGACGTGCGGCAGCGTCCCCAGCAAGCGCGGCGTTCAGCCGCCGCTCCGTGGCGCGAAGTGACAGCGGAGGCACTCCGCTGTGGGGCAGCCTGGCGTGCGTCCTGGCCCAGCGCCGCCGGAAGGGGAAGTAAGCCTCAGCCCTGGGGGTCGGGCAGGCCTTCCGGGGTCTGCTGGACGACGGGCAGCTCAAACCAGAAGGTGCTGCCCTGGCCCAGGGTGCTGGTGACGCCATAGGTGCCGCCGTGCATATCCAGAATGTTCTTCACAATGGACAGCCCCAGGCCGGAGCCCATCTGGGCCCGCTTGTGCTCCTTGTCTACCTTGTAGTAGCGCTCCCAGATGTCTTTCAGCTTCTCCGGGGGGATGCCCTCGCCGGTGTCGGTGACGGACACCCGCACCTTGCCCTGACACAGCTCCTGACGCAGGGTGATGGTCTTGTCCTTGCCCGAGTAGGTGATGGCGTTGTTCACCAGGTTGTACACCACCTGGGAGATTTTCAGCTCGTCGGCGTCCACCCACACCTCCTCCCGGTAGAGGAAGGGGAAATGGTAATCCGCCAGCTTGTCATACCGGTGCAAAATGCCCCGTATGCTTTCCGTAAGGTTGAAGCGGGTCTTTTCCAGGGGCAGCACGCCGGCCTCCAGCTTGGAGAGGTCCAGCAGGTCGTTGACCAGGTTGGTCAGCCGTTCCGCCTCGTCGATGATAATCTGCACGTTTTCCGGGGTGTTCTCCCCAGGCAAATCCCGCATGACCTCGCTGTAGCCCTTAATCATGGTCAGGGGGGTGCGCAGGTCGTGGCTGACGTTTGCCAGCAAATCCCGGCGCAGGCCCTCCACCTTGGAGAGCTCCCCGGCGGCGTAGTTTAACGTGCGTGCCAGCTCCCGGACCTCCCGGGCGCCGTGTTCCCCAAAACGGATGGCATAATCTCCCTTGGCCAGCACCTTGGCGGACTCGTTGATGTCCGCCAGGGGCCGGGAGATGCGCCGGGCGATAAACAGCGCCAGCAGCACGCCCATGGCCGCCATCACCACGGTGAGGGTGGTCACCTGCACCTGCAGCGTCTCCTTGAGGGAGTCCACCGGGGTGATGGCGCTTTCCAGCAGCACCATGCGGTTGAGCCCCGAGGGCGTGCGGGTGATGGTGACATAGAGGATGACCTCATCCTGGGTGCCGTCCTGGTTTACAAAGGGGGAGCGGGCCACCATCAGCTGGTCTCCCCCTTTCAGGTTCACCTCGTTGAACAGGTTGGACATCTTCAGCCGGGAGCGGGAGAGGTTCTCCAAATAGCTCTCCTTCTCGCTGGCTTTCCAGCCGGAGAGCATCTGGCCGTGCTCGTCGGTGACCACAATGTTGATGCCTGTGTTCAAGCACATCTGGCGCACCTGCTCGTTCATGTCGCTGGCCTCCAGGGCGTGCTGCACCGTCTCGGCGGTGGCCTTCACCTCGGTGGTCTTTACGGCCCGGTAGAAGGGGTCCAGCAGCACAATCTGGAACAGCCACAGCAGCGCCGCCACCACCAGGATGAAAATGCCGAACCCGCAGAGGATCTGCCCCCAGATGCCCAGGGGGCGCCGGGTCCTCAAAAGACGCTCACTTGCCTTCAAAACGATACCCCACCCCTCTCAAGGTGACAATAAACTTGCTGTAGGGCCCCAGGGAGCGGCGCAGCAGCTTGATGTGGGTGTCCAGCGTGCGGTCGTCGCCGTAGAAGTCGTAGCCCCACACGTTGGTGATGAGCATCTCCCGGGTGAGGGCGATGTTCTTGTTCTGGGCCATGTACACCAGCAGGTCGTACTCCTTGGGGGAGAGCTCTACCCGCTGGCCGTCCACGGTGACGATGCGGGCGTCCAAATCGATGGAGAGCCCCTCAAAGGTGAGCACGTTGCGCCGGTGCTCCTCCCCCTGGGGGTTCACCCGGTTCATAATGGCCGTGACGCGCATCATCAGCTCCTTGGGGGAGAAGGGCTTTACCACATAGTCGTCCACCCCCAGCTCGAAGCCGTGGATGCGGTCGTATTCCTCGCCCCGGGCCGAGAGCATCAGCACCGGGGTGTTGCAGGTTTTGCGAATCTCCGCCACGGCGGAGAAGCCGTCCAGCTCGGGCATCATCACGTCCATGATGATGATGTCATAGGCCCCTGGGTGACGGCGGCACAGCTCCACGGCCTCCATGCCGTTTTCCGCCTCTGTCACCTGGTTGCCCTCAAATTCAGCGTATTTCCGGATGAGCGAGCGAATCATCTCCTCGTCGTCCACCACTAGAATGCGGTACATCCATCCACCCCTTTTCGCAAGTTGCCCGGGCGCAAAACGGCCCGGCCTTCCATGTTTTCTACAGCACAGTATAGCGCCCTTCTGTGAAGCCCCGGTGAACGCTGCCGGAAAACCTGGCAAAGCCTGGGCGCCATGTGGTTTAGTATAGCGTAAGGTCCAGTTTTTTTCAAGGTTTGGCACCTTTTCCTGTTGACTTTTTGGAAAAAAGAGGGTATGATGATTCTAGGGAAAGTATCTACAAATATAGAGAAGCTTTGTCTAAATATTAGTTTCTTTGGATAAGGAGGAATCTGTATGCTGCCTGTCATCACCATCTCCCGCCAGTATGGAAGCGGAGGCCACGAGGTGGGCGAGAAAGTTGCCCAAAAGCTGAACTTGCCCTTCTATGACAAGGCCCTAATCGCCATGGCCGCCAAGAAAAGCGGCCTTTCGGAGGAGGTTTTCGCCGACGCCGACGAAAAGGCCACCAGCAGCCTGCTGTATTCCATGGTAATGGGCAGCTACGCCTTTGGGGCGCGGGTGCCCGGCATCAACGAGATGCCCATCAACGACAAGCTGTTCGTCCTGCAGTCGGACATCATCAAGAAGGCGGCCAAAGAGGGGCCCTGCGTCATCATCGGCCGGTGCGCCGATTACATCCTGCGGGAGCACGAGAACTGCCTGAACGTGTTCGTCCACGCCGACAAGGCCGCCCGCATCAAGCGCATTGTGGGCCTTGGCCACTGCGAGGAGAAGAAGGCCCCCGATTTCGTCACCAAAAAGGATAAGCAGCGGGCCAACTACTACAACTTCTACTCCAACAACCGCTGGGACGACCTGCTCAATTACGACCTGACCATTGACACCTCCCGGTTCTCTGTGGACATGGCGGTGGATTTGATTATTGACGCGGCCAAAAAGCTGGACGTCTAACGCACTGTGTACAAGGTCATAGCGACCCCCTATATTCCCTGAAAGCCGGGGACGGAAGGGCAAAACGCCTTTTCGTTCCCGGCTTTTCCTTTTCAAACGGGCCAAAGCGTGCTATAATGGCCCCAAAAAGTGGGAAGCGCCCCCATGCCTTGGGCCCGCGCCTTCCCCTTTCACACCGCATAAGACTGCAAAGGGAGTGTCCCATGAAGAAATTGTTCAACCGAATCACCGAAAAGCAAGCCCGTGTCCTCACCCTGTGCCTGCTGGGGGCGGCGGTAGTGCTGCTGGGCGCCGCCCTGTGGCTGAACCTGCGGGCCGGGGGCAGCGGCACCACCTTGACCACCTACGCCATGGGCTCTTACATCCAGCAGACGGTCTACGGCGCCGGGGCCGAGGAAGCCGCCCAGCAGGCCTCCTCCGCTGTGACAGAGCTGGAAAACTTGATTTCCTGGCGGGTGGAGGACAGCGACATCGCCACCCTGAACCAAGAGGCCGGCGGGGAGTTCCAGGACATCGACCCCCAGACCTGGGACATCCTCAACACCGCCTTGCAGGTGTGCCAGGCCAGCGGCGGGGCCTTTGACATCACCATTGCCCCCATCAGCTGGCTGTGGGACTTTGACGAGGAGCCCCACCTGCCCCAGGCCTCCACCATCGAGAGCCTGCTGCCCGCGGTGGATTACACCCAGCTCTCCCTGCAAGAGGACGGCACCGCCGCCTTGCGGTCCAGCTCCTCCGCCTTGGATTTGGGCGCCGTGGGCAAGGGCGCCGCCTGCGACGCCGCCGTGGCCGCCTACCAAGAGGCCGGCGTGGAGCGGGCCGTGGTCTCCGTGGGGGGCAGCGTAGGCGTCTACGGGGAAAAGCCCTTTGGGCAGAAGTGGCAGGTCAGCGTCCGCAACCCGGACACCGACGGCGCCTTGGGGGTGCTGTCCGTGTCCAGCGGGTTTCTGTCCACCTCGGGCAGCTATGAGAAGCAGTTTACAGAGGACGGCGTCACCTACCACCACCTGCTGGACCCCTCCACCGGCTACCCCGCGGACAGCGGCCTGCTGTCCGTCACCGTGTGGAGCAGCAGCGGCGCCCTCAGCGACGCCCTGTCCACCGCCTGCTTTGTGCTGGGCCTGGAGGACAGCCTCCCCCTGCTGGAGCAGTTTGACAGCCAGGCCCTGTTCATCACCCAGGAGCGCCAAATCTACCTGACCAGCGGCCTGGAGGACGCGTTCACTTTGAGCTCCGGGGACTACACCCTGGCAGGCACGGTGTGAGGCGCCCATGGAAGGGAAAAAATTCCTCTCCCCCCGGGGGATGGTGCTGTGCGGGGCGCTGCTGCTGGCGGCGGGGGCGCTGTACCTGGCGCTGTCCCTGCTGCCCCAGGGGACAGTGGCCGTGGTGGAGCAAAACGGCCAGGAGGTGGCCCGCCGGGAGCTCTCCCAGCTGACGGGACCGGAAACCCTGTCCCTCACCGGGGAAAACGGCGTGGAGGTGACCATCACCTTCACCCCCCAGGGGGCGGCGGTGACAGCCTCCACCTGCCCCGACCAGGTGTGCGTGCAAACAGGGCAGCTCACCCGGGCGGGGGAGTCCGCCATCTGCCTGCCCGCCCGTGTCACCCTCCGGCTGGAGGGCGGCGGGGACTCCGTGGACGCCACGGTCTATTAAAGGAGGCGGAACGGATGAAACAGAAAGCGGGCCGTGTGGCCTTTACCGGGCTGTTGGCCGCTTTGGCCATTGCCCTTTCCTTTTTGGAGGGGCTCCTCCCCCCTCTGCCCATGATGCCCCCCGGGGCCAAGCTGGGGCTTTCCAACCTGGCCACCATGTACGCCGCCGGCAGCCTGGGCCTGCCCAGCGCCTTGTTTTTGGCGGTGTTCAAAGGTGTGTTCGCCTTGGTGACCCGGGGAGGCATGGCCGGGCTGATGAGCCTTTCCGGCGGGGTTGTCAGCACGGTGGTGATGTGGCTGCTGCTGAAAAAAGCCAACGCCTCTTTGGGGGTGGTGGGCGTCTGCGGGGCCTTGGCCCACAACGCCGCCCAGCTGTGCGTGGCCTACTTCCTCACCGGCACCAGCGTGGCCTTTTACGTGCCCTTCCTGGTGCTGTTCGGCGTGCTCACCGGGCTGCTGACAGGGCTTGTGCTCAAGCTGACGCTGAAGCCCTTGGAGCGCCTGCAAAACATCCTGAAGTGAAGCTCTTTTCGCGAATACAAAAGCACCTCCCCAGGGCAGCGCGCCCGCGGAGGTGCTTTTTCTAGCTGTTATTCTCGTTTTAGCCCATCACTTCACCTGGCAGCCGCCCCATTCCACCACCGTAAAGCCGCTGCGCTCCGGGCCGGCCAGCTCCTGCGGAGGAAGCTCCACCGGCTCCTCCAGGGGCTTCCAGGCCATGAACACCCGCAGCACCGTGTCGGGGGTTGGGGTAATGGCCAGCTGCGCCGCTTCCGTGTAGGCGTCGGACTGGAAAGCGATGAGGTTATAGGGGTTTTCCTCCATCTGGGGCAGCCAGTAGACAATAAACTCGTTGGCCTCCCGGCGGGTGAGCCCCAGCTGGCTTAAGGCGTCCTCCAAAAAGGCCGCGGTGTCCTCCCCGGCCACGCAGGCGCCCTGGGAGAAGTCGTACTCCACGTTGTCCTTGCCCTCCCAGTAGAGATAGCTGTAGGTCTGCCCCTCTCCGTCTGTCAAGGTGCCGTCTGGGCTGGCAGTCACGGTCCAGCCGTCGTTGTAGGCAGGGTACGTGCAGGTCAGCTCCCCAGCGTAGTCCAGCTGTACCGTGACCTGGGTCTCCTCCTCCGGGTAGAGGTAGACCACCGGCTTGGCGTCATACTGCTCCTCTGGGACATCTTCCTGCTTCTCTTGGCAGGCGGCAAGGCTGCCTGCGCAGGCCAGCGCCAACAAAAGCGCGGCCCAGCGGTTCCGTTTTTTCATGGCTCCATTCTCCTTTCTCTACGCTGCCGTTTCTTCCCGGCCAGGGCAGGCCTCTCCCAGGGGCGCCGCCCTGGCTATTCCACTAAAAGTATAGC
>ERZ1643250.2718-NODE-2718-length-12929-cov-11.739863_pt1 | contig 12929 bp, 8 predicted proteins | sample MGYA00579262_ERZ1643250 | MGnify/ENA primary metagenome ERZ1643250 (study PRJEB29033, sample SAMEA4952265) | chicken gut metagenome | biome: Broiler Chicken; feature: Gastrointestinal Tract; material: Caecum | place: Ireland | collected 2018 | study: Broiler...
GTAGCGGAATTATGTACCTTGCACTAGCCGTCGCGCCAGCGACTTGGTACAATGAAAGTGGTTCAAGCGAGGAGGGACTATATTATGAACGAACTCGGGACTTATATAAAGGAAAAAAGAACGGAAAAAGGGCTGTCGATAAGGCGGCTTGCAGAACTTGCAGCTATCAGCCATACCGAAGTGAAGCGAATAGAAGACGGTCTTAGAAAACAAACTTCTCCGCAAGTTCTCCGCTCCATAGCGTCCGCACTCGGTGTGCCCTATGAGGATTTGATGGCAGCTGCCGGATATATTGATGAGCCTACTGCGGAAACAGAAAGCAGTACAGTGGCTACCGGCATAAAGGATACGGAAGACTTGAGTCAAGAAGAGATTGATCAGGTCAACCAGTATATTGCATTCTTGAAAAGCCAGCGCAAAGATTAAAGATTAACGAGGTGACTTCTTGGCAAAGAGGCCACCTCGTTCTCTTTTTAATTATGTGCGAACAGGAAGACGTATAAGCTGAACTGCTGGGAAGCGGTTCTGTGCTTCATTCACAACAGCATCGTATAGCTGCAGCGACTCGGTTAAATCCTCTATCGTTATGGCAAGAGCGTAGTCAATCTCCTGGTCGTCCTCCACATCATAGCGAGTATGAAGTTCAAGCCATACTTCCCAATCACCACCATGAAAACTTGAAAATTCCTGCTCGAAGTGGAAACAGGTATCCCAATCCTTGCGACCATCTGATTCTGACGGATTATTTGTAACAAGATTATCCTTACTGTTTCGTGAATGAAGGGATGCGTTGACATATGCTCCGAGATATTCAGCGCCCTTAGTTTTATCAACAGGCGGTTGTGTGACACAGGTTACTGTCACCCGTATTTTTTTATCCCTCTTGCTCATATCCATCTGCGTATCGCAAACACTCGGCATGAGAAACTTGGCGTGCTGCTTGAATTTCTTATTCATCGTACCCCTGTGGAGGAAGGTCACACGATGAGCAGTAGAAAACATACTCACAAGAGGATTTGATATTCCTCTACCGTAAAGATTGCCATAGAAGGCATTTTCGTCCCTTGTGATTTTTTTCTTTGCAACCTCGCTGATAGGCATCTCAGCACCGTGATAGAGAAGTGCCTCTGACATAAGGATATCATGATTCGGCACAGACTGTGATATCTCCGCAAGGTCTCCTGCAACAGTAGGAGCCGTAAAACTTGTACCCGCCTCAAATGCCCATTGACCGCCACTGGCAATCATCATGGCATATTCATCCGGCGGTACGAAGTCAGCCTTGGTCATCGTTCCAGCAAGAGATACAATATCGGGTTTACGGAAACCTCGAAAGCCCGGACCGATTCTCGAATAAGGAGCTACATCATATTGGCGGCTCAAACCTTCCTTATGTTCTGCACCGACAATAGCTCCGACTGCTATATTCAGCATGGAATCTGCTGGTGCAGCTATTCTATTGTCGTCATCTTGCAAGATGTCTTCGAGGGAGTCCTGACTACGATACAGATAATGATTGCCAGCTGAAATGGTAAATTTCACACCATACTGAATAGCAAGGACATCCAGTTCGTATCCGAGAATACTGATTTCGTCGCCTTGGATAGGAGTCTCTTCGCTTGATGAGAAGTTGAAGATTTTGGTTATGTCTTTATAGCGCAGGACAGCCTCTTTGATTCTTGCAATCATGGTGCTGTTACAAATAAGATCCGGACGATTCGGCTTATTGGAATCCGGATCGAAACCACGAATATTACAGTCGATAATCCTTGCTCGTGGTGTTAGGATACCGGATGCAAGCTGCTCGCCAAGATTCTCAAAAGCGACCTTACTTGCCACGTTGGTGCCGTGCCTTTTGTCACCAGGAGTTGCTCCAGTAGGTACCCAATGCTCCACTACCAGCGGCTCAAGTTCCGGTGGAAAATCCACACCAGTATCAAGCACCGCTACGATAGGAAGTTCGTCAATTGAAACATTGGGATTAAGCGTCATTGGAACGCCCGCCTGTACAGTATACATCGGTGAGGTGGCATAGAAACCTGTCGGCGCAACATGACTGACAATAGTATCCCCGGAGATCTCTTCAAGTTTACCAAGCGGAATCTCCGCACGGACAATACGTGTCCCATCGGAAAGTTTATATGGCTTCGCCTGGATTCTACCTTGATTCTGCTCAATAAGAGCAATCAGCCTCTCTTCGGCACGAGCCTGCACCTGCGGATCGGTACCTTTTGGAAGCAATTGTTCCACGATTTCAACATCGAGTGGGAAAGTAGCCTCACGCTCAAGCAGTTCTCTTATCGAAGGAGCCTGTTTTCCCATTCCGTCTGGGAATTGAAAATCATCTATGTACTGAAATTTCTTGTTACTGCGTTTGCCATCACGGTAAGCGCCTACCCTTTGTTGTAGGGAATCAAACTTGGACTTGGATGATGATACAATGGCGTGGCGTGAATCTTTGACTTTGGCGAGGGTCATTCCTTCCTGTTCCAAAAATTCACGAAGTGTTTTGTTTGAGAATTTCTCACCCTCTTGCAGGACAACTTCAAACAGACGGATATCCTCATCACGAAGAGAATCCGTCCCTTGCACGCGGGTATAGGCAGACACAATTTCCTGAAGACCTGTAGAAAGTTTCGTTCCATGCTTCATCCGATCCAATCCCAGGTCTTTACTCCGAGCCTGCTTTTTATTCTCAATAGCCTCTACATCATCCTCAGTAATGAGGAGATGGGGTCTGAAATCATCTGCCATACCTATTCATCCACCTCTTTGCCCTTAGTTAACTTATTTATCTGGTAGCTAAGAGTGTTATGTGGCATCCCGATTGCTTTCGCAAGAGTACGGACGCTCACGCCCTTTGCTTTCAGATCGGCGGCGGCATCCACCACGCCTGCCCCGTTTGAATTATTCGTCATCTGCTGGATAAGCAGTTCTATCATATCCTCCATCGTAACCGCCTTATCTGTGGTCACATAGCGTTTAGCGGCGGAGATAACCAGTTCCTTTATCTGTGCCACGCTGCGGTCTGCAGTAAGGTCAGTCAGCTTCTGTATATCTACCTCGGTTTCTACAGTATAGTCTTTAAACCAACGCTGAATTAGTTCACTCCGCTGTTTTGCATCCGGGTATCCGATATTGATAGTGTAGTTGAATCGTCTGAAAATTGCGGGATCAAGCAGATGCTCATGGTTGGTAGCCGCAATCAAAAATACATTCGGCGGCATATTATCGAAATTCTGGAGTAAAGCCGTAACGACACGCTTCAGTTCGCCCATCTCATGACCGTCATCACGTTTCTTGGCGATGGCATCAAATTCGTCCAGAAAAAGGACGATGTTCTGATTGCCTACGCTGGAGAATATCTTCCTTAAGTTCACGCTGGTCTGTCCAAGGTAGGAGGATATAAGACCGTCTATCCTCACATATGCCATAGGCAGATTCAGTTCGTGCGCTATGGCATTTGCCGTCATCGTCTTTCCGCATCCAGGAGGTCCGCAGAGTAGTAGACGGTTTGCGGGAGGGAGATTATGCTTTGCCAGCTTGCTGTTGTTCTGGCGTTCCTCCAAAATCTGCAGGAGGAGCTTCCGCTGATTCTCAGGAAGCACGACATCAGAGAGCGATATATCCGGGTGAATAATATCGTAAAGCTCCAGAAGACTGTCCTTATCTCTCGGAGTAAAAGCACCGCTCCCAGCGGACTGGACAGCGAATCCTCCTGCGGCGGGCTGTGCGACATCCGGTTTCTTCATCAAAGTTATATTCTTTCCCTTATATGCATCAAGGAGCATACTGGAAACACGGCTATTTCCTTTCTTATCCTCGTCAGCCGCCAAAGCTTCCACAGCGGTCTTGAAGGAACTCTCGTCCCCGGAGCAATGAGCGGCGATAATATTTGCGATCAATTCGGCTTTCATAGTCTATCGATTCCTCTTTCTCAGTCATAGTAACGGACTGTAACCTTTAGTTTACACTATTTTGGCTCATATGTCAATAACTATTCTCAAAAATCTTTGAACACATTTGAACACAAGCGCAAATCATTGTATCTCATCGGCTCCAATATGGTTCCTAAAGACGAAAATAAAAATTTGCGTTCTCGCACCTATTTATTGATTTAGGAAACAGAATGTGCTATACTGATACGTAACCGTTGAGTTACTTGAAAGAAACGAACCCACGATGGAAACAAAGAGTTACGAATATGAGGAGCATATGCATGATTATCAGCTATAAAAAATTATGGAAGTTACTCATTGACAAAGATATGAAGAAGCAGGATTTAAGGGAAGCGGCGCAGCTCAGTTCCTCCACCGTTGCAAAACTCACGCATGGGGATAATGTAAGCACAGCGGTTCTCCTTAAGATATGTACTGCGCTTCAATGTGACATTGCTGATATTATGGAAGTTGTGCCAGACGGGAGTCCCGCATCTGAGGAACAGTTATAGGAAAGGATGTAAGGCACCGATATGTTTGATTTTGGAAATGCAAACGAGGGACAGCGAAAAGCGATAGCTGCTGCCGAAGGTCCCGTCCTCATTACTGCGGGACCTGGAACAGGTAAGACCTACACGCTTGTTCAACGAGCGATTTATCTCATAGAGGAATGCGGCGTAAAGCCGGAAAGCATTTTTATTGCCACTTTTACGGAGAAGGCGGCAAAGGAGCTGATTACAAGAATCACGAATGAACTGTCGGATCGAGGCATCGTGGCGAACATCAATGAGATGTATATCGGCACGTTCCATTCACTCTGCCTTCGTATCCTTAAGGAGCATCTTGAATTTACAAGACTTCGCAGAAACTACCGTCTCCTGGATGCGTTCGACCAGCAGTACATGGTGTTCCAGAATATCCACCGTTTCCGGAATATCCCGGAGGTAGAGGTTGCTCTGCCGAACGGCGGCGCATGGAAGCAGTCGGAAGCCATCTGCAACTATGTGAATAGCCTCTCCGAAGAATTAGTGACGCCAGAGGAACTGATGTCCGATACTGACCTGTCGATTGCGGCTCTTGGACGGATACTGAAGGAGTACCGCGATGTCCTCACTGAGGGCAATTTGATGGACTTCTCGTCTATCCAGATTGAAGCCTATCATCTGCTGCAGGACAATGTCGAGATTTTGGAGGAGCTTCGCTCCAAGGTTACGCACATCATGGTGGACGAGTACCAGGACACGAACTTCATTCAGGAGCAGCTTGTGTTCCTTCTCGCCGGAGACCGTAAGAACATCTGCGTGGTCGGTGACGATGACCAGGGCTTGTATCGATTTCGAGGTGCTACCATCCGTAATATCCTGGAGTTTCCGCAGAAGTTTGCAGAAGGCGAATGCCGAGTGATTCCGCTGGTCATTAACTACCGCTCCAACAGTGACATCGTTGACTTCTACAATGAGTGGATGGCTACCACAGACGGTGCGAAGTTCAAGTTTCGCTGGGATAACTTCCGTTACGATAAAAGGATCGAACCGCACGAGAAAACCACTCTCCACAGTCCCGCGGTCGTGAAACTCGCAGGCGTGGACGATACGGATGAGTGGCACGAGAAGATACTGCAGTTTATCAACGACCTGAAAGCCTCCGGCAAACTTACGGACTATAATCAGATTGCGTTTCTCTTCAATTCCGTGAAGCATCCGCGAGTAACAGCACTTGCCCGCTTCCTTGAGGAGAATCATATAAATGTATATTCGCCGCGTTCGGATATGTTCTTCCAGCGTGATGAGATAAGGCTTGCCCTCGGTTGTCTCATGCTCATGTTTCCGCGCTATATCCAGGGCTTGGAGAACGGTGATTACACCTTCCTGCAGCCAGCGCATCTGACCTACTACCGCAATTGCATCATGGCAGCAAATGAGTACCTCACACAGCCGGAGAATTCCGATCTTTTGAAGTGGATACGGCGCAGAGGTAAAGACCATGTTGGCTTGAAGGGAGCAACGGACTACGCCTATTGCGGTCTGATGTACCAGCTCTTTGAATTCCAGCCGTTTGCAGGGATTCTTGATACGGAAATGGATGTTGGCGTGGTCGATATCCGTCCGGCTCGAAACCTTGCAAAACTGACTCAGATTGTAGGTAAATTCGAGTATCTCCACCGAGTTGATGTTTTGGATGCTGGAGAATACCGAGGCAAACGCCGTATTGATCAGAATACAGAATTGCTTTTTAATATGTATCTCAGGCTTCTCTTTGACGGCGGCATTACGGAATACGAGGATGATTCAGAGTATGCACCGAGCGGCTGTGTATCATTCCTTACCATTCACCAGTCCAAGGGTATGGAATTTCCTATTGTCCTTGTGGATTCCCTTGCGAATGTGCCGAGGAAGAACACGAATGACCTCATGATGCAGATTGAGGAGAGATACTTCAGGCGTCCAGCGTTTGAACCTTACGATGTCACGAAGTACTTTGACTTCTGGCGGCTCTACTACACGGCTTTTTCCCGCGCGCAGGATTTATTGATCCTGACCTGCAATGAGGACAAGCGAACGCCCAGCAACTACTTCAAAGACATCTACGGGGAACTGCAATCCGTAGAAAGCCCCGGCTTTGATATAGGGGAGTTTGATTTCAAGCCGGTAAAGGGTGTGAACATAAAGAACACCTACTCGTTCACATCGCATATCACGGTTTACGAGACCTGCGCTCTTCAGTATAAGTTCTACAAGGAACTGGACTTCATGCCCGTTCGTGCGAACGCTATGCTCTTCGGTACACTCGTGCATGAGACGATAGAGGACATACACCGCGCCGCCCTGCGGCATGAGGAACAGACAATCACTGAGGAGAATGTGAGCCGATGGTTTAACTCCAATTATGTGTCGCTGACAAAAACCGAGCATACTTACCTTGCAGGTCCCCAGCGCGAGGCGGCTTTGAAACAGGTGCTACGCTATGTGGACCGACAGCACGGTGACTGGTCGCAGATACAGCAGGCAGAGGTTGATGTTTCGCTGGTCAAGCCTGACTACATTATTGAGGGAAAGGTTGACTTAATTCGCGGCGAGGGAGATACCGTAGAGATTGTGGATTTTAAATCTCAGCGAAAACCTGACATGGTGAAAGATCGGGAGCAGCTTGAACAATATCGACGGCAACTCCATATTTACGCTCACCTCGTAGAGGAACGCACCGGACAGAAGGTCAGTAAGATGCACATCTACTATACTGGCGAGGACAGTGGTGTACCTACTATCACATATCCGTATACGAAGTCAGCTGTGGAAGGCACAATGGCTGTATTCGACGATACGGTACATAAGATTATGAAGAAAGATTTTCGCCGCTGCGCCAAAGACCCAAAGGTCTGCAATGCGTGCGACTTCCGATTCTATTGCAGAAACAGGTAGAGGAGGAATCACATGGCTGAACATAATGTTCCGTATAACGGCATCATTTACATTATTCCTAACGATGAACTATACCAAAAATATAAAAATAGCGAAGCATTTATAGACAAGTATGGAAGGCTTATTGATTCAAAATCCAAAAGGGTCATCAAAGAATTAGAACATAAAGGTGATCAGAGACCTGTTATCCAAAAAAAGGTCGTTATGGTACAACCACCTGAAGAACATCCGATTAGAGATGCCGCTAAACAGGCCGCAGCTGATGTGGCATATAACTATGTTCATACAGCCGTGGACTGGACTTTTGATATCGGCATCCCTCGCCTATGGCATGAACATATAGTACCATTTTTCCACCGGACGAAAGAGGCTCTGACCTCAAAGGAACTGGAAGCGGATGCAGTCCTTGCGAAATCAAAGGCAAGTACGAACATTGCCGTAGAACAGTCGAAAGCCAGTACGAGGATGACGAAGGAAGAGGCTGACGCCGAAAAGCGAAAAGTTCTATATCATTGGCTGGAAATGTTGAGCAGCCTTAAGAAACTGCATGATGCCGGGGAGATGGACACTAATTCGACTTTGGCACAGCTGACAGACCCGGCAATGCTGAAACGTGTAAACGGTTTTCTGAGCGAGAATCCGAATTTGCTTGAAACGGATAAGTACATCGTGCTACACGGTCTGCTTGGAAGGGATTTATACAAAGAACAGCAGCTCATTCCCATCAGAGCTGCCGAAATAACAGCAGTAGCCGAGAAATACGGATATGACACAAGAAACGATAAAACGGAGGATAATCATAATGGATGAGCAGCTTACTTTTGAATTTGAACAGAGGTCTACGATCAAGGGCTTCCCTGAACTTCGCTGGACGGGCAAGCGCCCCTACCGCTCCACGCAGTATTACCCTGCGCAGCTGCGGGAAACCTACGGTACGGAGCAGAACGGCTGGATCAATAAGATCTTCTGGGGAGACAATCTCCAGGTCATGAGCCATATGCTTAAGGATTATCGCGGGAAGATCGACTTAATTTATATTGACCCTCCGTTTGACAGCAAGGCAGAATATAAGAAAAAGATTGAGGTAAAAGGTATTGGAAAAGCTGTTTCTGATAGTTCCTCTTTTGAGGAAAAGCAGTATGGAGATATCTGGACTAATGATGAGTATCTCCAATTTATGTATGAAAGATTAATAATAATGCGTGAACTACTCAGTGAGCACGGATCTATCTATTTACATTGTGACTATCACCAATCTATGTATCTTCGTTGTTTAATGGATGAAGTGTTTGGTGCAAATTTATTGAAAAATGAGATAGTTTGGCATTATGAAAAATGGACAGCCCCATCACAAGATAGAAACAAAAAAAATCATGATTGTATTTTCTTTTACTCACAAGGTAAAAGTACATTTAATACGCAAAAAGAAATAACTAATAATTTAAAAATGAAGTATCAAACTGGGTACTTGATTGGTGGAGGATATGGTTCAAATGGATTGGTTGTGTATGATAGAGAGAATCCGAAAGTAAAAGAATTAATTGCTTCTGGAAAATATCAAGTTCACTACGCTGACATGGAAGGAAAACCTATCAGCGATGTATGGGATATACCCTTCATAAATCCCCAGGCGCATGAGAGAACTGGTTATCCAACACAAAAACCTGAATCACTTTTGAAAAGAATTATTCTTGCATCGTCAAATCCCGGTGATATTGTTTTTGACTGTTTTATGGGCAGCGGCACCACACAAGCAGTAGCTATGAAACTTGGCAGGCGTTTCATAGGCGCAGACATCAATCTGGGGGCTATTCAGACGACTACAAAGCGGTTACTTGCCGTTGCAAAGGAACTGGAACCAGAACATAAGCCTGTGACCTATGAGATGATCCAACCGCAGTTTTCCATGGTTGCGGAGGAGCCTGCTCCTTACCTCGCAGCAGCAAGTGCAGACGGAAACACCGATCTGAGTGCCGAAGAACGCAACAAGGTCATCGACTTCTTTAAGGCAAAGGGCTTAGATACTTCTGCCCTCGAAGAGGACGTGAAGTACACAGGCTTCGAGGTTTATAATGTAAATAACTACGATTTCTTCCGCAATCCTGTGGAAGCCCGTGACCTTCTGATTGCCGCCCTCGAAATCCAGCCGTTCCCGCAGAGCGATGTCTGGGACGGTGAGTTGGACGGCAGAATGGTAAAAATCATGCCGGTCAATCGCATTGCTACCAAGGCTGACTTGAAGGAACTCCTTGCAAACCTTCCGTACAAAACATACGAGAAGCGTAAAGAGGAAAATCCCAATCAGCCAGTGGAGCGTATCACTATTGTCTGCATGGGACACGAGCCCGACCTGAAGGGTGCGCTGGAGCAGGAGCTGTCCGATTACAAGGTGGATGTCCAGATAGTAGATATTCTGCGTGACAAGAAAGACCTACAGCTCAAGCGTGATTCTGAGGCAGAAATCATTCGTGAGGGTGATAAGCTGGTTATTCGCGCCTTCTATCCAATGAACCTGATGCAGAAACTCTCCCTCCAGAAAGAGTACGTGGAGGATTGGCGTCAGCTGGTCGACTCCATCATGATTGACTGGAACTACGATGGCGTAGTCATGCAGCCTACCGTGACAGATGTACCCGGAAAGAACGAAATGGTCAAGGGTATCTACGACATCCCGGAGGGTTCCGGCACGATAAAAGTCAAGATTACCGACCTGCTCTCCGAGTCGTTGGAAGTGGAGGTGCGTTAAATGGCAGATAAGTTTGACCCGAATTTTTCCTTTAGTCAACAGCTGTGGTACTACTACAGCACAAACCGTGGAAAAATTCGTTCCCGTTACAATGACCTCACGAGAAAGTTCCTCGCCTATAATGACAGCGAGGAAAACCCCCATGCCTTTCTGCGCAAGCCGCAGTTCGAGGCTTTGGAGATGTATGTTTTTGTGAAGGAATTCATGAATAACAAGCAGGTCTATGAGATGTTCGATGACTGGCGTCACAAAAGAGATCGCTTCTCCGATGCATCTTACTATGCCATCGACAAAGGAGGTCAGATTCGCCTCTTTGACGCTCCTACCGAGAAGCAGACCGATACGCTATTCAAGCAGATGAAGAAGTACCGTGAGGATTACCCGAACTATATCTATGCCCTCACGATGGGGCTTGGCAAAACCATCCTTATGGCGACCTGCATCTTCTACGAGTTTCTGCTTGCGAAGAAGTATCCGAGGGACAAGCGTTTCTGCCACAACGCCCTCGTGTTTGCTCCGGATAAAACCGTCCTGCAGTCGCTCCGTGAGATCATGACCTTTGATAAGACAAAAGTTGTGCCGCCAGAGTATGCACGTGTACTTGATTCAAACATCAAGTTTCACTTTCTGGATGAAACAGGGACGATTCTGCACACGATTGATGATTCCGATTTCAACATCATCATCTCCAACACGCAGAAAATCATTGTAAAGAAAAAGCGCAAAGAGACATCTGCTGCTGAAACTTTATTCAGCGGCTCTGGATCTCTCCTTTCAGCAGTCTACGGCGGAGATGATGACGAGGACGATGCATGGGATGACACCACGCTGATGGACAACCAGCGTTTCAAGAAGCTCTGCCGTCTTCCACAGCTCGGCGTCTATGTTGATGAGGCGCATCATCTCTTCGGTGCAGACCTCGAAAAGCAGATCCGGTCGAGCGGAGCGAATAAGACAAGCCTTCGTGATACCATCAATCTGCTCGCAGCGAATACCTCTATCGTGGCTTGCTATAACTACACGGGTACGCCATATGTAAAGAATCAGCTTCTGCCGGAGGTGGTATATGCTTACGGTCTGCGTGAATCCATCTGGAATGGTTTCTTGAAAGATGCCGACCCGCTCGGTTTTGAGAACGTTAAGAGTGATGAGTTCCTCAAAGCTGCGGTAACCACATTTTGGGAGCGCTACGGCGGTAAGACCTATGAAGGTCTGAATCCGAAACTTGCTATCTATGCGGCAGGCGTTGAGGAGGCGGCCACAGAGGTCAAGCCTGCGCTTGAGAGGATACTCGCTAACCTCGGTATTCCGGCGTCGAAGATTCTTCTGAATGTAGGCGATGCAAAGTATACAAAGAACGATGACATCAGAGACTTCAATAACCTTGATGTTCCTGGAACGGAAGGAAACGAGAAGCAGTTCATTATCCTCGTTGAAAAAGGCAAGGAAGGCTGGAACTGCCGGTCTCTGTTTGCTGTGGCTCTTTTCCGCAGCCCGAAGTCAAAAATATTCGTTCTGCAGGCAACAATGCGCTGCCTGCGTGCTATAACGGACGAGCGTTTGACGGCCACAGTATTTCTCTCCAAAGAGAACTACGACACCTTGGACGATGAGCTTCATAAGAACTTCAACATGGAGATCAAGGATATCAAAAATCCTTCCAATGCTGATCGCCACAAATATCAGGTTCGTGTTCTGCCGCCGCCGAGGACAATCACTCTCAAGCGTGTATGGCACGAGTATACCCTCCACGAAAAGGAATACTCCGAGCCTGTGGACTTCAAACTGGTCGATGCTGACCTTTCCAAGTATGCCAGCATCATGTACGAACGTGACAGCCTTGCTCGTGATACCACTGTCAAAGAAAAGAATATTGACTATCTCCAGGACAATATGAAGTTCAGCGAATTTTCCCTCGTAGGAGAAGTGGCTCGTTATCTGAATATTTCCTGTATCCTCGCCGCGAGAATTCTCCGAGAATCAGTGGACGGAATCGACACGGTTCTTGAAGCGGTCAATCGCTATAACGCAGTCCTGGATGACTACATCATCCCGACTGTGTTCCATGCGCTCTTTGACATCACCTCTGAACTGAAGACCGAGGACAAGGAACTGGTACTGCTGCGTGAACCAAAGGATGCCGGTTACTACGAATTCTCCGCAAAGGATGACCTCGTGCTTACCAATCGCTATCCGGACTTTACACCGGAGCAGCTTAAGAAGAGCTTCCATGCTGACACATACTGCTTCGATTCCATCCCAGAGAAGGAATGCTTTATGCAGTACATCACGAGCGGCAAAGTTGCAGAGGTTTACTTCACGGGAATGTTTACTTCCAATCAGGGTGATCTCTCCGTACACTACTACGATCCAGAATCGGGCAGAATTCGCCAGTACTATCCCGACTTCCTTGCAAAGATGACGGATGGTTCCTATCAGCTTATCGAGGTTAAGGGAGACAACAAGATTGATGACACCGTGGTTAAGGCAAAACAGGCAGCTGCCGAGGAGATGGCTGTGGCAAGTGGCGTGAAGTATCTCATGTACGCTGGCAGTCAAGTTGTTAGCACCCATATTTTAGATGAAGATTCGGCATCTATACAAAATGTTATTTATTGATTGACAAAAAACGAGGGCAATGACAACCTTTTAATTTTGCTTCACCTTTTAATTATTCCCAAATCGTTACACTGCAAAGCTGGCACCCCACCACATTGCCGAGCGGTAGCAGGACAACTGAACACATAAAGCAAGGGCTTCCAAAGTCAGCACATGACCTCGGAAGCCCTTATTTCAAGCCTTTTTCGGCGGCTTTTGCCCCGGAGA
>ERZ1643250.2719-NODE-2719-length-12927-cov-8.422856_pt1 | contig 12927 bp, 16 predicted proteins | sample MGYA00579262_ERZ1643250 | MGnify/ENA primary metagenome ERZ1643250 (study PRJEB29033, sample SAMEA4952265) | chicken gut metagenome | biome: Broiler Chicken; feature: Gastrointestinal Tract; material: Caecum | place: Ireland | collected 2018 | study: Broiler...
CCCTTGGGCATGGCCGCCTCACAGTCCCAGAACGGACCTGGCCCAGTCCGCCGCGCCGCTGTTCACCAGCTTGCCCCGCTTCCAGTTCGCCTTTGGACAGTGCTCCTGGAGGCTCTTCTCCGCCCTGCCGATGCCGCTTCCGCCGGAGGTGGCAAATGGAATCGCCGTCTTGCCGGAGAAATCATACCCCTCCAGGAAGGTATCCACGACCCGGGGTTCCACAGCCCACCAGATGGGAAAGCCCACGAATACCGTGTCATACTGTTCCATGTGCTCCGCCGGCTCCGCGATGGCGGGGCGGCAGGCCGGGTCGTTCATCTCCCTGGTGCTGCGGCTCTTCTTGTCCATCCAGTTCAGGTCGGCGTCCGTGTAGGGCTCCGCCGGGCGGATCTCATACAGGTCCGCGCCCACGGCCTGGGCGATCTCCTTCGCCGCCCGGGCGGTCACGCCGCTGGCGGAAAAATAGGCAACCAAAGTTTTGCTCATGTTCTTTTGCTCCCTTCCTGCGTTACAGCTCGATCAGTTCGTACTCCCGGGAACCGAAGCCCAGGTCAGCCGCGGCCTCGATGGTGTGGATGCCGTTGCGGCTGTTCACCCGCTCCATAAAGTGCTCCTTGCCGGGGTCGTCGGAGTTTACCACCAGGTCAATACAGGCCTGGTCGATGGCCACCGGGTCCAGAGAGGCCAGGATGCCGATGTCCTTCATGCAGGGGTCCTCCGCCACCGCGCAGCAGTCGCAGTCCACGGACAGATTCTTCATCACGTTGATGAAGGCGATCTTCCCCTGAAAATGCTCTACCACGCTGGAGGCGGCGTCGGCCATGGCCTCCGGGAAGACCACGGGGCTGGCGTGCTGCTGCCAGGTCTTGAAGCGGTCGTCGGTCTTGCCGGCGGAGTGGATCAGGGCCTTGCCCCTGGCGCTGGCACAGCCGATGGCCAGCTGCTTCAGAGCCCCGCCGTAGCCGCCCATGGGATGCCCCTTGAAGTGGGCCAGCACCAGCATGGAGTCATAGTTCATGATGTTTTTGCCCAGGTGGTTCTCCTGAAGGATTTTTCCGTTGGGGATGGGCCAGACCACGTCCGGACCCTGGGCGTCCATCAGGTCCACATCGAAGTATTGGGTCCAGCCGTGCTCCTCCAGGAGCTTCCGATGGGACTCCGTGTGGTCCCGCACGCCACCGGCCGCGTCGCCGTAAGCGGTGTTGCATTCCACGACGGTGCCGTGGACCTCCTCCACCATGGGCCGCCAGAACTCCGGGCGCAGAAAATTCTGGTTGCCCTTCTCCCCGGAGTGGACCTTCACCGCCACCTTGCCGGGCAGCTGCACTCCCAGGGCGTGGTACAGCTCAACAACTTTTTCCGGGGTGATCTCCCGGGTGAAATAGACCTTTGAGTTCATAGAAAAACCTCCCTTTGCAGACCGTGCGGTGATTGTTTCACAGTTCTGACACAATGTCAGTATCTGTACTATATCACTCTTCTGACACTATGTCAATATAGTTTCGAATTTTCCTCACTCAGAAAAACGCCTCCATCCGGCCGGGTACCCGAACCGTGTTTTTCCCACCATACCACGTTGATTTCCCCACAATCCACAGAGGATTGCTGCGTCAAACCGCCACAGTCCGCGCCGGGAGCGGAGACGGACCGCTGCGGTTCTGAATTGTGAAAGCCGCTCCTTTATGGTAAAATCAAAGGGAAAACCGCAGCTCTGTAAGGAGGTTATTGTTATGAAGCGCAGTGAGATCAACGCCGCTCTGAGAGAGATGGAGCAGATGGTGCGGGAGTACCGCTTTGCCCTGCCCCCCTTCTGCGGATTCACGCCGGAGGAGTGGGCGGAGAAGGGGCACGACTACGACGAGATCCGGGACAACATGCTGGGGTGGGACATCACCGACTATGGGATGGGGGATTTTGACAAGATGGGGTTCTCCCTCATCACCCTCCGCAACGGAAATCTGAAGCTGGACCAGTACACCAAGACCTATGCGGAAAAGCTCCTCTACATCAAGGAGGGGCAGTACTCCCCCATGCACTTCCACTGGTCCAAGATGGAGGACATCATCAACCGGGGCGGCGGGAACGTGCTCATCCGGGTATATCACTCCACCCCCGACGAGGATTTGGACCGGGAGAGGGAGGTCCATGTCCATGTGGACGGCCGGGAGATGGTGGTCCCGGCTGGGACCCAGGTGCGGCTGACCCCGGGGGAGAGCATCACCATCTGTCCCTACCTCTACCACGACTTTACCGTGGAGCCCGGCTCCGGCCCGGTGCTGCTGGGCGAGGTGAGCCAGTGCAACGACGACAACACGGACAACCGCTTTTATGAGCAGCTGGGCCGCTTCCCGACCATCGAGGAGGACGAGCCCCCCTACCGCCTGCTGTGCAGCGAGTACCCGGCGGCCAGGGAGTAAACGCAGGTCTGTGGAAAATCTTTGACAAATGCTGCGGGGCAGGATAGAATGTCCTGTACTCTGCATGTCAGAACCAACCAGAAGGAGTGAAACGCTTGAAACACAGAACATGGAAACGAATCGCCGCCCTGGCGTTGGCCCTGTCCATGGCGCTGGGCTGCGCCGCCTGTTCTAACGGGGCGGGCAGCTCTGCGTCCGGCAGTGTCTCCGCCTCGGACAGCGCCCCCGCGGAGAGCGCCAGCCAGACGGAGGGCCAGATCGTCCTCACCGACCAGGCGGGCCGGGAGGTGGTCCTGGAGGGACCTGCCCAGTCCATTGTCAGCTGCTACTATATTTCCACCTACGCTGCCATCGCCCTGGGGGCGGAGGACCGGGTGGTGGGCCTGGAGAAGAAGGCGGACACCCGCCCCATCTACCAGATGGCCGCCCCGGAGCTGCTGGAGAAGCCCCAGGTTGGCACCATGAAGGAGCTGGACGTGGAGGCCACCGCCGCCCTGGAGCCGGAGCTGGTCATCATGCCCCAGGCCCTGGCGGACTACGCCGGCACCCTCACCCAGCTGGGCATCCCCGTGCTGGTGGTCAACCCCGAGAGCCATGAGGCCCTGGTGGAGATGCTCCAGCTCATGGGGACCGCCCTTGGACTGGAGGACCGGGCCGAGGCCCTCGCCAGCTACTACCAGGAGCAGCTGGACCGGATGGCGGAGCTGACCCAGGACGCCGGGGCCCCCGTGGTCTACATGGGCAGCAACTCCTCCTTCCTGGCCACCGCCCCCGCCTCCATGTACCAGAGCACCCTCATCCGGCAGGCCGGCGGCGTCAACGCCGGGGACAGCCTGGAGGGGGACTACTGGACGGAGGTCTCCTATGAGGACGTGCTGGCCATGGCGCCCCAGGTCGTCGTACTCCCCGCCGGGGCGGAGTACACCGTCCAGGACGTGGCGGAGGACCCCCAGCTCTCTGCCCTGCCCGCCGTGCAGGACGGCGCGGTCTATCAGATGCCCGGCGGCATCGAGGAGTGGGACTCCCCCGTGCCCTCCGGGATTTTGGGCGCCATGTGGATGACCAGCGTCCTCCACCCCGACATATATTCCTTTGAGGAGTTCACGGCCGACGCCCAGGACTTCTATCAGACCTTCTACGGCTTTTCCGTAGACGCCTCGCTGATCACCAAGTGAGTTTCGGTTTCATGGGAAAGGGGAAAGCGCCATGAAGAAGCGTGGACGGGACTGGGCCGCCGCCGCGGCCTGCCTTCTCCTGGTGGGGGGGCTGGGGACCGTCTCCCTCTTTGTGGGCAGCTTTCCCCTCTCTCTGTCTCAGATCGGCTCCATCCTCACCGGGGGAATGGAGGGGACCCTGGAGGCCCAGGTGTTCTGGCAGCTGCGGTTCCCCAGGATGTGCATGGGGCTGCTGGCGGGCTGGGCCCTGGGGCTGGCGGGGGGCGTGTACCAGACGGTGTTCCGCAATCCGCTGGCCTCCCCCGACCTGACCGGGGTGGCCTCGGGGGCCTCCCTGGGGGCGGCCTGCGCCATCGTGCTGGGGGCCGGGACCCGGCTGGAGATCATGGGGGGCTCCTTCCTCATGGGGATGGCCGCCCTGGCCCTGGTGCTCCTGCTGGTGGGAGCGGCCCGGCTGGAGCGCACCGGCAGCTATCTCCTGGCGGGGGTCATCGTCTCCTCCCTGGCGGAGGCGGGGCTCATGACCCTGAAGGTGATGGCCGACCCGGAGCGGGAGCTGGCCGCCATCGAGGTGTGGACCATGGGCAGCCTCTCCGCCATGACGGCGGACAAGCTGCCCCTCCCGGCGGCGGCGGTGGTCCTGTGCACCATTGCGCTGCTTCTGCTGCGCCGCCCCATTCTGATGCTCTCCCTGGGGGACGAGCAGGCCCGGAGCCTGGGGCTGGACCCGGTGTTCTGGCGGGGGGTGCTGCTGACCCTCACCACCCTGATGGTGGCGGCGGTGGTGTCCGTTCTGGGGGCGGTGGCCTTTGTGGGGCTGATCGCCCCCCACATTGCCCGGCTGCTGCTGGGCCGGCGGGGCGGCCCCTACCTGCCCCTGTGCGGACTGGTGGGGGGCGCGGTGCTGCTGTGCGCCGACCTGCCCGCCCGGGTCTACACCCTCCCCCTGAGTATTTTTACCGTGCTGCTGGCGGTGCCGGTGCTGGCCGCCCTGCTGTGGCGGCGAAAGGAGGGGGCCTATGGGGACGATGCTTGAGGTGCGGAACCTGTGGGCCGGATATACCGATTTTGTGGTCCGGGACCTTTCCTTCGCGGTGGCCGGCGGGGAGCTGGTGGGCATTCTGGGCCGGAACGGCAGCGGAAAGTCCACGCTGCTCCGGGGGCTGACCTGCGGCCTCCGGCGGCGTCGGGGACAGGTCCTGGTCCGGGGGGAGGACTGCGCCGCCCTGTCCCCACGGCAGCGGGCCCGGCGGATGGCCCTGCTGCCCCAGCACACCCCGTCCTCCCCCGGCCTGCGGGTGGAGGAGGTGCTGGAGCTGGGCCGCTACCCCTGGGAGGGCCCGCTGCGCCCGCCGGGCAGTCAGACCCGGGAGCTGGTGCGCCGGGCGGCGGAGCAGTTCGGCATTGAGGGCCTTTTGTACCGGGACTGCGCCGCCCTCAGCCAGGGCCAGCGTCAGCTGGTCCAGCTGGCCCGGGTGGCGGTGCAGGGGGCCCTGGTGCTGCTGCTGGACGAGCCCAACAGCGCCCTGGACTTTCCCAACACCCACCAGTTTTTCCGCACCCTGACCGGCCTTCTGGCGGGCGGGGAGCGGTGCGCCCTGGTGGTGCTCCACGACCCGGCGCTGGCCCTGCGCTGGTGCGGCCGCCTGCTGCTGCTGGAGGAGGGGCGGCTGGTTGGGGAGCTGCGCCCCGGGGAGACCGGGCTCCATGAGGTGCAGAGCGCTCTGGGCCGCCTCTATCCGGGGCTCCAGGTCCGGCAGGACCGGGAGAGCGGGCGGCTCTTCTGCGCCATGGAGTAGGAGGCAGAACTTACAAAACGATTGAGACAAGCGACAAGCAGGGAGGAAATGCTGTGCTGACGATCCAAAATTACGTCAGAGCCGGGAGCCTGGAGGAGGCCTACGCGCTCTGTCAGAAGAAAAACAATGTGGTCCTGGGCGGCATGCTTTGGCTGAAGATGCAGCGAAACCGCGTGGACACCGCCATCGACCTGTCCGGCCTGGGGCTGGACCAGATCGAGGAGACCGATTCCGAGTACCGGCTGGGGGCCATGGTGACCCTGCGGCAGCTGGAGCTCCACCCCGGCCTGGACCGGCTGACCCAGGGGGCCATGGCCGAGAGCGTGCGCCACATCGTGGGGGTGCAGTTCCGGAACCTGGCCACGGTGGGAGGGAGCGTCTTCGGCCGCTTCGGCTTCTCCGACGTGCTCACCCTGCTGCTGGCCCTGGAGGCCCGGGTGGTCCTCTACCGCGGGGGGGAGCAGTCCCTGGCGGACTTCGCCGCCGCCCCCCGGCAGCGGGACATCCTCACCCATGTGATCATCCCCAAGGGGGAGCGGCGGGTGGTCTATCTGTCCCAGCGGAACACCGCCACCGACTTCCCCGTCCTCACCTGCGCCCTGTCCCGGCGGGAGGGGCGGACGCTGTGCGCCGTGGGGGCCCGGCCCGGGCGGGCGGAGCCCTTTGAGGACGGGCAGGGGCTCCTGGCCGGGGGGATCACCCCGGAGGGGGCCCAGGCCTTTGCCCGGGAGGCGGCGGGGCGCTTCCGGTTTGGGAGCAACCTCCGGGGCAGCGCCCAATACCGCCAGGAGATCTGCCAGGTGCTGGTCCGCCGGGGCCTGCTGGCCATGGAGGGGGAGTAAACAATGGAGATCAAACTGACCTTGAACGGCCGGGCGGTGACCGCCTCGGTCCAGGCGGACACCCTGCTGCTGGATTTTCTCCGGAGCCAGGGCTGCCTGAGCGTAAAGCGGGGGTGTGAGACGGCCAACTGCGGGCTGTGCACGGTGCTGCTGGATGAAAAGCCCGTCCTGTCCTGCTCGGTGCTGGCCGCCCGGGCGGACGGCCATACCGTCCACACCCTGGAGGGCCTTCAGGAGGAGGCCGCCGGCTTTGCCGCCTTTATCGCCGGCCAGGGGGCGGAGCAGTGCGGCTTCTGCAACCCGGGCTTTGTGATGAACACGGTGGCCCTGCTGCGGGAGAACCCCGACCCCACCGACGACGAGATCCGGGCCTATCTGGCGGGCAACCTGTGCCGCTGCTCCGGGTACGAGGGGCAGCTGCGGGGCATCCGGGCCTACCTGGAACACAAGAGACAGGGATGAGGAGGGACGACATGGAAGGGAAGACATACCAAAGCGTGGGCCAGCCGGTGCGTAAGAAGGACGCCATGGCCCTTCTGCTGGGCAAACCGGCCTATGTGGACGACGTGACCCCCAGGGACTGCCTGGTGGTCAAGGTGCTGCGCAGCCCCCACGCCCACGCCCTCATTGAGGAGATCGACACAACCGCCGCCATGAAGGTCCCCGGCGTCGCGGCCATCTTCACCTACCGGGACGTGCCCCAGAAGCGGTTCACCATGGCGGGGCAGACCTACCCGGAGCCCTCCCCCTACGACCGGCTGATCCTGGACCAGCGGGTGCGCTTTGTGGGGGACGCGGCGGCCATCGTGGCCGGAGAGACCGAACAGGCGGTGGACCGGGCCCTGAAGCTGATCCGGGTGCGCTACCAGGTGCTGGAGGCCGTCCTGGACCCCCACGAGGCCCTGGACAGCCCCATCCTCGTCCACCCTGAGGACAGCTGGCGCTCCCTGTGCCCGGTGGGGGCGGACAACCGGCGCAACCTGTGCGCCAGCGAGACCTGCTCCGACGGCGACGTGGACCAGGTCCTGGCCGGTTGCCCCTGTGTGGTGGACCGGGTGTACCACACGAAGGCCTGCAACCAGGCCATGATGGAGACCTTCCGCACCTACACGGAGATGGACCCCTACGGCCGGCTCCACGTGGTGTCCTCCACTCAGATCGTCTTCCACGTGCGGCGCATCCTGGCCAACGCCCTGGACATCCCCAAGTCCAAGATCCACGTGGAGAAGCCCCGCATCGGCGGCGGCTTCGGGGCCAAGCAGACGGTGGTGGCCGAGGTCTATCCCGCCCTGGTCACCTGGAAGACCGGCCGCCCCGCCAAGATGATCTATTCCCGGGAGGAGAGCCAGATCGCCGCCTCCCCCCGCCACGAGATGGAGGTCCATGTGCGCCTGGGGGCCACCCGGGATGGCGTCATCCGGGCCCTGGACGTGTACACCCTGTCCAACACGGGGGCCTACGGGGAGCACGGCCCCACCACCGTGGGCCTGTCCGGACACAAGTCCATCCCCCTGTACACCGGGAACCTGGAGGCATTCCGCTTCGCCTACGACGTGGTGTACACCAACCGGCAGTCCGCCGGGGCCTACCGGGGCTACGGGGCCACCCAGGGCATCTTCGCCGTGGAGTCGGCGGTAAACGAGCTGGCCGACCGGCTGGGCATGGACCCGGTGGCCCTCCGGGAGAAGAACATGGTCCGGGAGGGGCAGATCATGCCCGCCTACTACAACGAGCCCGCCAGCGCCTGCGCCCTGGATAAGTGCATGGAGCGGTGCAAGGAGCTCTTCGGCTGGGAGGAGAAGTTCCCCGTCCGGGATATGGGCAACGGGAAGGTGCGGGCCGCCGGCGTGGCCATGGCCATGCAGGGCTCCGGAATCTCCGGGGTGGACGTGGGCTCGGCCACCATCAAGCTCAGCGACGAGGGGTTCTATAACCTGTCCATCGGCGCGGCGGACATGGGAACCGGGTGCGACACCATCCTGGCCCAGATCGCCGCCGAGTGCCTGGAGTGCAGCGTGGACAACATCGCGGTCTTCGGGGCGGACTCGGACGCCTCCCCCTACGACTCGGGCTCCTACGCCTCCTCCACCACCTACGTCACCGGAAAGGCGGTGGAGCAGGCCTGCACCCAGCTGAAGGAGCAGATCTGCGCCGTTGCCGCCCAGATGCTGGACTGTCCCGCCGGGGAGCTGGAGTTCGCCGGGGACCGGGTGCGCCGGCTGGACGGCAGGGGAGAGGTCGCCCTGGCGGAGATCGCCGCCAAATCCATGTGCGGCAACCCCATCGCCGTCCAGGCCACCAGCTCCCACACCTCCCCGGTGTCTCCCCCGCCCTTTATGGTGGGCATGGTCCAGGTGGAGGTGGACAAGGAGACCGGCTCGGTGGAGGTGCTGGACTATGCGGCGGTGGTGGACTGCGGCACCCCCATCAACCCCAACCTGGCCCGGGTCCAGACCGAGGGCGGCATCGTCCAGGGCATCGGCATGGCCCTGTTTGAGGACGTCACCTACAACGAAAAGGGCCGCCTGCTGGAGAACTCCTTCCTCCAGTACAAGATTCCCACCCGGCTGGATATGGGCCATCTGAAGGTGGAGTTCGCCCCCAGCTATGAGCCCTCCGGCCCCTTCGGCGCCAAGTCCATCGGGGAGATCGTCATCAACACCCCCTCCCCCGCCATCGCCCAGGCGGTCTTCCGGGCCACCGGCGTGTGGCACCGGGAGCTGCCCATCACCCCGGAGAAGGTGCTGATGGGCATGAAAAACCGTGGTTAAGCACCTCATCTACCTGGCGGCGGGGAGCGGCCGCCGGTTCGGCGGCAACAAGCTGCTCTACCCCCTGGAGGGGCGGCCCCTGTTTTCCTACGGCCTGGAGACCCTGCGCCGGGCCGTGGAGCTGCGGCCCCAGTGCGACCTCACGGTAGTCGCCCGCGAGCCCCAGGTCCTGGAGGCTGCCCAGGCGGCCGGAGGGCGGGCGGTGGACAGCCCCCAAAGCACGCGGGGCATCTCCCACACCATCCGGGCCGCCCTGGCCGCCCTGCCGCCGGTAAGCGGGGAGGACTTTCTCTTCTTCGCCGTGGCCGACCAGCCCTGGCTGGAGGCGGACACCCTCCTGCGGCTGGTGGACGCGGCCCGGCCCGGCGTGCCGGGGGGCACCGCCGCCTTTGGGGAGCGGGTGGGCAGTCCCACCTTTTTCTCCGGGGCGCTGCTTCCAGAGCTGTACGCCCTCACCGGCGACCAGGGGGGACGGCCCATCCTGCGGGAACTGGGGCCGGCCTGCGTCAAGGTCCAGGCGGGCTCCCTCCGGGAGCTGGAGGACCTGGATATCCCGCCGGAGCGGGGAGAAACTTTTGGGGGCACAAGGTGATCAAACTATGCCCGCCCAAGGAAAGGGCGGGGCAGAGAGAGGCAAAAGAGGCCGTCCGCAGCGCGGACGGCCTCTTCGTCTGTGTCTGTGAAAAATACCTCTGCGGAACAGAACCCGCCTGAATGTAAGCGGGGGAGCGGCGCCTGCCGCGACGGGAGGGATGGGACGCGGCTCCGCTCTCCTCCCGGGGCTACCCGCGCCGCCTGTTCTGGACCTGGCGCACCGTCAGAAGCTCCCCCTCCACGGTGAACTTCACCTCCAGGGGGCCGAACTCCAGGCCGTAGACCCGGTCCGGCCGGTGCTGGTACTGGGGGCGGGGGTCCTGGGCCAGCACCCCCAGGAGGGCCTCCCGCAGCGCCTCGGGCACCTGGCCCAGAAGCTCCGGGGCAATCTCCACCTGGAGGGTGGGCTCCTTGGGCTGGCTGGCAAAGCCCCCCGCCGCCTCCGGGTGGCAGTCGGCGTAGGGGAGATAGGGCTTGATGTCATAGATGGGGGTGCCGTCCATCAGATCGGCCCCCCGCACCAGCAGCACCGGGCCGCACTCCGGGTGGCGCTGAATCCCTTCCAGGGCCACGCAGGACAGGCCGATGGGGTTGGGCCGGAAGGGGGAGCGGGTGGCGAACACCCCCATACGGGTGTTGCCCCCCAGGCGAGGGGGGCGCACCGTGGGGGACCAGCCGTCCCGCACCGCCTGGGAGAACTGCCAGATCAGCCAGATGTGGCTGAACCCCTCCAGCCCCCGCAGGGCGTCGGGATTGCGGTACTCCGGCTCAAAGACCACGGTGGCCCGCAGGGCGTCCACCAGGCCGCTCTGCCGGGGAATGCCGAACTTGGTGTGGAAGTCGCTGCGGATATGGGCGATCACCTGAATGGTATGCTGCTGGGCCATGGGGTTACCTCCCTTGTGCGGAATTGGGTGCGTCTCTTGGACGCGGACACGGGCGGGCAGAATGGGACGCCCTGCCTCTGGGGCGGGCTCAGGCGCGGTCCTGCCCACTGCGGGCCTTGTAAGCCTCGCCCCAGCTCCACATGGCGTCCAGAATGGGCTTCAGGCTGTAACCCAGCTCGGTGAGGGTGTACTCCACCCGGGGCGGGACCTCGGGGTACACCTTCCGGGTGAGCAGGCCGCTCTCCTCCATCTGCCGCAGCTGGGCGGTGAGCACCTTCTGGCTCACGGTCCCGATGGACTTCTTCAGTTCGCCGGACCGCTTGGTCCCCGGCATCAGGTCCCGGAGGATCAGCACCTTCCACTTGTCGCTGATGAGAGTCAGGGTGGTCTCCACCGGGCAGGCGGGGAGTTCTTTGGCCGCAGTTGACATTTGAGTCCCTCCTTGGTCCATAGGTTCTGATTGGGATGTATGGCTTGATTATATCCTAAGTCTCCGGGCCGCGTCAAGGCGCTGTGCCGCCTCTGCCATCTCAAAAATTTTTTTGCGCCGCCCGGGCCCGCAAAGCCTTGGGCGGCGCAAAAGTTTCCAGCTGGTAACCGTCCAAAAGTTACGTTTTGGTGCCTATACCACAAGATTGTGCGTACTTTTCAAAGCCGTTTGTGTGCGCTATGATGCAGTCACAGGGGCGGGAGATCTCCGCCGGAACATCCCAAGGAGGTAATTCGCTATGAACAAAAACGCGTATGAGACCGTCAAGCTGCCCAAGGGCGAGATGCATGAGTTTTCTCCCCCTGCGGGGGCCTATTTTTTCAGGAAAGGAGCTGAACTCTGATGATCCACATTGAGAACCTGGCTGAAAAAGTTGGGAAACCTGATACGGATTGACAACTTCCGCCGCAAAAAGCGATATGCCGTCTTGCAAAAATGCGGAGCCTGTGGTATCATATTTATATGCCAAATTTCACAAAAGAGGTCTTGACAATGTGGATGGAAGGCGGGAAAATGACTAAGCAAGCAAACAAGCAAAGCATAATTCTGCCCTTTTTCCCTGTCAAGGGGGTAACTGCATATTGTTTCAAGGCGCATTCCGCCCGTTTTTGTACGGGTGGGGTGCGCCTTTTTGCGTCATCTTAAGGACGGTGCAAAAATTTTCCCCTGTATTTTACTAAATACTTAATAAAAATCAGGAGGTGATGTGGCTCGTGAAAATAGAACGAGGTGTCCCGGAACGGCGCTCGGAATATCTGGAGACCTGCTTTGAAACCTTTTGTAAAAACGGACTGGAAAACACCAGTATGCAAGTGCTGGCGGATGCCTGCGGTACGGCGACCGCGAATCTTGTCTACTACTTCGGTACGAAGGACAACCTCATTATTGAGGTCACCGCCCATGGTATGGCCAAGGTGGAGGACGACTTCATGGCACAGGCCCCCACCAGCTTCAGGGACATTGAGCGGTTTTTAAGAGAGATGCCCTATCTCACCGCCAAACTCCACGGGGCGAAATACCGCTTTATGTACCAGGTGTACGCCAGCCCCAAATACCGGGAACACGGCAAGGCATTTTTCAGCGGCGTCAATGTCCGCTACCGCAAGTATGCCGAGCAGCTCTCCCCCAAGCTGGGCTTGCCGGTGGAGCTGGTACAGGGCATGACCTATCTGTTCGTCCGCGCCTGTGTTCATTATGCGCTGTTTGAGGACGAGGAATATTTACAGTTACAGTTGAACGCGATCCGCGCTTCTTTGCGGGCGATTGCCGGTACAGGGCGTGAAAAGGAGGAAACCAGATGAAAAAACGATTTTTAAGTTTGTTCTGCGTCCTGGCGCTCTGCCTGGGTCTGCTGCCCACCACGGCGCTGGCGGCAGATGCGCCTAATACTCTTTATGTGGGAAATAAGAGTCTTTCTCTCGTTATAGATTCCTACTGGACCACGGAGAATGGGAGTTTAGTTGAATCCAGTGGAAACGAAAACTGGAATGTCCATTACAATCCAGACACCGCCACCCTGACGCTGAACGGCGCGACGATTAAGGGAGATAATAGCGCAACAGGAGTGTCTTATGGCGCCGGGATCTATGCTCAGGGCAGCAGCAAACAACCAGTTGCCCTGACCATCGAACTGATTGGCGAAAATACCATCACAGGCAACTATGGGATTTTTTTGGATGCAGAGATATGAAGTACGAATTTGAGATTGACCCGCAAACTGGAAAAATCTTTGATTGGAATGCCGATCTGCGGGACTGACCGTCGGCACATAAAAACGGCGGGGAGAAGGCACGTCTGTCTTCTCCCCGCTGCTTCATTCTGTTGATTTTTAGGACGGTTCCGTGGGCGGGAATCCCAATTTGGCTTCCAGTTCCCGCGTTTTTGCCGCCATCTCGTGCAGCGCCATGGACGGCGTTTTTTCCTGTTTGGTCACCATCTTAACCAGGATTTCG
>ERZ1643250.2727-NODE-2727-length-12900-cov-4.434410_pt1 | contig 12900 bp, 9 predicted proteins | sample MGYA00579262_ERZ1643250 | MGnify/ENA primary metagenome ERZ1643250 (study PRJEB29033, sample SAMEA4952265) | chicken gut metagenome | biome: Broiler Chicken; feature: Gastrointestinal Tract; material: Caecum | place: Ireland | collected 2018 | study: Broiler...
CATCGGTATTCATGTATTCGTAGTAAGGCAGGCCAATCACGTCAAAGCCATGAATTTCAGACATGATCTCCCAGGAGTATGGGCCTTCGAGCAGGATTGCCCCCCAGTTGTTTTCCCGCATATCCTGAATTTCAGGCAGCGATTGAATATCCAGTTCTTCCGCTTTTTCGAGAATGGTATTCATGCTGGCGATCAGTTCGGTAGCCGAAATATCTTCAGACAGCAGGTAATAACCGTCGATGCTGCACAGCACATAGACGTCTCCGCGAATGGTGCCCTCTTCATTCAACACCAGTGAGTAGATTGCCTGCTCATCACGAATGATGGAGACATCTGCGGAAACCAGCTGGTTGATCAGCGCCCAGGCATCATCGCCCATGACGCTAACAATAGAGAGGTGAGAATAGTCCACCAGCAGCGCGTTTTCACGAACGGCTTGATATTCGGTCATAGCATCGTGATAAGAAGAAGGTAGGGTACGGTTGTTATATACCCCCATTACCGCATTATTTTTCAAGTGAAATTCAGCAAGAGATTTCATAAAAGTGTCCTGATAATTAATTCTTTAATAAGTAGTTAATCGTTTTTCTTTTGAATAACGAAGGTGGCCAGACTATTGATACTGCGCATATAGGACGGGTCGTCACTTTCGCTGATCTTGATATCAAATACTTTATCCAGCAGAACGACAATTTCCGTGGCATCGACGGAGTCCAGTTTAAAACCATTACCAAACAGCGCAGTATCATCATCAATTTGCGCTTCATCGCGTTGAATATTCAGTCGCTGGATGATCTCAGTTTTAATGGTCATCAGAACTTCTTTACGCTGTTCAATAGCGTCATTCATGGTAGACATAATATTTACTCTCTTATTGGATTACTTGGTTTCACGGAAATTGATAATGGTGCCCTGACTAATCAGCTTTTTACCGACGTACGCGGTCACTGAATAGTGTTTAAAGCCACTGGCATCCGAAAAAGCCAATTTGCTGACAACATCAATAGAATCACCCGGATAGGCGATATCTTTAAATTTCAGGTTCTGAGCAGCCAGCACGCCGCGTACCTGGCTGCGCCGGGTACGGATAATTTCCAGCATTTCAGGGCGGTGAATGCGTGCGTGAATATCACGTAACGACTTCAGCTCTTCCTCAAAACGTTCGCGCCAGATATCGCAAATGTCGGTCAGGAAAGAGAGATACTCGCTGGCCTGGCCGAAGATTTCCGAAATAATCACCCCGGGCATAATCGGATCTTCCGGGAAATGCCCCAGTAGATACGGTTCGTTATAGGTGACGTGTTTCACGACACTGACAAAGCCATTTTCACCGTATTTATAATCTGCAATTTTATCGACCATCAGCAGCGGCTGACGCCAGCCGCCCATTTCGAGGAAGATTTTCGAAGGAATCGTGTATTTAGACATAAATCACCGCATGACCAGGCCGCCATCGATAACGATGGTCTGGCCGACAATGTAGCTGGAGGCAGAGGAACTTAAGAAGACGATGGTGTTCGCCACTTCTTCACATTTCCCCAGACGGCGTAACGGGATGGTACTGGTTACCGCACGGACCACTGCGCGGGATACTTTTTTCACCATTTTCGATTCAATCATTCCCGGTGCGACCGCGTTGACGCGCACGCCCCAGGGTGCCATTTCTGCTGCCAGCGTGCGGGTGAAGCCGAGGATCGCCCCTTTTGACGCGCTGTAATTCGCCTGGCCGACGCTGGGGATCAGCGCTGCAATAGAGGCAACGTTAATAATGGCGGGATTTTCTGCCGCACGAAGCAGCATCAGCGCGTCTTTCGTCAGACGGAAAATGCTGAACATGTTGGTTTCGATAACCTGGGTGAAATCCTCATAGCTCATCGAGGCAAACAGGCTGTCTTTAACGATGCCCGCGTTATTCACCAGCACATCAATCTTGCCAGCTTCGCGCTCTATCTGTTCGCACAATGCGCTCACTCTCTGTGGGCAGGCGAGATCGCACTGCACAATATGCAGTTTATCGCCTGCAGGATGGCTTTCTTTCAGCGCCGTTAATTGCACGTCGTTGGATTTATAGAGCGCATAAACATCGCAGTTCTGCTCCAGATATTTTTCGCAAATACCCAGTCCAATATCACCACTGGCTCCTGTCACCAGTACGGTTTTTTCATTTAAATCATTATATTTGTACATATTCATCACATATGTTGAGTTAATAAACGATGACAGTCGCAATGGCGTGGGTACGGCAATGCGAAATACTCAGGGAGTTATTTTGCAACCCCTGCCCGATAAAAATTTCTTGTAGTCTTCCGGAAATAACGAAATAAGGTGCTTTGGCCGCATCATGCTTTATTTCAATATCCTGGAAACGTACGCCATCACGAAAACCACAACCAATCGCTTTAACTAACGCTTCTTTCGCCGCCCAGAATCCAGAGGCCCGTTCATAATCAGGTTCTGCAGGGTTAATGAGTAAGCGCTCATGAGCAGTATAAACACGCTCATAAAAAGCCATCTCTCCATTAATAATGGCTTTGGTTATTCTGGCAATTTCAACAATATCCGTCCCTATTCTCATGAGTCTCGTTATCCTTTACATTTGGTACGAAAAATTAAAATTTACATTCACCCGATCAATATCTAATGTCGCCGGATACTTTAATGGGGTAGAAACAGAAAAGTTATACTCAAGATTTTTAATATTTCCATCAATACCAACTGCCGCGCCCACCAGTGATTCATCGCCATAAGAAGCGTCCTGATACACTTGCCCAAAATCAAGACCGGCATAATAGTTAGCTTTCATTCCAGGCAAAGGAAATGCCAGCGTATTTTTTATATAAAAACCATCATTCCCTGACAAACCTACGCTATTTTCAAACCCGCGAATACTCCAACGATCGCCAACTGTAATTTGATCTTGCAAAGTCAGTTCACGCGGTGCGTACTGGGCAAAAAAAGCAGTATTGTAATACCCATTCTTTAGTTGTCGGGTATAGTTACCCTCAAAATTAAAGATATTGCTCACCGGGCTAACGTCGCCATATTGCATATCCGGCGTTTTTTCACCACCGAACCAGGTTAAAAAGCGTTGCCACGAGAGGGTTGAATCCCAGAACGCGCCGGGTAACTGTTGCTTATAATTTAGCCCCAGCTTGATATTTCCCATATCCCGCGCCTGTAATGTCAGCTCCTCACCATTAAGCGTGTAATTCGACTTTCGACGAATAAGTTCTGCACTACCGGCGAATTTTTTTGTTTTATCGCGATAAACGGTACGCGTCGCTTTTGCGCTCAAGTATTCGCTGGTGCCAACATAATCCAGCGAGATGTACGAAAGCGGAATCACCTGCTGCGATTTACTTTTGCTATAGAAAAAGCCGTACTCCCAGTACCCCACCGGGATGGAATAATAACTACTGACGTTTTCATACTGTCCGGTAGTACTACGCGTACCGGCGAGATAAAACAGATCCCCCATTTTCGCTGGATTAAACAAATAACCCACCGCGGTTGTCTGGTAACGGCCCGTTTCTTCATCGCCCCAATTGTTGTAACTTGCCCGAACGCTCCAGTTTTTCCCCCGGTGTGTATCAATATGAACGATGCTGTAACCATCCCGTGTTCCCGGTTCAATATTAATTTTCACATCAACGTCAGGTACTCGCTGAAGATTTTCCAGCCCCTGTTCAATATCACGAATATTGAGAATATCGTTACGCTGAAAAGGTAACATCCATTCACTGATATCATTACCTTCGACAATCGTTTTTTCTATCTTCCCGGCATTAACCTGGAAACGTAGCTTGCCTTTAGAAATATCCTGCGAAGGGATACTAATTCGCGTTGTGATATATCCGGCATTAATATAATAATCCTGCAAGGCAGCAGCAATTTTTTGCACACCAGCACTACCGACACAACGTCCGGCAATCGCTTTTTGCACTTCAGAAATCAACTGACCACCCAGAAAGTTATCTTCCAGTTCAATCCGATTAATGATAAAGCAATTCTTTTCCTGCGGCAGATCACCCAGAGTAAACGCATTACGTTGTGCATTTGAGTAAACATCTTTTTTTTCTAATTTATGCGCGCGCAACGTGCTTTCATCTGCATTTTTTTGCTGCTTGATCAAATTATCAAGACTGTCTTTCGCTGCAACCTGAAAACAACAAAGAATGAGCAGCAAACCAAAATTAAATCGTAATTGCATTATCTTCTCAAACTAAATAAAGACAGCAGCAACCCCTGCGTGACATGACGCATTAATATTAAAAGCCACTGCTGTCTTTGGTTACATCTTACATGCCGACAATAGTACCGGTGTTATCAGTTTCGTTTGCTTCTAACGCTAAACCGTAGAAGCCACCGAGAACGGCGTCTTTACCGCTATTCGTAACCTTATTTGCCGATACGCCAGCGACACCATAACTCAGCATATTGAGGTAGTTATAAATATTACCGGTGGTTTTAACACCCAGAGAATAATCACCCACAATATTTCCACGGTTATTAATGTCATTCACGGCATTGATCGCGATGGTTTGTCCCAACATATTACTGTTGCTGTTGTTGGTAACATACTTCTGCGTATCAATAGTCAGCGCAGTACCCGCCACAATGTCTTTAAAGTTCTCAACACCGTTCAGGGCATTAATGGTCAGCGCGTTGTCCGCCGCGATGGCATTACGGTTATACAGCGTGCCTTTCAGAACATTGAAATGCACATCTCCTTTACCGCTGATCCAACCATAGTTAGTGACACTGTTATCAACGCTCAGATCCAGGTTTTTGTCAGACGCAATCACGCCCGTGGCGGTATTGTCTTCCAGGCGACCATCGCTGGCGTTGTTCAACGACGCCGCATAAACGTCGAGATTACCGGCGCTGTACGTGGTGGCATAGTTGTTGTAGAACGTCCCTGCCGCACGGATGATGGCATCAGCCCCACTGCTAAGAAGCGCGCGGGTATTATCCAGCGTTCCCCTGGACAGCAGATTAAGCGGACCATTTTCAGCGATGATGCTGCTGTTATTGTTGTAGACGTTCTGAGCAGAAAGCGTGACACCTTCTTTACCTACGATGCCGCCAACGTTGTCGGTGATCCCAAACAGCGCGCCGTTATTACGCAGGAAGTTATTCCCGTCGCGGTTTTCGAGGTTGCCGCCAGCGTTAATAACCAGCTTTTTATTCGCCGCGATCAGCGCAGTGTTGTTGTAAATCGTCGATTTAGCATCGACAGAAACATTCTCACCGGCAATCAAACCATAGGCGTTGTCTACGATGTTCGCCGTCAGAGTCACGTCGCCCGTTTCAGAGGTCAGCGAACCCTTATAGCTGTCGTAGTTGCCCGTCAGTGCCAGCGTGACATCGCCATAACCACGAATTTCACCGTTATCGTTGTTGAGATTGTTGCCTTTAACAGACAACACGCCGTTCAACGCATGCAGATTACCGCGGTTGTTACCCACGTTGCCCTTCGAATCGATAATCAGATCGCCTGTCGCTTCGATGGTCGCGTTATTGTTTGCCACGCTATTTGCCGACAATGCGATATCCCCATACCCTACCATATAGAGATAGTTATACAGGTTGCCTTTGGTCGTCACGTTCAGGTCAGCGTCACTGACAATGTTGCCACGGTTGTTGATATCGTTAACCGCGTTAATAACGATATTCTGCCCCACCATATTGCTGTTGGAGTTGTTGGTCACATGGCGATTGGTGTTCATCGTCAGGTCGCCGCCAGCAGAAATATCCTTCCAGTTTTCAATACCGTTCAGCGCTGCAATGTCCAGCCCCTTTTCAGCCGCAATAGTATTGCGGTTGTACAGGTTGCCGTTATTCACCGTGACATCAACATCACCTTTACCGCTGATCCAGCCATAGTTGGTAAGGGTATTCACCACTTCCAGTGACAGGTTTTTATCAGATGCTATGAACCCGGTCGCATTGTTATCGATCATCGTACCGCTACTGCTGTTTTGCAGCGTGGTCGCGTCGATATCCAGGTTGCCCGCACTCCAGGTGGTAGCGTAGTTGTTGTAATACGTTCCGCCAACCTGAATAGATGCATCCGCCCCGCTGGTGATCAGAGCACGCGTGTTGTCGAACGTATTCTGTGCCTGCAGAGTCAGAGGACCATCCTCAGCGATGAAACGACTGTTGTTGTTATAGATATTCTGCCCGGAAAGCTCGATGCCTTCCTTGCCGACCATTCCACCCGTTTGCTGAGGCATGCCGAAGTACAGACCATATGCATTACCGAAGCTATTGCCATCGCGGTTTTCAATATTACCGAACGCGTTTATCTTCAGTTTTTTGCTGGCCACGATCAGCGCGGTGTTGTTATTGACGCCAGACATCGACTCCATCGTGATGTTCTGCCCCATCATGAAGCCGCCGTGGTTGTCCACTGAGTTAGCTAACAGGGAGATATCACCCTCTTCAGAGCTGATCACGCCAATGTTATTGGTCAGGCTGCCGCCAACGGCGACTTCAATGCCCTGTTTACCGCTGATCCCCCCGGTATCGTTACGTAGTGAGCTTCCCTTGATAATCACTTTGCTGTTGGACAGAATTTTGCCCGCATAGTCGTCGATCGTGCTGTAACTTGACAGGGAGACGTTGCCATTAGACGCAATCTGTCCGCCGTTGTTATTGATGTTGTTCGCACCAATTTCTACGCCGGTATCTGCAATAATGCCCAGAGAGTCAGAACTGCCGGTATCGGCGGTTTTGGTTGAACCATTATTTACGCTACCTGCCGCGCCAATAACGATATGCCCGGTGGACGAACGGATCAGACCTTTGTTGTTATCCACATTACCGTTACTGATAATGGCGATATCGCCGGTGGTCTGGATATCACCGTTGTTGTTATTCAGCGCAGCGGATTCAAGACCCACATAGCCACCGCGAATCTGACCATTGCTGTTGTTGAGCGTTCCGGTTTTCAGTGCCACGAGCCCCGCTTCAATCCCGACAGAACTCCCTTTACCTGAGTTAATCAGCGTGGCGTTATTGGTATCAACCGCCAGCATTCCTGCAGCCGCAAGCTTGCCGTTAGTATTGTCAATCGTACCGCTGTTAACGTAGATATCGCCCATCGTAGAGATGTTACCCGCACGGGTATTCACGATAGTATTCTTGTTGGTATTGAGCGAGATAGTGCCTACAGATGTCACCGTACCGGTGGTGTTATCCAGAGTACCATTTGTTGTCAGGTTGATCGTGCTTGCAGACTGAATCTGGGCGTTACTGTTTAACAGGTTACCTTTGGAATCGATGCTGACACCATTAACCCCCCCAGCAATAACGCCGAGGTTGCGAACCCCAACACCTTTCTCGGTGCTGACCAGACTGATTTTGTTCGCATACATTCCGCCCAGTTTGGCAACATCTACGCTGTAACCGTTACGGGAACCCGTGGCGGATACGCTACCGGTCACCTGGCCTGCGGCATTAACATAGTTATTGCCAGCAACAACGTTCAGCTCATCGGCAGACACTTTGCCGTTAACCACCACGTTACGGGACAGAATTTCTGTCGTTATCCAGTTTACCGAGCGTAATGGTACCGCCGTTCACGGAGTAACCGGCCAGCTTGTCATCCTGGATATCCGGCGTCCCGGTGGTTAAGGTCAGTTTACCTGTATTGATTGAACCGCCACCGTTTACAGTAATACCATTCGGGTTGGCAATAATCAGATCCGCTTTATCCCCTGCAACTTCCATCATCCCATTAATGGTTGAAGGATTTTTGGAAGTAACCTCATTCAGGATCACCTTCGCCGACCCGGAGGTCAGATTACTGTTTCCCTGAATATTTCCGGCAAGTGAAGTACTGGATTCATTAGCGCTGTTATTGAAAACGACACCATTTTTATCAACGTTTAGGTTATCCCAGATATTATGAGATAAACCGCTACCGTTAGGTTTGTTGATGTCAACGACTGGCACACCATTGGCGTTATATACCGTTCCATTTTTTATGACTAATCCCGCCGCTTGAGAAGCTACAGGAAAAGACAACATCATAAGTATAGCAATAGGGGTTAATGCTTTACCCACCGTTGCTTCCTTACTTAAATTTATCATCGCCACTAACGTTTTCCTTATTGATGCTATTCATTTTGGACATACAGATCACTTTTGATGATTTGCGGAATATCAACAAAAATGATTGCGGCAAATCCTATCACCTGGCGCAATAAAAAATCACGAAAAATAAGCTGAAATAAGGACTCAAAAAACAACTAAGAGTTATTGTTTTTTCTTCGAACGGAGACGTACCTAACTTACTAATACACAATAATTTAAAAGTCCCCACCCCTTCTCCCTGGGTGAGAAAAAATCCAATTCAGCGAATATCTGAAATGATATGTAGTTTTCTGTACAGAATCATTTCAGATATTCGAATAAAACAACAAGGTTGATAAGTTACGATTAATTTAAATCTTATTATTTGATTAACAAAACATCAGCATTACTGCATCTTATTCTCTATATCTTTTACGCCGGGATAGATTCTTTATGGTCATTACGGGCAGGCACCATTTCATTATATTACCATTTACATTCACTCTTGTAACCCTTAAGAGTTATATAAAAGGCAATAGTTCTTGCTCATGGTAATACTGAGATCGGATTAACCGTGAGGTTAGCTATATAGAGAGAGCTCTTTGGCTTTGCGACAATTAGCTTAAGCAGCCACATTATGTTTGGCTTACCGTTGAAAGGTAGAAAGAAGAGCAAAATGGTTCACAAGGTTTCATTCCCATCTAATAGCAATTACCCCTATACATCATCCCTTAACGTACTCTGGGCTTCATGAAAATGTTATTCAAAATTAAAGATTGTAATGATTTTCGTAATGTTGTTATCATTCTGCAGCAAAACAACCTAACTCAATGATTATACTTTATTTTTTATTCGTTAAGAGTTGATGTTTTTTACAGAAAGCACTACATTCGCGCCCATTTCCCACCACAGGAAAAGCTGAAATAATCTTAAATGACTGTATTAACCCTTTTTCCCAATGTCAGCACTCTTAAATATCGTTGTTTTATTCTTATAAAAACAGCTTTTTTGACATAAAAAGTAATAGGTACAATCATTATGCAGCATTTACAACCTTAAATCATCGCAAAAACAAAATTACACAGAGTAAAACCCTGCCCATCATCTTTCGGTAAGAATTAAATTACTATATTACCGATTAACACCAGTATGAATGTAAATTCAATTGTTATACATGTGATGAATGTCATATATTGTGCTCATCGATTGCAGGGCATCGCTATTCTTTTAGAGATACAGATATCACGCTGTTACTCTCTATATAAAGAACACATAAAGATTAGTTGTGTTACTGCAGTTGTTATGTCGCATATGGAAAGCCCATTGTTACATCTTTAGTAAGAAATTTTTTCACTTTCAAAATTTTTACTCCAAGAAGATGGGCTGTTTTGCTGCAAGCAATTGAGTTAGTGCAATGAACAAGAACTTACTAACAAGGGTAATTATCATTTCGGATGATCTATATTACCTTCAGGGATTAAGTGCAAAACTTGGTCACCATTATCGTCTTTTTATTGAGTGTTTTTTTTGTTCTCAAAATGCTTGTAATAATGACCTAAGTACACTTAGATTTGATAACCGCTTTACCAAAAACGTACTTCTTGTCGCAGTGGATGATGTAAGTATACTTGCAAAACTGCCAGATTTAGCCAGGTTTTTAATGATTGTTTCACTAAGAAAGATGAAAAACAGAAATATCTTCTTTTCACTTTCAGAGCAAACATTCATTAGCCGATATATAAAATTGAATAAACTCATTACGTTGATTAAAAGTAATGATAAAGACCAGCAAGTCAGGCAGGTGACTCTGACAAGGTATGAGTGGGATATCTATTACCTATATTTTAAGATAGATAACAAAAGAATATTACACACCCTGCTAAAAAAGGATGTCAAGTACATTAGTCACTATAAAATATCAGTTTTCAACAAGTTTGAAATTGCTTGCGATAGTGATGGCTTTTACATTTTCAAGGCACTTATACAGTTAAGGAGATTTACCGGTTTTAAAAACGTCAGATTGTATCAATTGCATTAATTATCTCGTTCTATATTAACTCTAAATTTCAAGGATATTAATATGTTTTCTACTTTCAAAAAAGCAGCTCTGCTGGCAGCTATCGCATTACCTTTTTCTACCATGGCTGCACCGACAGTCACTTTTCAGGGTGAAGTAACCGATCAGACCTGTTCCGTTAATATCAACGGTCAAACCAATTCAGTAGTATTGCTGCCGACCGTAGCCATGGCTGACTTCGGTGCAACTTTAGCTGATGGCCAGAGCGCAGGCCAGACGCCGTTTACAGTTTCTGTGTCTAACTGCCAGGCTCCGACTGGTGCAGATCAGGCAATCAACACCACTTTCCTGGGCTACGACGTTGACGCTAGCACGGGTGTTATGGGAAACCGTGATACCAGCAGCGATGCGGCGAAAGGCTTTGGCATTCAGTTAATGGATTCCAGCACTTCTGGTAACCCAGTAACTCTGGCTGGCGCGACTAACGTACCGGGTTTGACCCTGAAAGTTGGCGATACTGAAGCCAGCTACGACTTCGGTGCGCGTTACTTCGTTATCGATAGCGCAGCTGCCACTGCCGGTAAAATTACCGCTGTCGCAGAATACACCCTGAGCTACCTCTAATTAATCTACTGGCTGGCAGTAAATGTCAGCCAGTATTTCTTCGCACAATTAATAGTGATTTTTCATGGACATGGAAAAGATAAGAATGAACATTTTTGCATATTTACTGGTACTTGTATTTTCCATGAGCATGAGCAGCAGCGCGTTTGCCAGCGTGGTAATGACCGGAACCCGTATTATTTTCCCTGGTGACGCAAAGGAAAAAACCATCCAGTTGCGAAATACCAGCGATCAGCCCTATATCATTAATATCCATGTTGAGGATGAACGTGGTTCTGACAAGAATGTACCGTTTATGCCAACCCCGCAGACATTTCGCATGGAAGCTGCCGCAGGTCAGGCGTTACGCCTGCTCTACACTGGTAATAATTTACCGCAGGATCGCGAGTCTGTTTTCTGGTTTAGTTTCAGTCAACTACCTTATCTGAATAAGAATGATAAAAGTCAGAACCAGCTCATCCTGGCCCTGACTAATCGAGTCAAAATTTTCTATCGTCCCAGCTCGATTGTCGGTAAATCCAGTGACGCACCCAAAAACCTGACTTACCAGGTAAAACAGAACCGCATTGAAGTGACGAATCCCACGGGCTATTACGTCACAATTCGCGCCGCTGAACTGCTTAATAATGGTAAAAAAATACCCCTCGCGAATTCGGTAATGATTGCTCCTCAAAGCACAACTGAATGGACACTACGCTCTGGCATCAGTGTCGCTCGCGGTGCGCTGATTCATTTAGTGACCGTCAACGACTATGGCGTAAATGTTACGTCTGAGCATGCCTTATAACCTCTTTCTCCTTTTTTGAGCGGTATCCTTTTTCACGCACGAGTACGTCGAGATGAATAAATCCGTTGTGTCAATTTCTGCGGCAATGTTGGTTTTACTTTGCCAACCGGTCATGGGGAGCGAAATCTCACCCGCAACACCGTCAGATGAAGACAACTACACCTTTGACCCGCAACTCTTCCGCGGCAGCAGATTTAGTCAGTCGTCATTAGCAAAACTGACAACACGTGAGTCTGTTGCACCGGGCAATTATAAAATGGATATCTACACCAACAATAAGTTGTCAGGCAGTTGGAATGTCACGTTTAAAGAAGCCGCTGATGGTCGCGTTCTGCCCTGCCTGACGCCTGAAGTCGCGGACGCGATAGGCCTCAAAACAGGGGAAGATAAGGGGGAAAAAGATCCTGTCTGTACGTTTGCTAAGGAACTCGCTCCCGGCATCACCAGCCAGACACAGTTGTCACAATTGCGCCTGGACTTATCGGTGCCACAGAGTCAATTGATTAGTCGCCCTCGCGGCTATGTTCCCCCCAGCGAGCTGGATACCGGAGCATCGCTGGCGTTCATGAATTATATTGCCAACTATTACAACGTTGCCTATTCAGGGCAGAATGCTCATAGCCAGCGTTCGCTATGGGCATCATTTAATGGCGGCATCAACCTTGGTGCCTGGCAATATCGTCAGTTATCCAACATGACCTGGGATAACGACAAAGGGAATCAGTGGAACAATATTCGTAGCTATTTGCAACGCCCGCTGCCCGCCATAAATAGTCAATTAATGATGGGGCAACTTATCACCAGCGGAAGATTTTTCTCTGGACTCAGTTATCACGGCGTTAGTCTCGCGACCGATGAACGTATGCTGCCGGACTCCATGCGCGGCTATGCGCCGACTATTCGCGGCGTGGCTGCAACAAACGCCAGAGTCTCGGTAATGCAAAACGGTCATGAAATTTATCAGACTACCGTGGCTCCAGGCCCTTTCGAAATAAACGACCTATACCCCACCAGCTACAGCGGCGATCTGGATGTCACCGTTACGGAAGCTAATGGCGCAGTCAGTCGTTTCAGTGTCCCCTTTTCAGCCGTACCAGAATCGATGCGTCCAGGAACTTCCCGTTATAACGTTGAAGTAGGTAAAACGCAGGATAGCGGTGATGACTCGATGTTTGGTGACTTCACCTGGCAGCACGGGCTGACTAATACGCTAACATTTAACAGTGGCTCGCGTATTGCTGATGGCTACCAGGCGCTGATGCTTGGCGGAGTCTATGGCAGTTCGCTGGGGGCATTTGGGGCAAACCTCACTTGGTCCCATGCGCGTGTTCCCGAAAGCGAAGCACAGAGTGGTTGGATGTCGCAATTAACCTGGAGTAAAACTTTCCGGCCT
>ERZ1643250.2730-NODE-2730-length-12885-cov-11.028527_pt1 | contig 12885 bp, 8 predicted proteins | sample MGYA00579262_ERZ1643250 | MGnify/ENA primary metagenome ERZ1643250 (study PRJEB29033, sample SAMEA4952265) | chicken gut metagenome | biome: Broiler Chicken; feature: Gastrointestinal Tract; material: Caecum | place: Ireland | collected 2018 | study: Broiler...
TGGGAATCTCTCTCGCAGATGATCGTCGCATCGATGTGCATCACCTTCCGCTCCATCTTCATCCGGTCGATGGCGACTGCGATGCCGTGGGGGATTTCCTCATTCAGACAATGCAGCGCTTTTTCACGGATCAGCTCCGCCACGATCTGGCGCTCAGGCTGGTCTGTCACTGTATCCTCATCGTAGAACTGCGGTCCGTACGGGAGATATTTCAGTATCACCTTCACAAGCTCATCCGTATTGTCTCCGCTCCTTGCCGACACCGGCACGATATCCGCGAAATCATATTCCTTCCGGTATGTATCGATGGCCGGAAGCAGATCTTCTTTCTTCACCATATCGATCTTATTAATCACTAGGATGACCGGAGTCTTCACTCTTTTCAGCTGATCGATGATGTGCCGCTCTCCCGCGCCGATAAATGTGGAAGGCTCCACCAGCCAGAGCACGACGTCTACTTCATTTAATGAGCGTTCAGCTATATTTACCATGTATTCACCCAGCTTGTTCTTCGCCTTGTGGATGCCCGGAGTATCTACAAATACGATCTGCCCGTCTTCCGTTGTCAGGACAGTCTGGATACGGTTTCGCGTTGTCTGCGGTTTGTTTGATGTAATCGCGATCTTCTGTCCGATCAGGTGATTCATCAGGGTAGACTTTCCTACATTCGGCCTGCCGATCAGGGTGACAAAACCGGATTTAAAGTTATCTTTCATACATTCTCCTCTTCATTGGGGACGTAGTAAAATCGAGTTTTACTACGTCCCCGTTCACACTTTTTTCACATTTCAGCTTAATGTCTTCACTTCCATGAACATATCTTTGTTCTCTTCGATCTTCTCTTCGCTTCCGATCACGCAGAGGGAATGTTCGCTCAACATCGCCTCAAGCACTTTCGCAAGAGCCCTGATATCCGCCTGATCTGCGTCAAGGATCTGCGCCCGTTCCGTGCGGATCATTTCTTCCGTGACGCGGTTCATATACAGGTTCATGGAGCGGCTTCCTTTTGCAGACGGATTCATCGGGCGGTCAATATTGCTGATCGTACCGATGATGAATTTGTTCATATCGCGGTCGCTTACATTGAAGTTCTTCAGATAATCCACCACTCCTTCATATACATCCATCGTCTTTTTCAGGTTCGGATCTCTGTAAGAGATGAGATATCCTTCGCCGATCCGGTTGAAATTGCTCATGCAGCCGTAAGCTCCGCCTTTCACGCGGATATTCTGCCACAGGTAATCATAGCTTAAGATGACCTTCAGGATCTGAAGCGCTCCCGTATACTCGGCGCCGCCGTCTATAAAGTTTCCTGTCCTTGCCACATACTGCACTTTCGATGAAGTCTTGAAGCCCTCGTTGCGCTTTCTGCAGTGAAGGATGCACGGACCAGATACGTCATCTGCTGCATCTGCGTCCGCTCCCGCATCCGCCGCATCACTGAGCCTGCTGCCTACTGCGGCAAATGCCTTCTCCATAAGCTCAAGTCCTTCTTCCGCCGATGTATAGCTTATCATCATATTATCCTCGCGGAAGATCTTAGCCGCGATTGCTTTCAGGCTGCGGATCAGTTCTTCCTTATGTCCCTCGAAATCTTCCTCAATCTCTTTGACCACCTCATAGTATCCGATGCCGTCCGTATCGTCTTTGAACTTGGCGATCGGCGAAGTGTAGGACAAAGAACGGAGCGCCGCCGTGGTATGTCCCGATGAGAGGAAGGACATCTGCAGGCGGGATTTCAGCATGGCAAGTATCTCTTTGAGCCTCTTTTCGTCATCCAGTTTTGACTCCATAAGGATCTCCCGCATCATAGAGAGGAGCACATCCATCTTCGGATACAGCGCCTTTCCTTTGATCTCAAACGTAGCGCGGAAGTCTTTCTCTTTTACTTTCGTCACGTCTGTATAAAGCTCAAGGGAGGTTCCGATACCTCCTGTATGAACGTTGATCTCATTGAAGAGTTCCCCATATTCATAGTTCGTCGTATCGATAATGCCCAGTACGCTCTGGAGGATTCCCACATAGGGCAGCTTCTCCTCTTTAATGCCGGAGAGATCAAACATCAATGTGACATAGCCGATGCCGTTCGTCTCTACATTGTGGTGTATCATCTTCACGCCGTCGATTTCTTTTTCATCATTGCAGATCGGCGCGATTTCTCTGGAGATGTCCTCTCTGTGAAGCACAGGGATCTTCTCCAGATCTTCCGGTGCAGACTCTTCCTCCTGATACTCTTCCAGCTCTTTCGTATCCTGTACAAGTTTCTGTATCTCTTCCGGTGACAGACTGTCTTTATATGACTGCAGTTTTTCCGCAAGCTCACGGTCCATCCTTGCAGTGCGTCCCTGCTCCGGCCGGATGATCACGATAGATCCGTGTGTGTTATCCAGAAGATAAGTCCGGATCAGCTCTTCAAAATATCCTGTTTCCACCTGGCTCTTCAGGAACTCGAACGTCGGGATCGCTTCCATATGGATGAACGGTTTCTCCTCATCATAGAGCCAGCTGTCAAAAAGCTGCAGCCCGTACATAAGACCTCTCGGATAATTTCCGAAATCAGCCTCACGAAAGCGGAATTCGTGGTAATTGATTCCGGCACGCAGTGATTTTCTGTCAATACCGTTCTCGGCAATATTCTTCAAGGTATCCTCGATCACACGGATAAATTCTTCTTTCTGCTCCATGTTGGCGTTCTTCGCGATCACGGAGAAGATCGGCTGATATACACCGTTGTCATAGGAACCCATAATGTCCTTTCCTATCCCCGCATCCAGGAGCGCTTTCTTGAGAGGCGCGCCCGGAGCGCTCAGGAGCGCGTAATCCAGGATCTGGAATGCCAGATACAGTTTTTCATCCAGAGAGGTGCCGATCACCTTATTGTAAGAAAGATAAGTATTATCGGAAATATTTTCATCGCTTGCTATGGAATATTCCTGTACGATCTCTTTCATTTCCGTAAAAGGCTGCTGATTCCGGATCTCGGAATCCACCTCGATCTGATCGAAATCGGAAAGATATTTTTCGTCCAGCCATCTCAGCTTCTCTTCCATATCCATATCTCCGTAGAGATAAATATAACTGTTGGACGGATGATAATATTTCCGGTGGAAATCAAGGAACTGCTCATAGGTAAGCTCCGGGATCACCTCCGGATCACCTCCGGACTCATTTGCATAAGAAGTATCCGGGAAGAGCGAATTCAGGATCACGCGGTCGAGCACGCCCTCGGGTGACGAGAAAGCTCCTTTCATCTCATTGTATACAACGCCCGACAGTGTCAGCTCTCCGTCCGGGTCATCCAGATGATAGCTCCACCCCTCCTGGCGGAATGTCTTGTCATTCTGATAAATATTCGGATAAAATACCGCATCCATATATACGTGCATCAGGTTCTGGAAGTCCTTGTCATTGCAGCTGGCAACCGGATACACAGTTTTATCCGGATAGGTCATCGCATTTAAAAATGTATTAAGGGAACCTTTCACAAGTTCTACAAATGGGTCTTTTACAGGGAATTCTCTTGAACCGCAAAGTACAGAGTGTTCCATAATGTGGGGCACTCCGGTACTGTCCGAAGGCGGCGTGCGGAAACCAATGGCGAACACTTTGTTCTCATCATCATTCTCCATCAGCAGCACTCTCGCCCCGCTTTTCTGATGTTTCAGAAGAACTCCCCGAGATTTCAGGTCGGACAGTTCCTTGTCCCGGATCACTTCATATGCTGTCAGATCATATATGCTCATACTCATATCTCCTTGCTGTTTTTTACGCCCTATTAGTATAACACTATCCGGAGGAGTTTAAAAGTGAAGCATATTTCTTTTTATGAACTCATCTTTATCTCCGCGGAAATATGGTATTGCGTGAGCTGTATTTGCCGAGGATGCCAGCAGATGAATCTCACCCTTCTTTATCCCGCAGGCACGCGCGATAAAGTTCTGGGAAAATTCTGCGTACTGGATGTTCCGGTATTGCACGGAAAGATAATGTCTGGCAAAATATCCTCCGGCGATCTTTAAATACCGGTCATCCGCCCCGACCCCGGCAGTGCGGTATTTTAGAATCATGCCAGCCAGCAGGAGCAGGATCAAAATTGCTGATACGATCCAGATATACAGCCTGTATTTGCTCCCCACCAGTTCATTACACATGAGCGCACTGCCGGATACAACAAGGATATACACTGCCGCCGGAATTGTCCATGCAGCCCACACCGATGCAGGCAGCCGGTCTACAGGCTGCGATGCAGAAGACGCGAACTCCGGAAGGAGCAGGGAAAGCCTTTCTCTCAGTTTTTCTTCCGTACAGTAGAGGACAAGGAAAGAATGCTGCTCTTCCTTGTCATCCCCCATTCCCACATTGACGATCTCCGCCATATATCTGTGCCCGATCCTTGCAAGGAACGACTGACGGATCTTCAGCGCCTGTATTTTATCCACGGGGATCGTATACTCTGCTTTCTTGAAGAATCCATACTTAATATAAATCTTATCGTCCAGACGCTTTGCCCGGAAATCATAATATCTGACAAAATCTTTCACTGTATCCCAGAGCGCAGACAGTATGATAAAAGCCGCCGCAACAATGGCTGCTGCCGAACCTGCAAGAGACGCCGTCAGGTCTCCCCGCCCGATCACCTCGGCAACGCTCACCGCAGTTCCAACAATGGCAAGCAGAAAAATAACTACTGACAGGATGCTGATAGAAAAGAAGCCATGCCGGATGATGTCTGCGATTCCGGCACGCACATCGTAATCCTCCGGCTCTCCCCCGGCGGAATATGCATCTGTCACTCCGTCTGATACTCCGAAGCCGGCTCCCGTTGCGGGGATGCGGCCTGCCGCCTCTTCCATCTTTCTTGTAACTTCCTGCTGGAACCACAGTGCATCGGATTTCTTCAGCACGATCTTTACATCTGTGCTGTCCGCTGTGGACAGACTGTTCGTGTCCAGCTTCACCTTACAGGTACCGAACAGCATCTCGATCAGATTCTGCTCCAGATTGATATTGGAAATATTCCGTATACCGATCGTATTCTTCTTTTTATTGACTCTGCCCTTTTCTATGACGATGGCATTTTTTTCGATTGATATGTACGTTCTCGCCCAGACGAGCACCTGCCCGGTCAGGCCGACCGCCAGAAGGACGATCACACCGATCAATATCAGAACCCCTTTACTTGTAATAAAAGAAAGATCTGATTCCGTAAGCTCGTCTATACTCTGAAACAACTGCGTGACAATGAGCACGAAAACAGCCGCAGTCACTGCACCGGTCTGCTCCAGGATGACCGATATATGATTGCGGAATCTCCTGCCCTGCCTCATCTCATTTTCTTTCATGTTCATTTCTCTTCTTCCCGTATGCTTCATGCTGCATCACTCCCTGCTGCCTGTTAGTGCCTGTTCACTCTGCATTCTCTGTTCCGATACAATCTCATTGATCCGTTTTCTTAAATTATCTGCAATCTGCTCCGCCCTCTCATCCTCCAGAAAAGAGAGTGTCACATCACCGCCTCCGGTCGTCACGATCACCTTTGCCACACGGAACATCTGATCTACCGGTCCCTTCTTCGTCTGGATCTTATGTATCCGCTCAACAGGAACAATGTTACGCTTTACAAACAGATATCCCTCAATGATGTCAATACACTCCTCATTGATGCTGTAACGGTACCTGTGATATCTGAAATAAGGGCTGACCAGTACATCAATAAGTGTCAGGACAGCGAGAATGAGCGAAATCCATTTCCCTACAGTGATATTACCGGGAAATACCCAGAAATAGTCAACAGCTCCGATCACTGCCAGTACGGCCGCTCCTGTGGCAGCGCCGGCCGTATACATACAGTTCAGTGCCCGTTTTGAAAGTTTCTCATAACTTAAATTTTCCTGCATTATTTTCCCCCGTTCCGTACTCATGCTGCCTTGTCTCAACACTGCTGTTTCAGCCTGAAAACCGCCCCGCATTTTGTACTATCATTTTAGTACAATAATACAGGGCGTCTTATTTCTTGTCAACCTGTTTCTCCGACTCTCTCCTCAATTCGAAGCAGCCGGTTGTATTTTTCCATGTTTTCCATATGGCAGAGCCTCCCTGCCTGTATCCGGGAGACACGGAATGCAACAGCAAGATCGGCGATCAGACTGTCTGATGTCTCTCCGGTGCTGTGTGCGAGTGACACGCCGTATCCGGCTTTCTGTGCCATTTTTATCACATTGGATAATTCGGTCAGAGTCCCTGCCCGGTCTGCTCTTACAGTAATGGCATTTGCTGCTCCCATCCTGATCCCTTTTTCCAGACGTTTTATATCTGTCCGGTACAGAGAACTGCCCGAAAGCTGTATTCTGTCTCCTAAACTTTCTGTTATCTCTGCCCAGCCGTCCCAGTCCTCACAGTCCATTGGATCTTCAATGAAAGAAATGGGAAATTCTGCTGTCAGTTCATCATAATATACTGTCATTTCCTGTGACGTTCTTTGCAGCCCTCTGCCTTTTTTCCCGACTTCTCCCGGAAATCTGTAGCACTTCTGTCCACAGTCATATCGTTTCGCAGCTGATGCATCTATCCCGAAAGTAACATCCTGCCCTGCCTGAAAACCTGCACGCTCAACTGCCGTTTTCAACATCCCCAGTGTCTCCCTGATGTCCGCGGACGGTGTTCCCATGCTCCGGCATATTTCTACGCACATTTTAATCTGTGTGCGAAACGGGAGATGTTCTGCGGGGATAAGAAATATTCCATACTGTCCCGGTCTGTTTTCCATGCCTTTCCCTGTATCGGTCACCATGCTCCTTCTTCTCTCTGTAACAGTGACCACAGGTACCGGCATACTCTTTGCCTGCACTCCGCCCAGATAACGGTACAGAGGCAGCTTGAGCGCTGCCGCGGCGGCATATGCAGCAGCGGCAGACACCCCGAAGACTGTACGGGTTCCAAGTGCACTCTTATCATCCGTTCCATCCAGCCGGAGCAGGGCTTTGTCGATATCCTCCTGATCAAATACGTTCCGTCCGATAAGCTCCTGGGCAATATGTGTATTTATGACCTCAACCATTTTCTCCGTCCGCTCCGGTATTTCTCTGTCATCATCCGTTTTACTTCCAGCCTCCATGCCCGCTCCTGACGGGACAGATACTCTTCCCACGATTCCTTCTCCTGCCAGTACTTCTGCCTCCACTGTCGGATTTCCTCTGCAGTCAAAAATTTCTCTTGCAAATATGTCCCGTATTGGTAATTCTGCATCCAGCTGCTCCAACCTTATCGTCCTCCTTTTCCCGTTCTTTACTGGAGACTTATTATTCCCCGGCGTGCTTTCTTAATGCGTTGACTTTTCATTTACCAGAGATTACAATTCGGATAGGGACTCAGACAGCCCTGGTACTTAACCGCAGAAAAAGAGGGGGATAAAATAATGAAAGAGAAATTAAAATATTTCTTCCTGCTGACATGCAGCACACTTCTCATCGCATTCGGAACTTATTTTTTCAAGTTTACAAACAATTTCACTTTTGGCGGCATTACAGGACTTGCGGTTCTGGTGGCAAGAACAGGACTGATCTCTGCCAGTGATTTCAACCTCGTCATGAGTATGATCCTTCTCGTGGTCGGACTTATCGTTTTGGGCAAAAAATTTGCAGCCAAGACAGCATACTGCAGCATCCTTCTCTCATTCGCACTTTCAGCAATGGAAAGGATCTGGCCTATGAGCGGCCCTCTCACAGAGCAGCCCATGCTGGAACTCTGTTTTGCCATCGCGCTTCCGGCCCTCGGATCTGCCATCCTGTTCAATATCGGTGCTTCAAGCGGCGGTACGGATATCATAGCCATGATACTGAAGAAATATTCCAGTTTCGACATCGGCCGTGCACTAATGATATCTGATGCAGTGATCACAGCGGCCGGATTCTTTATCTTCGATATTGAGACAGGGCTTTACTCTGTCCTCGGCCTTGCGATCCGTTCCTTTATGATCGATAACTTTATAGAAAGTTTCAACCTGTCAAAATATTTCAATGTGGTGTGCGATGATCCCGAACCGATCTGTGATTTCATCGTGCATACACTCACCAGAAGCGCCAGCGTATGCCATGCCAAAGGAGCTTACTCGGGCAAAGACAAATATATCATTTTCACGGCCCTCAACCGTGTGCAGGCTGTCCGGCTCAGAAATTATATCCGCCAGAATGATCCGGAAGCTTTTATCCTGATCTCAAACACAAGCGAAATTATAGGAAAAGGTTTCCATAGTGTATAAAAACAATTTAAAAGAAACGAGGAAATTTACATGAAACATCTTGTGATCGCAGAAAAACCGTCTGTCGCACGTGATATCGCGCGCGTACTCGGATGCAGCAAAAAGAACAACTCCTATATAGAAGGCAAAGACTACGTCGTCACATGGGCTCTGGGCCATCTCGTCACACTCGCTGATCCGGAAGAGTATGGCGAGCAGTATAAGACATGGCGGCTGGACACTCTTCCCATGCTTCCCGGCCGCTGGAAACTGGTCGTGATCAAACAGACTTCCAGACAATACCACGCTGTTAAAGAACAGATCTTCCGGAAAGATATTTCCGACATTATCATCGCCACCGATGCCGGACGAGAAGGTGAGCTCGTCGCCCGCTGGATCCTTGAGAAGGCAGGAAACAGAAAACCCCTGAAGCGTCTCTGGATCTCATCGGTAACAGACAAAGCAATCCGAGAAGGATTTTCACATTTACGCCCGGGCAAAGATTATGAGGATCTGTATCATGCCGCAGTGGCCCGTGCTGAGGCTGACTGGGAAGTGGGGATCAATGCCACCCGCGCACTTACCTGCAAATACAACGCCCAGCTCTCCTGCGGAAGAGTACAGACACCTACGCTCGCCATGATCGCTGCCCGCGAAGAAGAAATCAAAAAGTTTGTTCCGAAACCATATTATGGACTCAAAGCAGTTGTAAAAGGGATTCCTTTCACATGGGCAGATGCAAAAACCAACTCCGGACGCACATTTGACAAGTCAAGGATTGAAGCCATTTACAAAAATGCAGAATCAAAAATCCGGATCACCGAGGTAAAGAAAAAAGCTAAGAAAACATACTCTCCCGCTCTCTATGACCTGACCGCCCTGCAGAAGGAAGCCAGCCAGCGATATGGCTACCCGGCAAAAGAAACCTTAAATATCATGCAGCGCCTTTACGAGAACCACAAGGTGCTCACGTATCCGCGGACCGATTCCCGCTATCTGACCACCGATATGACAGGGACTCTGAAAGAACGCCTGAAGGCATGTGCCGTCGGTCCTTACCGTAAGGCGGCATCCCGGCTCTCCATGCAGGAGATCAAAGCGGACAAATCATTTGTAAACAATGCAAAAGTCTCGGATCATCACGCCATCATCCCGACCGAGCAGTTTGTCCAGCTCGAACATATGTCAAACGATGAGCGAAAAATATATGATCTTGTCATCCGCAGATTCCTTGCCGTTCTGTCTCCCGCCTGTGAATACGAGGAAATTTCCCTGACCGGAATGATCGGAAATGAAACCTTCCGTGCAAAAGGCAGTCAGATCCTGAAAGCCGGATGGCACGAAATCTATGATGCGGACTGGGAAGACTTTGAAGACGAAGAGGTTCCGGACAATAGCGGCACCACAGGAAGCGCTTCTCAGGCAGCCGCCACCTGGCCTGATATCAGGGAGGGGAGCGAACTTCCTGTCACCTCCCTGTCCATCACAGAGGGAAAAACAAAACCGCCGGCTTATTTTACAGAAGGCACGCTGATCGCGGCAATGGAGAACCCTGCACGGTATATGCAGCATAAAGACCAGACGCTGGCACGTACTCTGGGAGAAACAGGCGGGCTTGGGACTGTCGCTACCCGCGCTGACATCATCGAAAAACTCTTCGGGAGTTTCCTCATGGAGAAAAAAGGCGCGGAGATCCATATTACGTCCAAAGGGAAGCAGCTCTTATCCCTTGTGCCCCCGGATCTCAAAAGTCCCGAACTCACCGCACAGTGGGAACTCAGGCTTAAATCCATTTCCCAGGGCAGAGAATCTCAGGATAAATTCATGGCGGAGATCGAAGATTATACAAAATCGCTGATCAGCCAGATCAAAAATGCAGAAGGCACATTCCGTCATGATAATCTGACCCGCCACAAGTGTCCGCAGTGCGGCAGACTGATGCTTGAAGTAAACGGAAAGCACGGGAAGATGCTCGTGTGTCAGGACAGGGAATGCGGTTACCGGGAGACAATATCCAGACGTACGAACGCCCGCTGTCCTGTCTGCCACAAAAAGATGGAACTTGTAGGAAAAGGCGATGCGCAGAGATTTGTATGCTCCTGCGGCCATAAAGAAAAGCTGTCCTCTTTCCAGGAAAGGAAGAAAAAAGAGGGAAAAAGTGCAAATAAGCGGGATGTGGCTGCATATATGAGAAAGCAGGCAAAAGAAGCAAATGAACCGATCAATAATGCATTTGCAGAAGCGTTTAAAAATCTGGGACTATAGATGTAAATTCGTATTTATCTGGCTGAGAAAGAGTCCGCCGGGAGGTATGTATTGTTAGCGCACACGTTTTCACTCGGTCGCGGCGTAACGGTACATAAGAGCGCAAAAGACGCGCTCTAAGTGCCGACGCCGCTCCAACGGTGCGTACACAATACATACCTCCCGGCTGCTTTCTTTCCCGTCCCGAAAATCGAATTTCAAACGGAAGGAACAAGACCGGAACTCTCTCGACTACGATTAATTTTGACTTGTATGACAAGCGAAACTAGAAATTTCTATAATCGGAAACGGTTCTCTGCCAGACGCATAAGTTTCAAGGAGAGTGACTACCGAATTCGATAAAGTAGAAAACGGATGGAGATGAGGCGCGGGAAGACTTAAAATGAGAGGACCAGTATGCGAGGAAGGCGACTTCTAAGTAATTCAATGGAAAAAGTTAAGGCTCCGGAAGATGATGTTAAGCCTGAAAATGGAGTGTTTGAGGCGAAGCCGAGTTCTCCATTTTCAGGCTTTGCTTTTAATCAACTTTCAGAGCCTTTAATTTTTCCCGAATTACGGAGCGGAGCCTGAAACACATGCCGGTCCTCTCAAAAAAGTATTTCAGTGCTTCATCTTCCGTCCGTTTTCGGACTTTATATCATCGGCATTCAGTCCGAGAAACACGGATTTTACAGTTCATGATAACACAGAATGATATCTTCATAATGTCCGTCTTTCATAAGAAAGCCTCCGGGAACCGTCCCGAGCCGGACAAATCCCAGCTTCTCATACAGTCTCAGCGCATATCTGTTGGAGGCGACCACTGCATTAAACTGCAGGATGCGAAACCCCAGTTCCTTTCCTTTCTGCATGCAGTGTGTTACCAGCTTTTCCCCGATATGCTGTCCTCTCATGCCCTTTTTTACAGCGTAGCTGGCATTGCAGATATGCCCGCAGCGCCCGACATTATTCGGGTGAAGGATATACAGACCGGTAATCTCACCGCTTTCTTCATCGTAAGCAATGCCGGTAAACGACTGTTCCCGGAAAAATTCATCTCCGGCTTCCGCCGTCAGTAATTCCGTCTGAGGGAATGCTTCTCCATCCCCCACGACCTGATTCCATATATTTACCGCTTCATGAGCATCGTTTTTTTCATATTCTCTTATCCGGACTGCCATCTTTTGTCTCCTCTGTTATCGTGAACATACACAGTAATTTTACTAATACCGGACTATTTTATCATAATTATACTGCTATTACCATCCACTATTTTAACGGAACCCCCGTTTAACGGAAGTAATGATCCCCTAATTGGTACCCGCCTCCGCCTGTGCTGAAATAAAGACAGTCTCCGATCGGGTTGCTCCCTGCCAGCGCATCTGCCGCTGCCTGCATCGCAGAGTCTGTATAACCATCGCTTGCAAGGACTGAATCCAGCCATCCTGTCATCGCCGGGGTAAACTGTCCGGACTGATAGATCACGTCTGTGATCGTATCTGGAAATGATCCGCTGCGCACGCGGTTCATAACAACCGCACCTACGGCTACCTGTCCGTCATAAGGCTGATTTCCCGCCTCACAGAAGATCAGTGCCGCCAAAAGCTCCTGCTCGGAAGCCGATGCATTGACTGCCGATGAAACCTGAGCCTGCTCTGCCTGAGCCTGTGCTTCTTTTTCAGCCTGGGCGGCAGCTTCCTGAGCCGCCTTTTCCTCTGCAAGCCGTTTTGCTTCTTCTGCCGCAGCCTTTGTCTGATCCACGGCATCTTCCTGAATATCCGTTACAGTATCTGCAAAATCCCACGAAGCTCCTTCCTCTGCTTCCTCCTGTACAAGGCCGGTATCTGCCGTAAAAGCATCCTTCTCCGCAGCCAGACTCGTAAATCCTGTTAACAAAGTTACACTGGCAGTGGCGGCGTAAAACATACGAAAAATCCGCCTGTTCTGATTATATTTCATATACTCCTCCTCTAACATATTGCAATATCTTTACAAACTTCTTTTAAATATATATGTTATTATTTTCAGTTTTATTACAGATATTACAAAATTGTTACAGGCGGTATTTTAATACAAACTTTTTGAATTGTCAACTTTTTTATTTCTATCCTGTTTTGCACGCCAACACTGCTCTGCTAACGACGCAGACCGAACTGTTATTTTCAATCGGGTAGGGGAAGATTCCTTCCCCTACCCAATCACCGCGATACCTCGCTCATCTCACGGCATTGCCGCTCGATGACCGTTGCCCGTCGGATGCCCGCTCGTGCAAGCACGGCGGTCGCCCTCCGGGCGTATCGCGCAAAATAACTCCCGCTTCTCCATAAAGAAGCGGGAGTCATCTATCTCCTCAAAAAATTGGCAATCCGTTTGTAAAGGATAAAAGTAACTCCGCCATTGATTCC
>ERZ1643250.2733-NODE-2733-length-12870-cov-9.799532_pt1 | contig 12870 bp, 7 predicted proteins | sample MGYA00579262_ERZ1643250 | MGnify/ENA primary metagenome ERZ1643250 (study PRJEB29033, sample SAMEA4952265) | chicken gut metagenome | biome: Broiler Chicken; feature: Gastrointestinal Tract; material: Caecum | place: Ireland | collected 2018 | study: Broiler...
GCTTCTTCGCCTCTTCGATCATGGTCAAATACTCTTCCAGTTCCGCTTTCTTCGGAAATGCGGTACCGTAGATTCTCTGGAGCATCTTGTTGTGCTCGTCGCCTCTCCAGTATGCGCCCGCAAGACTTGTCAGCTTGAATGCCTTCACCGGTTTGGTCGTCATAAGATGAGGGCCTGCACAGAGATCTGTAAATTCTCCCTGAGAGTAAAAGCTGATGGTCTCGCCCTCCGGCAGATCCTCGATCAACTCTACTTTGTAAGGCTCATCCTTCTCTTTGAAGTACTCGAGCGCCTCATTTCTCGGCATCGTATACTGTTTGATCTCAAGATTCTCCTTGACGATCTTCTTCATCTCCGCCTCGATCTTCTCCAGATCCTCTGTTGTAAACGGAGTCTCTCTGTCCACATCATAGTAGAATCCGTCTGCGATGGACGGTCCGATAGCAAGCTTTGTCTCAGGATACAGACGCTTGACCGCCTGAGCCATGATGTGGGATGCCGTATGGCGGAACGCACCTTTCCCTTTCTCATCATTGAACGTAAGGATGCTGAGCTCACAGTCGTGATCGATCACTGTCCTTAAGTCGACAACCTCTCCGTCAACCTCACCGGATGTGGCAACTCTGGCAAGTCCTTCGCTGATATCAAGAGCGATCTCATACACACTCTTCGGCTCCTGATACTCTTTAAATGAACCGTCTTTTAATGTGATCTTCATTTTTTCTCTTCCTTTCTCTCTTTATCTTCTCTTTTCTTTTCCGGCTGACGCTGATAAAATTCCCGCCCACAGGAATCTCCTGTAAGACTCTCCATCGGATAGGGAAATCCTTGACTCCCTATCCGATCGCACAAAAGCAAAAGAGACATTCCGCGGAATGTCTCTTACTTTTCTGAAATCTATGCAGTCACACGGAAACACTCCACACAGGGACGGGAAATACTCCCGCGGTTCCACCCTGCTTGTTTTCCATGGAAAACCATCTTAATTCATGTGATGATAACGGAATCACCGTGCCTTATTAGGGCCGCTCGGAGGTGGTCTTCAGTCATGCCGCACAACAGGATCTTTCCAGCCAATGAATCCCTCTCTGTCGATGCGCCGGCAGCTTACTGTCCTCTTCAACGCTTTCTCTACATCGGTTATTCTACCGCATGGTGATGTTATGTGTCAAGCCGGATTTCACATTTCAACGGTTGACGTTATGTGATAATTATTTATACATTATGGCCGCCTCATACGGCTTAAGCACTATCTTATCACCGTCCGCACTCCAGTTCATCTCACCGGCATAATTATGGATCAGCACCTCTGCGTCTCTCCATTCTTTACTGAGCGGGCACTCTGCCGGTTCTCCCGTAAAATTGGCGCAGACGAGCATCTGTGTATCACCGTCCGTGCGCACATATGCAAAGATCTGTTCATCTTCGGGCAGGAGCAGCTCAAATTTGCCGTCCACAAAGACCGGATACTCTTTTCTGAGCCGGATCAGCTTCCTGTAGAAGTTATATACCGAATCCGGATCATTTTTTTCGCTCTGCGCATTGATCTCCGTATAATTCGGATTCACTCTGATCCACGGCGTTCCGGTTGTAAAACCGGCATTCTTCTCTACACTCCACTGCATCGGCGTGCGGGCATTGTCACGGCTCTTCGCATAGATCGAGCGCATGACCTCGTCCTCTTTATATCCTGCACTGAGTCTTTCATGATACATATTCAGTGTCTCAATATCCTCATAGCTGCTGATATCCGGGAACTTCACATTCGTCATCCCCAGTTCCTCTCCCTGATAGACATAGGGCGTGCCCTGCATTCCGTGGAGCACGGTGGCGAGCATTTTTGCAGACTCTCTGCGGTATTTTCCGTCGTCGCCCCAGCGCGATACGATACGGGGCAGATCATGGTTATCCCAGAACAGGCTGTTCCATCCTGTGCCGTACAGTTCTTCCTGCCACTTAGCCAGACATTTCTTCAGCTTCACAAAGGGAAGCGGCGCTAGATCCCACTTTTCTTTTCCTTCCTGCTGATCCATCACTATGTGCTCGAACTGGAATACCATGGAGAACTCGCTGCCGTCCGGATCACTGTAGAGTTTCGCGATTTCCGGGGTCGCTCCCCATGCCTCACCCACTGTGATGAGATCCCCTTTCTGAAATGTCTCTCTACTCATCTCCTGTAGAAATTCATGGAGTCTCGGTCCGTTGTTGGTGATCATTTTATCCGGCTCTTTGGCAATCTGGTCGATCACGTCAAGACGGAATCCGCCAACACCTTTCTCCATCCACCAGAGGATCATATCATAGATTTCCCGGCGTACTTTCGGATTTTCCCAGTTCAGGTCAGGCTGCTTTACAGAGAACTGATGAAAATAATACTGTCCAAGCTCCGGCACCCACTCCCAGGCAGGGCCGCCGAACGCAGCTTTCATATCATTGGGATATGTTCCCTCCACACCGTCTCTCCACACGTAATAATCATGGTAAGGATTATCTTTTCCCTTTTTCGCCTCAAGAAACCATCTGTGTTCGTCCGATGTATGGTTCAGCACCAGATCCATGATGATACGTATATTTTTCTCTTTTGCTTTCGCGATCAGTTCTTCCATATCGTCAAGGCTGCCGAACATCGGATCGATATCCTGATAATCCGAAATATCATATCCGTTGTCATCCTGAGGGGAGCAGTACATCGGTGAGATCCATACCGCATCGATCCCCAGATCTGCCAGATAGTCAAGCCTGCTTATGATTCCCTGAATGTCTCCGATTCCGTCTCCGTTGGAATCCTGAAAACTTTTCGGATAAATCTGATAGACTACTGCATTTTTCCACCAAGGTTGTTTTTTCTTCATCATAGGCCAAACCCCTTTCTCGTCTCATTGCTGTTCACATTCTTTTTCTGATCAGTGTGCCGTTCTTTCCCAGAATTCCGGCGTCATAGTTTATCGAGAACAGACTCTCGCCGCCATCACCTACAGTCACCGGTTCATCCGAACAATTCAGGATGATCTCCAGTTCACGGTTCTCAGAGTCCAGTTTAATATACTCCACGCACCTGCTGCCCTCGTAATGATCCGGGAAATGAAAATGCGGGCTTCTGCACGCCTCTTCCGTCCGTCTCATCCGTATCAGCTTCTTCATCAGGCGGATCTTCTCCTGATTCTCCTCGGTACTGATCTCCTCCCAAGGCATACATCTGCGGCAGTCCGGATCGAAGCCGCCCTCCATGGCGATCTCCGTACCATAGAAAATGCATGGACTTCCCGGCAGCGTAAACAGTACCGCAAGCTGCTGATAGAAGATATCCGGATCGTGAAACCGGTTCATCAGCCGCTCTGTGTCATGGGAATCAAGAAGATTGAACAGCACATTGTTGTTCTGCTGCATATACATAGTATAACAGCGGTTGACCATGTATTCAAACTCTTTTTTGTCCATAGAACTGTCCAGAAAGAAGTCGTGGATACCGCTCATAAGAGGATAATTCATAACAGAATCATACTCGTCGCCCGTCAGCCACTGACTGGCATCATGCCAGATTTCTCCAAGGAGATAGATATCCGGTTTGACCTGTTTGAGATGAATCCGCATCTTCTTCAAAAACCGGTGTGACACTTCATTTCCCACATCGAAACGGATTGCGTCAATGTCGAATTCCCTGATCCACTGTTCGCACACACCGCAGAAATAGTCAATGACTTCCGGGTTATTCGTATTAAGCTTCGGCATTCCGTCAGCAAAAGCAAATGAATAGAAACGCCCGTCTCTTGTATCTTCTCTCTTTGTGATCTGAGACCAGTCATTTACCATGAACCAGTCTGCATAAGGCGAGGATGCGCCTTTTTCCTGCACGTCCTGCCAGGGCTCGAATTTTCGGCCACAGTGATTGAACACCGCATCTACCATCACGCGGATTCCCATAGCGTGAGCGTCAGATACAAGCCTGCGCATCGTCTCACTGTCCCCGAAGGACGGATCGATCTTTGTATAATCTTTCGTGTCATACTTGTGGTTCGTCTCTGCCTCCATGATCGGAGTCAGATAGATTCCCGTGATCCCGAGATCCTTCAGATAGGGAATCTTCTTCCGGATGCCCTCCAGATCTCCGCCGTATTTCTCCTGATTCGTCACAGGACCGGTCTGCCATGGAAGTATACTGTCGTCTTCCCGGTCAGGCGTGCCGTTACAGAACCTGTCCGGGAATATCTGATACCAGACAGTATCATTGACCCAGGAAGGCGTCCGGTTCACATCCGCAGGATTCATCCATGGCACGATAAAATACTGGAGCAGGCGGCCCGGCATATTAACCTGCTCTTCCGTGAGGAATCCGTCTTCAAAGTAATACCATATTCCCTCTTCCGTATGAAGTTCAAAATAATATTTACACCGTTTATAAGGCGGCATGAGCGTCGTCGTCCACCAGATCTGATGGGGAAGGCGCTTTTTATAGATGATCTCCTCCCTCTGTCCTGTCCACCTCTCGTTTCCGCCCAGTATCCCCGCGTCAAACGGATCGCCGTGGATGATAAACACTCTTTTTACATCGTATCCTGTCTTCAGGTTGATGACCAGATGATCCTCGTCCAGAGGATAACTCATCTGTTCTGATGTCTTGTGATGTACTGCTGCAAATTCCATGTTGTTCTCTCCTGTTATCATAATCCATTATAATGCATGTTTGTCCTCCAGCGCCTCATACACTCGGAGCATCTCACCCACGCTCCATGCCTGGGCAAAGCATCCTTTCGACGATACCGGATCTGCCCCGTCATAGATCTCCGGAAGCTGTCCGATACATCCTTCCCGAAGGGCGCTCTCAAGTACTTCCATCTGCGACCTCACTTCTTCCTTCGCCTGCGCGCTGTATCTGTTTACTTTCAGATACGCCAGATAGTACGCGCCCAGCGGATATGCCCATACAGTTCCCTGGTGGTAGGCAAGATCTCTTTCGAGTACATCCCCTCCGTAAAACGGACGGAACTCTGCATCTTCCTCGTCAAGCGTGCGAAGTCCGTAAGGTGTATAGAGTTTCTCGAACACCGTCTCCACCACCTGCCGCTCCTTATCCGCATCGAGCATGGTAAAGGGCATGGACACCGCCCAGATCTGATTACACCGGATCTGTCTGTCCGCCTTTGTTCCCGAGACCACATCCTTAAGACAGTGATCTTCTTCCATCCAGAACTTATCCCGGAAGGCTTTGGCCGCCTGTTCCGCCATCCTGTCATACTGCTCTGACCTTCTGCTATACCGCTCTTCACCGCTATGGTACGGCACATTCTCAGCCCTGCATCCTTCTGAAGTGTCTGCTCCGGCAAGCAGCCGGGAGAACTCGCCCATGATCCTGAGCGCATTATACCAGTACGCATTGATCTCCACCGGTTTCCCATGCCTCGGTGTCGGCAGGATGTCACCTGCGCGCACATCCATCCATGTCACCTGGTCCAGTCCGCTCCCGGCAGCGATCAGCCCGTCCGCATCCATATGGATATTATAGTCTGTCCCGCTCTGATAATAATCGATGATTCGTTCCATGACCGGGTACATCTCTTTTACAAACTCCGCATTTCCCGTTGCCCGGAAGAGGAGCCAGACACAGTTGACAAAGAGCAGCGCCGCATCTGCCGTATTGTACATCGGCTCGTTCTTTCCCTCCGGGAACAGGTTCGGCATGAGGCCGTTTCTCTCATATTTTGCAAATGTTCTCAGGATCGACTCTGCATCTTCATACTGCCCGGTAGAAATGCACACGCCCGGCAGAGCGATCATCGTATCCCGCCCCCAGTCCTCGAAGAACGGGAATCCTGCCAGTATCGTCTTACCCCCGGTAGATTCCCGACGTGATACGAACTGGCGGGCACTCTTTACCAGAAATGCCGCCGTCTCATCACAAAATCCCGCCTTTTTCACCAGAGCGTTCCTGTGCTCTTTCATTTCCCGAATCACAGATTCCGCCAGACTCCCGGCATCTTCCTGCTCGCCGATCCCGCCATTTTCCGTACTGTATACGATCGCGAGCGATGCACTGTCCCCGCTCTTCACTTCAAGGCTGATCTGATGGCACGCTTTCGCAAGTCCCGTGCTTCTGCGCCCGTCACAGGCATCATATGCATAATGATACGTTTCGGACAACTCCGGGATCACCTCCGTGTCCCCGTCTGTCCGGAAATAAAGTGAAAGCCCTTCACTCTCGATCCGGTCACCGCAGAACCGAAACCGTCTGTCCGCCTCCGGATCTTCTCCTTTCGGCGTGAACTGGTAAAAAGGCGTCACGATCAGACGGATATCTTTCCGGGAGCGGTTCCGTATCCGGTAACGGACAACCGCTGTGTTCACTTCCTGCCCAAGAGCCGCTTCCTTATCGATCTGTACACCTTTTACAAGGAATTTCCACACAGGCGTATCCTCATAGGCAAATTCCGCCAGATAACGATAACCATCTTCACGGCTCCCGTCCGCAAATTCCTGGGAAGACAACGTATAAGACTCCCCTGATATCTCCACCCTCTCTGACAGGCGGTGAACCATATTATACCGGTTATTCGGCGCTTTCATGCATGCCATGAAAAGAGCATGGTCATTGCGCGCCGCCGAACCGGTCATTGTCAGAGATGAGAATCCTCCGAAGCCGTTGGTCATCAGATAACAGTTCTCCTGCCCCCGCTCAAACGTCTTCCAGTCCTGTTTACCGTAGATCCACTTTCTGCTCATACTGCCTCTCTCCTCCACGCCTCGTTCTCAGTCTGCTCCCGTTCCATTCCCAGGATCAGCACACTCTGCGGATGGATCACGGCATCTCCGGTCACAATATCCGCCGACTGCCACCGCCAACTGTCAGCTCCGTCACACAGCACAGACCAGTATCCATCACCTAATGGCACACTCTTTTCCTCTCTGCTGCTGTTATAGATGATCTTCAGTCTGCTCCATCTTTCACTGCCGTCAGCAGATCTGTTATCTACCTCAAAACTCACCAGACCATCAGCCGTCAATTCATTGCAGATCCGCTCTGATGCCCGGGCGGATTTGTCGCACAGCCCCGGCAGCATCGTGCGCAGCGCGATCAGTCCTTTATAGTATTCTACCAGAGAGCGGTTCTCCCACGCCTGCTTCCAGTCCAGGCGGTTCAGGGCGATAGGCGCATTAAAGGAATCCTCCAAGCCGTTCTTCGTCCGTGCGAACTCCTCTCCAGAGAGGAGGAACAATGTCCCCTGACATGTCATATAGAGAGCCGCCGCCATACGGTTGAGGCGCATCCTCTCCGCAGCGTCTGCCTCCGGCATCGTCTCGGCCAGCTTATCCCACAGGGTCTGATTGTCGTGTGCCGATACATAGGTGATGATCTGGGACGGCGCCCTGACGCCCGCAGCAGCCTCTTCATCTCTTCCGCTGTCTTCCTCCGATGCGCACCACGCGCGGGCACTCCGGACAATATCCATTTCTTTCCCCGCTGCCCCGTTGATGAAGCCCGGTCTCTTGATCTTAAGCGCCGAGCCTTTCACTGCATCTCTTGTGTCATCACAGAACATCCCGATATTTTCATCCAGTAATGCTATGTTTTTCTTAAGCGCAGGGATGGCCCCTCTCTCCATGGCTGTCTCTGCCGCCGCCCATGGTTCTCCGAACAGGAGCTTCTCCCCCCTGCCGTAGCGCTCGTCAAGGGCTTTCCGGATCCGGTTCATCAGATCCACATCCATAAGCCCCATCAGGTCAAAACGGAAGCCGTCGATATGGTATTCTTCTGTCCAGTACAGAACAGATTCCAGTATGTATTTTGCACACATTTCGCGCTCGCTCGCCACATCATTGCCGCACGCCGAGCCGTTGGAGATGCGGCCGTCGTCAAATACGCGGTAAAAATACCAGGGCGCAGTCCTCTGGAACCAAGAATCCAGAGAATATGTATGATTATACACCACATCCATTATAACACGGAACCCCTGCGAATGCAGTACCTGTATCATTTCTTTCATCTCCCGGATGCGCACCTCGCCATGTGCAGGATCTGTGGAATAGGACCCCTCAGGTACGTTGTAGTTCACCGGATCATATCCCCAGTTGAACTCCGTATCTTTTCCGGCCTCATTGACAGAACCATAGTCATAGGCCGGCATGATCTGTACATGAGTAATGCCCAAATCTTTCATATATCTCATTCCCGTCGGGTGGATGCCGTCTCCATAAAGCGTCGTGTCCGGGCATGTAAATGCCTTATATTTTCCCCGGTACTGTTCCGGAAAACCACCGGACGGATCCCAGGAAAATTCCTTGACATGAAGTTCATAAATGATCTGCTCCGTACCTTTTTCCGGCGCCCGGTCATTTTCCCATCCTTCCGGATCCGTCATCTTCAGGTCCACTGCCATGCTCCGTCTGCCGTTGACACCGCATGCATATGCATAGGGATCTGCGGAACGCACGTTCTCTTCTCCAAACATCAGGGAATAATCATAATAGACTCCGTGCAGGTTTTCATCAAAAAAGCTGCTCCATACCCCCTGATCTTCTTTCTTCATGGAGATATGTGCGTATGCAGCACCGCCGTCTCCCTCATGATACAGATTCAGGGTGACACTGTCTGCCGAAGGACTCCACAGTTTAAACGAAGTCCCGCTGTCCGTACAGCTCACCCCCAGATCATCATTATCATATATATAATGTTCCCGGAATTCCGGGCTTGAATAATACTTTTTCCACTCTAATGCCGTCTTCATATATCATGCCCTTTCACGTATTATTACAATATTCTTCTTCCTGCCCGAACCGGACAGTCTTCTATATGCCACAATATGAAATGAACACAGGTTACAGTGTAAACTGCACCAACTGTCCATCTCATATCTGTTACATTTTAAATTAACCTTTGACTGCTCCGGAGAGTCCGTCTACATAGTACCTCTGCATGTACAGGAACAGTGCCGCGATCGGAACTGAGATCAGCACCGCGCCCGCTGCGAAACATGTATACCAGTTATCTATATACTCTTTCTGAAGCATATTCCAGAGGCCGATGGCGATCGTGTACTGGTCTGAGTTCGCACGGCAGATAACCTTCGCAAAGATGAAGTCCAGCCATGGCGACATGAATGATGTCAGTACTGTATAGATGACGATCGGCTTGCTCAGCGGAAGGGTGATCTTTGTAAAAATCTGCCATCTCGTACATCCGTCCAGAAGAGCCGCCGCATCCCATGAACCGGAGAACATAGCATTGATACTGCCGTCGCGCAGACCTGCGATACCGGAACCGTCCGCATCGATCCTGAAGTTTGGATTAGATTCCAGATCAATGAGGTAATCTGTCACTTCCTGAGCCTTTTCTCCGCCGAAATCAACCCCTGCCGATGCGTCAGTCCCGTCTCCGAAGAGTGTACAGCCGTTTCCGATATAGAAAGCCGGCAGATACCAGGAGTTCGTAAACGGGAATGACACAACACCTTTCTCCAGCATAGTGTCAAGGCTCTTTACATCTTCCTCCGAGAACACACTCAGGTTATCGTTGGCATAAAGGAATACATCTGCGCTCGCCTCTGCATCCTGTGAAACCTGTCCTGCGGAACTTGCTTCGTCCGCCACGCCATAGACAAATGTGATATCCCACTCCGGATGTTCCTCTGCGAAAGCATTACAGCAGGTCTGCAGCCATTGCCCCTGATCGACTGACTGATCCCCCTGAGGTGACCAGACCATCAGACGTACCGACTCTTTACCGTCGTTTCCGCTCCCGCATCCTGTGAGCCCTGTTACAGCCAGCGACGTAACCAAAACTGCCGCCGTCAGCGCTGACACCGCTCTTCTTCTCATACCTACTTCCTCCTCTACATAAGTTTCGTATTGTTTCGGTGATTCATATCTTACCCCTTTTATGATTAACCGTCAATTAATTTTCTTTTATAAGTTCTATTTTATCTGTTTTACATAAAATATATGTGTATTTTTTGTGCAACTTTATCTTGAAAACTTAACATTTCCATATTTTCGAAACATACCTAAACATATTATCTCGTGCAATCATGATGATTGATTTCGAAGCAGATTTTTTATATAATAATTTCAGAAGTTTTTTGGAAAACCAGGGGGAAATTATTATGACAACTATACAGGATATCGCTGATAAACTGGGGATTTCCAAGAGCACCGTATCAAAAGCATTGAACGACGCCCCCGACATCAGCGAAACATTACAAAAACAAATACTTGAAACAGCCGTGGAACTCGGATATACGAAACTGCGGCGCTACAAAAAACCGGCAAAGAAACTGTGCGTTATCGTGCAGCGGAATAATATTCAATATGAAGAACCTCATCACTTTGCGTATGATATTATCATGGGCTTTCGCCAGAGCTCCGAACCTGCGGGTTATGAAGTAGCGGTCGTTCCGGTGGACGCAGATGTCCAAAGAGAGATATCCTATGACGCTTTCATGCTGCAGCATGATTTTTCCGGAGCTTTCCTGCTCGGCTTCTCTCTTGTCGAGCCATGGATGAATGACTTTCATTCATGCCACACGCCAACCGTCCTCTATGACAACCACATCGTCGGCAATCCTATGATCTCATATGTCGGCATTGACAACGAGGAAGGGATGGATCTCGCCATAGACTATCTGAAAAAACTGGGGCACAAGAAAATCGGTTATTTGAGCAGTGCACTCGGCTCTCATATCATGCAGGTGCGCCACAGGGCATTTTTTCAGGCAATGCGCAGCCACGGCCTCAAAGCCGACTCGTCATATGCCGGATGTTCCTATTATCTGTCCGAGTGTATGGAAAAGCACCTTCCGCGCTTTCTTGATATGGGGATGACAGCGATCATCTGCTGCCAGGATACATTCGCCAGCGCCGCGATCACCCAGTGCCAGCAGTTAGGTTTCCAGGTACCGAAAGATATCAGCATCGTCGGTTTCGATGATATCCCGCTCTCTGCTTACACCTCTCCGCCGCTCACCACAGTGCGGCAGGACCGTATCCAGCTTGGTAAGAGCGGATTCAATGCGCTGAGCGGACTGTTAAACGGCGTACCGCTGGGCACTGTCCTGCTCCACGCTGACCTTATCGTACGTAACTCCGCATCTTCACCTGCTGCAGGCTGAAATTTCTGTAAGGAGGGAATGTAACTATGAATAACTATGCCAGAAAAATAATTCTTTTATTCTTTCTTTTCCTGACATGCATCTTAATTCTCTCCGGCTGCAGTCATTACAAGAGGGGCGAAGCCGCCGAATGGTTCAAAGAAAATGTTGTTGACGAAACAATCGCTGTCTCCAGGGATTACACAGAACGCAAAAGTGAAGAAGGCTATACTGACCGGGTATGGAGCGCACATTTAAAAGATAAGCCCGAAATTGAATTCGAGCTTATAAGTCATCCGACTTACAACCTGTTTATGGATTATACTATGGAAACAACCTATCACCTTGAGATGGGAAAATATTATCTTGATCATTACCTTGAAGAATACCCGGGCTCCCTGGACGGGTTGGATATAAGGGAAAGTAATCATCAGCATATGCTGGACATATCCGGCATTTATGATACGCATGGGGAAATCCGGGAACTGTGCAGTGAATTAAACTGTCTGGAAGACTATATCGCCAGACAGGAATTTCCCTGCAGTGTAGAGTATTCTCTGGCCTATCGGGAGCCTCTTACTTTTCTCAATACCTCTGCACCGCATGGCACCGCATATCGTGACACATACGTATTCGAAACAGACAATACAGAAAGCCTGGAGCAGAGCGCTCTGAAGGCATTTGCCACATATGCAGCAACCTACAGGCTGGCGACAGATCAGTTCACCCCGGAGCAGCTCCGGGATGCGGTAAACGCCAATGGAAATTATCGTTTTACCATCACCCGCACTGACGGCACGGAGCTGTGCTATCCCGGGCTGCTTCTGAGATATTCGGACAGTATGACTTTCGGCTGTCTGTACGAGGTACTGAGCCGTGAGGGAACTTATGATGTCACAGGCAGTCCCGAAGAATTCACATTTACTTCTGCCGGCGGCCGCACCTGTTCCTTTTCTTACTTTTATCACGCACCCTCGGAAAGCTGGTCAGAGGACTCCGGATATCATACAAAAGAAGTATATTATTATATAGAAGATGGCACTCAGATCCCGCTCACAGAAACGCCCTTTATCGACAATGAACTCTTTACAGAACTGACAGGTTCCACATTCCGCACAATAAACACCTGAGCCGAAAGGAGACATGCCATGACATCATTGCGTATCGCACAGGCGCAGATTCCTGTATATACAGACAGAATAAAACTTACCGAAACACTTAAATCCCTGGCGGAACAGGCCGCGGAGGAAAACGCCGGACTTCTCGCTCTTCCTGAAATGTTCTGCTGTCCCTATGACGTAGGATGTTTTCCTGCTTTTGCAGAAGAGGAGGGCGGTCCTCTCTGGAAGACCTGCTCTGACCTTGCCCGCGATTTCGGGATATATCTCTCTGCCGGCACCATGCCCGAAAGAGACTCAGACGGGAAGATATACAACACAGCTTATGTATTTGACCGGAATGGCCGGCAGATCGCCAGACACCGAAAAATGCACCTTTTCGATATTAATGTAAAAAACGGACAGCATTTTCAGGAATCTGCCGTCCTCTCTCCCGGAAATGACATCACAGTATTTGAAACAGAATTCTGTGTCATGGGCCTTGCAGTCTGCTATGATATCCGTTTTCCGGAGCTGTTCCGGCTTATGACCGCAAAGGGTGCAAAGGTCATCCTTGTTCCCGCATCATTCAATATGACGACCGGCCCTGCGCACTGGGAGCTTCTGTTCCGCTCCCAGGCAGTCTTCAACCAGGTTTTTGTCGTCGGCACCGCCCCGGCAAGAGATACAGATTCTTC
>ERZ1643250.2744-NODE-2744-length-12819-cov-9.758775_pt1 | contig 12819 bp, 8 predicted proteins | sample MGYA00579262_ERZ1643250 | MGnify/ENA primary metagenome ERZ1643250 (study PRJEB29033, sample SAMEA4952265) | chicken gut metagenome | biome: Broiler Chicken; feature: Gastrointestinal Tract; material: Caecum | place: Ireland | collected 2018 | study: Broiler...
CCAGCCACTGTTCCGGATTGTAATCTCCGCCATGGAGTAAATGTCCTCCTAACATTATCCATCTCCTTTTCTTTCCTTTTTTTACAGTCCTCTGGTGTTTTACATTATTTTACAGCATCCGAACACAAAAATTGCTTTTTACTTACGAAATCTCTTTAATGTCAGTACGGCGGCCAGGCCGGCAGACAGTGGCATGAGCAGAAGCCAGAGAAATACATTCGTATCATCTCCTGTCCGGGGCGTTACATCGCCAGGAACATCTCTGTCCTCTCCCCTGCTGCCATCAACAGCACTATCCGGCTGCTCTTGTTCTGTATTATCACTCTGGTTCTGATCTCCTGGTTTTAAAACCGGAATAGTTTCCGTTTCTAAGGTTTCCCCACACACAGTACATTCGATATGTTTTGAGCCTTCTTCTTTTTCAGTTGCATTTGAATCAATGATCCATTCCCCTGGTTTATGACCTGTGGCGGGAATGATTGTTTCTTCGGGCGAAATCTCATTTTTCCCTTCAGGATCGCTGAAAGTCAGACCGCAGGTCTGGCACGTGTAATATGCAGTATTCCCGTTTTCTGTACAGGTAGCATCCCTTGCTTCCGTTTTTATAAGAGCATGAGAATGGGTTTCTTCTATACGGTTAACATAGAAATCATCCCACGATCCCCAACCGCCGGCAGCTACATCTGCCGCAGTAACCGTAATTGTCAGAACCGTGTTGTCCTGCTGTATTTCGATGGGTGAAATCTCCGGATTTGACCAGTTCTTCCAGCCATTGACTTGTGCAGATTCATCTTTTCCGACTTCTTCCCCGTCTAAGGATGCACTCAATGTAAATACAGCATCTTCTCCCACATCGCCCCCCTGCAGATACGTGCCAAGGCAGTAGGTTCCCTTGTCCAGTGTTATGGTTCTGGATGCACTGGCAGTAAATGAATTGCTGCTGTAGAACTTCAGTGCATAGTCACCGGTTCTTGCGTTATTGTCAGAGATTCTTTCAATAACGTCTGCCGGCTCCACAGTCCAGACCACAGATCCGTCTTCCAGACTCGGATCGTCGAGATAATTTACCGGCATAACGGTAAGGTTACAGATTACATCCATGACCATTCCGCCGTCAGATATTGTCCCGTGTATTTCATAGACTCCGGCACCGCCTGTTTTCGCGGCATCCAATTCTTCTTGATCCCAACTGACGTTCAAGAATGCAGTTGTACCGTCATTGTATGTTACAAATGCCTGAGGCAGGGTAAAATCCTCTCCCTCTTGTATCGTTATATCCTCCACTGTAACAGACGCCGGAGCCGGATCGGAAACTACCGTACCGGTTCTTACATAGCTAAAGACTTTCAGCGATTCCAATGGATGTCCATAAAAATCAAACATCGCCTGATTGTCCATCGCTGAACCTCCGTACCACGTTGCAGCGTCCGTCTGATACTCTCCGGCATATGAAGAAGCCCATCCGGCCCCATATTCTTCCCATGCCGAACGGTTTGCTGCCAGAATCTCTTCTGCATTATCCGCCCCTTTGTCATAAACATTCACCGGAATCCATGCCGGTTCCCAGTAGAATACCCCGATCCCCGCATCGCCCACATCGGCGACGGCCTGCATAACAGTGCGCACTTCTGTCGCCTGTCCGTATACAGAAAAATCATAGTGACGGGTATCGTTTGTTCCTTTTCGGATTTGGTTGTCATGACCATCACCATCTTCGAGAGTTGTTGCCCATGAAGTCTCTGCGACCATAACTTTTTTGTTGTAAGTATCGGCAATATTTTTCAGAACATTTGTCAGATTATCGGTTGTGCCATGGAAGAACGGATAGTAAGATGAAGCAAATACGTCATAATCTACATTATGATCGCGGAGTTCCTTCGCATATCCTGCGTACTGCCCATTCTGCGGATCTGCAAAATGCAGTGCAACCAAAATCTCTCTGCTGCATTTTTCGGCCGCCTTTCTCACAGCCCGGCTGCCGGCACTGAAAAGGGTGCAGATGCTGTCCCAGTCAGATTCCCCGCAGAATCTTGCGTTTGTCTCATTTCCCACCTGAACCATGCCCACATCTACGCCTGCATCCAATAAAGCGTTAAGGCTTTCTTCTGTAAAAGCCGACAAGGCTGCCGCTTTATCCGTAAGCGTCATTTTCTCCCATGCTTTTGGCGTATACTGTTTGCCAGGATCAGTCCAGAAGTCTGAATAATGGAAGTCAATCAGTACCTTCATACCCGCCTGCGTTGCCCACCGTCCAATTTCTACTGCAGTATCTACATCATTGTTACCACCGCCATAACCATTGCCGCTTGCATCATACGGATCATTCCATATGCGGATGCGTACATAATTGACTCCGCAGTCGTGAAGCAGATCAAAAAATCCCTGATCGTCAAGTTCATTTCCCTCAAAATCGTAATATTTAACACCGCTGTTTTTTTCAGCAACATAGGAGGAGACATCGACACCTCCTATGAAGTCATCAGAGAGTCCGTTTATTTTATCCACCCGGATGCCTGCTTCAACAGCAGTTGAGGTGTCTGGCTCATCGCCTTCTTCGGTATCTCCGTCTTCATCACCATCGCCGTTTCCGATTTCCGTGATGTCCTGAATTCCTGTTTCAGGCGCACCATCTGCATCGGTAAGCGTAATGTTGTCTACGTCGCCCCAACCGCCGGCCTGCAGGATAACATAAATCCCTGCTTCAATCTCGGTTTCTTCAGACAGCGTGAATACACTGCTGCTTCCAGCCGTCTGCCAGTTGTTCCAGCCGGGATCAGAGACACAGTCTGTACTGACTTTTCCATTAAAACAAACATACACCTGCATGCCGTCAGCCCCCATGGCGTCTGCAGTCAGTCTGTAACTCCCGGCCGGGAGTGTAATTTTCTGCGTCATCGTATAAGACACAGCGGCAGAGGACCAAAAATCATAAATCTTGCCATAAGACTCAGTATAATCTCCCTCTGCCGGTTTTGTCTGATGTGTTTCCGGAGCCGCCGGCGATACGATCCACCCTGCGTCAATTCCTGTTTCAAATGTTCCAGTCTGGTTGAAATCTTCCACTGTCTGTTCCGACATTGCTTCTGCTGCCTGCACCTTCTGCGGCGCGGTCAGACAGAGCAGGGAGAAAACAAGCGTAAGAGTGAGCAAAAGTGCGAGAGCGGAGCGTCCCGCTTTTACATTTCCTGCTGTTTTTGAGATTTTGTTCTGTTTTTTCATGCGTTTTCCTTTCCTTGTATTACTTATACAAAAAGAAATAAATCCCCGGACCGTACAGTATAGCGCACCAAAAGGAGCTCCAGATTACATGCACAGCCCGGAGACATTCCGGTTGACGATATTAAATTGTCTCTCAGAAATCTTCCATCTTATATCGTTTCATCATCGAACCGTATTTCATGCGGACGACTTCATTTCTCTTAAGAACATCCTCCTCGTTGCCGACATACTGACAGCGGATGCAGTAATACTCATCTTTGTCTTTATCATAGAACATATCGATGTCAAGATCTCTCATAAAACACATTGGGCAGCGGTAATTTAATCTGCCTTTTCCAGCCTGAGCCATGTGGACACTACCTCCTTATCAGAAACTTCTGTCGTATATCCCAGTGTAAACATCGGGGAAAATGCATATCCCTCGCGAACATAGCCTTTCGCCTCTTTTTTGTCCATGCTCATAGAGACTTTCGTCTCGATCGCCGGGATCACTGCACTGACACTGTCAGCACTTTCCATATCAGCTTCTCTGCATTTATATTCATAGCTGATCGTCTTCTCTTCTCCTGCTTTTGTGCATGCAAGAGTGATGCCTGTCATATCCTCCGGGTACTCGGTCGTACCGTAGCATGCCACCATGTACTCGTTGAGTTCGACTTTTGCAGCCGGATCGCTCATCTCAAGGATACTTCTCTCAATCTGGATATCCGACTCGCTCTCTGCAAAGATTACTCTTGTCTGAAGCTTTACAGTCAGATCCTGGAATTCGATATCTACCGGATCAAGCGTAAGGATTCTCTTTTTCTTACCGTCTTCCATCTCTTCTTCGGAGAAATGTGCTTTTGTCCTGCACAGGCACAGATCAACTTCTTCGCCTTTATAGGTGAGTTTCGCGCTGCGCACGGTTCCTTCACCTGCATAATGTGTGAAGTATCCGGCTCTGTATTTTTCCTGGATCAGGAACGGATAGGACGCATCCTGTACATGCTTTGTCCCGATTCCCACTTCCCATTTCAATTTGGCTGCATACGGACGCAGATCCACGATCGCGCCTCCCTGGTCCATATTGACACAGGCTCTCATATACGGATCGCAGTACCAGAAGATCTGTTTGTCAGAACCATAAAGGATATCTCTCCACAATGCGCACTCCGGCTCAGTATAAGTCTTCTTCTCACGGTAATAGTCCGCGAACTCAGCCATCGTCATGTCATCGAGTTTCCCTTCTTTTTTGAGCTGTCCGTAGTATGCCATACCGTCCTCATAGGATTTCTTGAGCAGCTCGTAAGGTGCCTCCCAGCGTCCCATCTTGTTGAGCCAGCCCGGTCCTACGAACATCATATTGTAGGCATAACCATTGTTATATTTTTCAAGCGCACGATACTGATCGATGAGATTATACAGATACGGGTACTCCCATGTCTTTGTATCATAGATCATACCGCGCAGGACATTCTGCGGATGAGTACCGAAGTTGGAGCCGTTCCCGTCGTAGCATGCAAGCAGGTCACGGGAAAGGTGCGGTATCGCAACGATCCCGCTGTCCTCTGCCTCATTTGCCGCCGGCGCATGAGTGTTCTGCTTTGAAGGAATCCATGGGTTCCACGGGCCTCCGTCAAACAGCGTATACCACGAATTGTTGCATGTATGGTACGCTTTCGGTCCCTCTTCCCAGCATGTGGCGATGGCACATTTTACAGACGGGTATTTCTCCTTAATATAGTTTGTCAGCTCCGCGTCCATATAATAGGAACCGGTTGACTCCGGATAGAAACCAAACGTGTCATAAAATTTTCCGAACACGTCGTCCACGATCGATTTCTTATCCTCCATAGAAAACATCCAGATACAGAAATCTTTCGTCTTATATTTCTCCCGGAACTCCGTGCACGGCAGTCCGAGAAGCGACAATGCGATCTCATCACCGTATTTCTCGTGGTCTTCCTTCGCGATCTGGATCGCTTCTTCGTTGAAAAGAGACGCATATGTCATCTGGATCGTCGTCTTAAGTCCGTTCTTATGCGCAGTCTCCTGCTGGAATTTAAAGATATCGAGAGACTCTGTGAGAAGAGATTTTCTTCCGATATCCTCCTCTTTCCCGTGACCGGTCACCTTCTCTGCATACTCCGGCACCATCTCGGGACGATGAATTATATTTACAACAAATTTGTCCATGTTATTTGTACCAAACCTTTCTGTTTCTGTAAAAAAATCTCTCATGACAGTTCCCTATGGCTGGACTGTTACAAAATCCCGGATCGTATCGAGCGCCTTCAGCGCGTTGCCTCTATAGTTAAAGAGCGCCTGATTCGCCCATTCGTTTCCTCCGGGCCCCTGTTCTTCAATGTAGGCAAGCGCCTCATCGTTCGCCCAGCCGCTGCCGGGTACAGGAAGCCATCCCGGCTCCCAGTAATAGAATCCCCGGGCGCTTTTTACCCGCGAGATCCTTGTGAGGAAATCCTGCATAAAGTCACTCTGCCCCTGAGGCGTCATCGGATATTCCACCTTCGCGGCAAGCTCCGGTTTTGTCGCCATGCCTTTCCGCTCGTTTTCTCCGAGCTGTTCGTAAGAGGCATAATCCTCCATCGTATGTCCCATGGACACTTCTGCCACGATCAGTTCTTTTCCGTACCGCGCGGAGATATCATGCATATTATCCTCAAGATCCTGCAGGGTTCCGTGCCAGAACGGATAGTAGGACAGCCCGATCACCTCGAACTCCTCTCCCCGCTTCATGAACTCGTCAAACCACTCCCGGTAGAGTGCGTTATTGCCGCCATTATCCAGATGCAGCATGACCGGCAGATCCGGATCCACGCTTCTCACCGCCCGGATCCCCGCATTCAAAAACCTTGCGATATTGTCATACTGCGGCACTTTCCCGTAAGGCCAGAGCAGGCCGTTCGAGAGCTCATTTCCGACCTGTATCATCGTCGGGAACACCTCATGTTCTTTCAATGACAAAAGAACTTGTCTGGTGTATTCATATACGGCCTGCTCAAGCTGCGGCACATCCATGCCGCGCCACGCCTTCGGGATCCGCTGTTTGCCCGGATCCGCCCAGAAATCGCTGTAGTGAAGATCCAGCAGAAAGCCCATGCCTTTGGCGAGCACTCTTTTTGCCAGCACCGTCGTCGTTTTAAGGTCATTGGTGCCCGCACCATACGGAACCCCCGATTCGCTGTACGGATCATTCCACAGTCTCAGGCGGATCGAGTTTACACCATATTCTTTCAATATTTCCAGAAGCTCTTTCTCCTGTCCGTCTTTATAGTATTTTGCTCCCAGCTCTTCCAGTTCTTTCAGAGAGGAGACATCCATGCCCTTGATAAACGATTCCATATAATATCCTTTCTCTCTTCGGTTTGTGTCAAAACGCTGCCGGCGCGGATACACACCGGCAGCACATATATCTGCTTTTATCAGCCTTTTACAGCTCCGCCTGTTACACCCTCTACGTAGAACTTCTGCATGATGATAAACAGGACCGAAATCGGGATCGATACGAGTACACCGCCTGCACAGAACTGTGTGAAGTATGTATTGATCAGGCTCTTCTCAAGCATGTTATAAAGTCCGATCGCCACCGTCCACTGGGATGCGACACCGGAATTGAGCATCATCTTCGCATAGACGAAATCCATCCACGGTACGAGGAACGAACTGATGACCGTATATACGATGATCGGCTTGCTCATTGGCATGACCACTCTCCAGAACACCTTTGCCTCACTCGCCCCGTCAAGGTAAGCAGCCTCACGAAGGGAAACCGGAACTGTATCAAGGAACCCTTTCGCGATCAGATAACCAAGGCCCGATGACGCCGAATAGACGAAGATCAGTCCGAGGTGGCTGTTCGTCAGGCCGATGCTCTTTAAGATAAAGTATACGGCGATCATTGCAAGAACGCCCGGGAACAGGTTGATGATAACCGCAATATTCATCAGCGTCTTCCTGCCCCTGAAACGCATACAGGATGTCGCGTATGCAACCATGAGCACGAACGCTGTGGAGATAATACAGGTAAAGCAGGCGATGATAAATGTATTCCAGAACCACTGCGGGAACTGGGCTACCGAGTCCGCTCCGAAGAGCAGATTCTTATAGCTGTCAAGCGCCCACTCCTCCGGGAAGAACGTAGAAGAATTCATACCCGTATATTTGCTGAATGACGTCGCCAGAAGCCACACGATCGGTACCAGCCAGACTACCGCCAGAAAAGCCAGAAGTACGTGTCTTACAATATCTGAAATTTTGATCTTCATTATTGATATACCTCCTCTCTGTCTCCTCTGGTCATACGGCCGAAGGCGATCAGTGTAAACGCTGCACAGAGTACGAATACCACGATACCGATGACGGCAGCCATCTTATAGTTGTAGTATTCCTGAGTCAGACGGAACAGCCATGTGACAAGCAGATCCACTTCTTTTGCCTGTGAGTTGGCAAGCGCCTGATTTGTCGTCGTATACACATCCTGGGTCAGCAGGTAGATCACGTTGAAGTTATTGATATTCTTTACAAAATCCGTCACCAGCGCAGGCCCTGTGATAAAGAGCACATACGGCATGGTAATATGCCGGAATATCTGAACCGGAGTCGCGCCGTCGATACGCGCGCTCTCTATCTGGTCCGTCGGCAGGTTCATCAGCACGCCGGTCGCGATCAGCATCTGGTACGGCACGCCTACCCAGATATTGATCAGGATGATCATCACATGCGCCCACCCCGGCGAGGTGAGGAACGGAATATACGAAGTGCTGATCAGGCCGATATCTCTCAGGAAATCCGTCAGTCCCACACTTGCGCAGATCGTATTGACAATACCTCCGTCCGCGAAGAAGTTCCTCACAAGAAGCAGAGACACAAACTGCGGCACGGCGATCGTCACCATGAACAGCGTACGCCACATCTTTTTGAGTTTTACACGCTTATGGTTGATCAGCAGTGACAAAAGGATACCGCCGATATACGTTGTAAACGTAGAGAACAGCGCCCATACAAGAGTCCAGATCAGTACCCGGACAAAGGAGTATCCAAATGTGATCGTAAGTCCTCCTCCTCCGAACAGACTGAAGAAGTTATCAAGGCCTACCCATGTAAAGAGTTCTGCCGGCGGCATATGCTGCTGATCGTAGTTCGTAAACGCTACAAGTATCAGGATCAGCAGCGGTATAGCCGTAAAGACCACAACTCCCGCAACAGGAAGCGCGAGCAGCGTCTTGTAAAAATTCTCATTCCGGTAAGTATTGAGATCCTCGAGGAATGTATTGATATGTTCTCCTCTCTCCGACATCTTCTGCAGCTCATATGCGTGTTTGACATTGGAGATCCAGATCAGCAGAAATACAACCCAGATAACAATACTGACTACCGAAAACAAAAGAATCATAAATGAGTTATCATAATCGTTGATCTCGTTTTTCATGGTCACCGGATTGAATTCCGACGCCCTTTTTACTGTTCCGAGTGTCCCGAATTTCGGTATATACTGTGAGGAACATACAACGCTGAAAACAATGACCAGCGCTTCAAAAATCGTGATCAGGATGGATTTCACATACTGTTTTCTCCGGAAATATCCTGCGCCCATCCAGATCAGAGAGAGTTTTACAAAAAGGTCGCCCTTCGCAACCGCCTCTCCGAAACCCCGAAAAAATCTTCCGATACCGCCGAAAAATCCTGCGACTTTTCCTTTCGATTTTTCCATATTTCTCTCCTTCCCAAACCGGACGGAGAAGCAGTTTCTCCGCCCGGCTCCCTGCACGATACTAATTGATCGGAGCTGTAGCGCCTTCTACCAGTGTATCAAGCGCTGCCTGGATCCCTGCCGTATCATTCACATCGAGCTCGCCTTTTGCAACGATCTCACCGAATGTAGCTGCCGGATCCCAGTAGTTCTGTCCTGCAAACTGTACGACGCCGTATTCATTCTGTGCAGCAAGTGCCGCAAGAGCCACGTTTGACTGAACCGCATCAGACTCCAGGACCGCATTATTGGACGGTCCGATCTGGCGCTCGTCAAAGCGCTGCTGCTGTGCATTTTCATTGGTGATCCAGTCTGCCAGAAGGGCAGCCCATCCTGCATTCTCGGAATGAGCGTTCACACCTACCAGCTTGTATCCGGATACGGATTTCTGCTGTAACTGGTCGCCTGCAATTGTAAATGTCGGAAGTTTTGTCGCAGCATAGCCGTCTCCGAATGCTTCCTGAGCCGCCGCTGCATCCCATGTGCCGGATACCGCCGCACAGAGCTGTCCTGACGCGATCTGGTTGGAGCTATCTCCGTCCGCTACAGCCATAAATGCCGGGCTGCCCGTAATATTGAGCATTGCCTGCGTTACTTCCACACCTGTGTAATCTGCCTCGCCGTTCCAATCCATGGATGTGGATCCGTCATCGTTAAGTCCTGTTGTAAATCCTGCGCTGTAGAAGAACGATGCATTGTACCATCCGGATGCCAGGGTCATGGCTACTTTCTTCCCGGCTTCATCTGCTTTGGCCAGCATAGTATCCCATGATGCCACGTCCTCCTCGGACAGTACTGTTGAGTCGTAGTACAGGAAGTAACCGTTGTCAGCCGTCATCGGGAACGCGTAGAGTGTGTCATTGAATGTAGCAGCCTCCACAGAATCAGCCGAGTTTGCACTCTCGATGTCTGCTACGCCCTTGCCCGTGTAAGCCTGAAGAGCCTCGTCCATATCGTCAATTGACTGAAGCGCTCCTGCGTTCACCAGATCCGGAAGCTGGTCTGAAGCGAATGCATATACATCAGCTGCAGCTTCAACGTCCGTCAGCACAGTATCCTTCGCCGTAGATTCACTCTCAACACCGAGCTCTACCGTGATATTCGCGGCATCCGAATACTCTTCCACAAAGGAATCGATCAGGCTCTGCAGAAGTGCCTGGTCTTCCTCCGCTCCCCACAGCCGGAGAGCCACATCCTGCTTCTCACCGGACGCTGCGCTGTCCGCACTGTCTGTGGATTCATCTGATCCGCCGCCGCATCCTGCGAGCAGTGTTGCGACCATCGCCGCTGACAACAATACGCTTACCAACTTTTTCTTCATAAAATAACCTCCTTTTCCGCCTCTGTCGCGGAATTTTTATTTTGCGCTCCTGCGCAGTGAATCTTGCGCAATCGCTTGCTCTATAATGAATTATATCATTGCTTGTCTTTTTGTACAATATGCATAATTAACATTCATTAAAAATTATTTTTGGATGTTTTACATAAAAATCGCGGCATTATTTGCGCTATTTGCGCATTTTGCCGCTGATCAACTCCTTATATTCTTTTTTCATTGTCTCGCATCTATTTTGTCGATTCCTTCAGCACCACTTCATAATCAAGCAGCGTCCGCCCTTCGACCTGTCTGCCCTCCAGCATATCGATCAGTACATCACAGGCAACGCGTCCGATCTCCGTATTGTCAAATTTCAGGGAAGTGACCGTGACCGGATAACTGTCCAGCGTCTTGCTGTTGTGGCATGAGGCCACACGCATCTCTTCCGGGATCCTGACATTCTGACTGTAGAGTTCCTGAAGGACAATATTACATATGGAATCGTCCTGACAGAGAATGCAGTCAACCCTTCTGCGCACAAGTTCATCCGTATTCTTCCGAACGATCGTCTCTGTAAGATTATCCCTGTATACAAGATCCATATCCACATCCGTCCCGATATCCCGGTGTGCCTGCAGGTATCCCCTGTACCGCTCCTCATTTACGATCAGGTCGTCGGCCTGTCCCATATACGCAATCCTGCGCATTCTGCGAGACAGGAGTATCGCCGTCAGATCACGGCATGCCCCCATATTGTCATGATCCACCTGTATAACGGAATCGTCGTCCATAGAACCTATCGCCACAAACGGACATCCGCGGGATTTCAGGAATCTGGCGAACACATCGTCCCGGTGTGTATTTCCCAGGATCACACCGTCCACCTTGTCATTGTCCAGAAGTCGTTTCAGTCTGGCCGTATCCTGCCCGTTCGTAGTCACTACAAACATGTCATATCCCCGCGCCTGTGCCACCTCATTCACACCGCACATACACATATAGAAGAAAGGCTGCGCCACCAGCGTCTTTACCTCCGGAATAAGCAGCGCTATATTTTCCGTTTTTGCCTGCGCAAGGCTCTTTGCGCTGCTGTTCGGGTGATAATCGTGCTCCTCTATGAATTCCATCACTTTCCTGCGCGTCTCGCTGCCGATACGCCCTTTCCCGGAGATAGCACGGGAAACCGTACTGATCGACACTCCCAGCTGCTCCGCCACATCATTGATGGTCATTCTCTTTTCTTTTTCCCCATTTTCATTCAATTCACCGCACCTCGACATTCTTACAATCGTATTTTAATCTAGTATGCATCCTGATGGGCAAACTGTCAATCATTTGCGCAAAAAATTCCCGGCAGGGAAAGAGAGAGAGGTGTATCTTTCCCCGCCGGGAGACAGGTATCTGTATTAAATTATATGTTCTATCATCCTGTTTTACTACTCAATCTATTATCGGTCTACACTTCAAAGATCAGATCGCCATAGGACGGCATCGGCCATGCCTCTTTGTCTACGATCATCTCCAGCTTATCTACCGGCGCACGCAGCGCTTCCATAGCCGGGAAGACATCTGAATGATAGAAGTTCGCCTGCACAGCGCCCTCTTCTTTTGAAGCAGCCTCATCTGTCACTTTGACCAGTGCATCGAGAGCTTTCTTTGTCTCTCCCATGAGCACGGTCACTTCGTCAAGCACTTCTTTCTGTACAGACGCATCTGCCCCTGCTGCTGTCACTGAATTTACAGTGTCGGCAAGCGTCTTTGTATATTTGATGAATGCCGGCATAAACTGTTTGCTTGCCATGTCGATCATTGTACGAGCCTCGATATTGATGGCTTTCGCATATGTCTCATACTGGATCTCTGCACGGGATTCCAGTTCGGCTTTTGTGAACACGCCAAATCTCTCAAACAGATTTACAGCTTTATCCGTTACCATCGCCGGAATAGCTTCTACCATGGAGCGGATGTTCGGCAGACCTCTTCTCTCTGCCTCCTCTACCCACGCTTCAGAATATCCGTCGCCGTTGAATACGATCCTCTGATTCTCTGTCGCGTATTTCTTGATCAGGTCATGAACAGCAAGATCAAAATCCTCTGCCTTCTCAAGCACATCACAGGTGTCCGCAAACGCCTCTGCGACGATCGTATTGAGCACGATGTTCGGAGAAGCGATGGAATCTCGGGATCCCACCATACGGAACTCGAACTTGTTACCTGTAAACGCGAACGGTGATGTACGGTTTCTGTCTGTAGCGTCTTTAGAAAGCTCCGGAAGCGTGCGGACTCCCGTCTCAAGTTTGCCGCCTTTGATACTATGTGTAGCTTCACCTGTACTGATCAGCTGTTCCAGCACATCCTCGAGCTGTTCACCCAGGAAAATGGAAATGATTGCCGGCGGCGCCTCGTTAGCCCCGAGTCTGTGGTCATTTCCCGGATCTGCTGCGGATTCTCTTAAGAGATCTGCATGCATGTTAACTGCTCTTAAGATACAGGTCAGTACAAGCAGGAACTGTGTATTTTCATGAGGCGTCTT
>ERZ1643250.2747-NODE-2747-length-12808-cov-4.877362_pt1 | contig 12808 bp, 8 predicted proteins | sample MGYA00579262_ERZ1643250 | MGnify/ENA primary metagenome ERZ1643250 (study PRJEB29033, sample SAMEA4952265) | chicken gut metagenome | biome: Broiler Chicken; feature: Gastrointestinal Tract; material: Caecum | place: Ireland | collected 2018 | study: Broiler...
CTTTACAGCCCTTTTTCAGCATTTTCAGCGGCAGTCAGCCAACTGAACGGTTTATTTTTTTATCTTTTCTTTTATTTAAAGTATGCCACACCGGATTCAAACAGTTTCATGTCCTGCTCACCGTAAATGTTCACGGCAACACCGTGATCACGGCGCTCTGCATGAGCCATTTTTCCGAGTACACGTCCGTCCGGACTGGTGATTCCCTCGATTCCACAGTAGGAACCGTTGATGTTCCAGTACTCATCGTTCGTAAAGTTTCCATCGAGATCGCAGTAACGGGTTGCGATCTGTCCGTTTGCCATCAGTTTCTCGATCCATTCGCGGCTTGCCACAAACCGTCCCTCTCCGTGGGACGCCGGGTTTGTGTAAACACCGCCGAGCTGCGCGTTTGCCAGCCACGGGGATTTGTTGGTAACAACCTTTGTATAGACCATCTTGGAGATATGGCGGCCAATGGTATTGAAAGTCAGTGTCGGGGAATCCGGCGTCTGACCGGTGATCTCACCGTAAGGAACCAGTCCCAGCTTGATCAGCGCCTGGAAGCCGTTGCAGATTCCCAGCGCCAGTCCGTCTCTCTCCTTGAGGAGTTTCATTACCGCTTCCTTAATCTTCGCGTTCTGGAATGCGGTTGCGAAAAATTTCGCGGAACCATCCGGCTCGTCACCTGCGGAAAATCCGCCCGGGAACATGATGATCTGCGCCTGATCAATCGCTTTTTCAAAAATCCCCACGGAATCGCGGATATCTTCCGCTGTCAGATTGCGGAACACTCTTGTAATTACTTTCGCTCCGGCACGCTCAAAGGCCCTTGCGCTGTCGTATTCACAGTTGGTGCCGGGGAATACAGGGATAAACACCGTCGGCTGCGCCAGCTTATGGGCACAGATATGAACCCTGTCTGTCCGGAACAGCCCGTCTGCGATCTCCGCGCCCTCCTGTGCAGGAGTGACATTCAACTCATCCACCGGTTCAATCTCCGCTCCTGAGACAGTGCGGAACACTTTCTCCAGAGGCGCATTCCATGCATCCTCCGCTTCCTGTACGGACAGCGTCATGTTTCCGTAAGAGAAGGTCTCATCGCCGGTCACTTCACCGATTACCGTATAAGTGCATGCCAGCTCTCCTACTTTTCCGTCCGCCACCTCGCAGATCAGATCTCCGAAGAGCGGGCTGAACAGATCACGGGTATCCACGTTATGTTCCACTTTCACACCCATCCTGTTTCCGAACGCCATCTTGGACAGAGCCGCCGCAATTCCCTGACGATCCAATGCATATGCGGAGACAATGCGTCCCGCCTGGATGTCCTGATGCACTTTGCCGTAAAGCTCCATCACCTTTTCATATTCCGGAAGATCGTTGCCGTCCGTCGGAATATGGATCCATACCAGCTTGTTTCCGGCTTTTTTCAGTTCCGGAGTAATCACATCTTTCAGTTTCGCCACATCCACGGCAAAAGATACCAGAGTCGGAGGAACGTCGATATCATTGAAGGTTCCGGACATACTGTCTTTTCCGCCGATGGACGGAAGTCCGAATCCCATCTGCGCATCGTATGCGCCCAGCAGAGCCGCAAACGGCTGGCTCCAGCGGGCCGGATCCTCGCTCATTCTGCGGAAGTACTCCTGGAAGGTAAAGCGGATTTTGCGGAAATCACCGCCTGCCGCTACGATTCTGGCGATGGATTCCGTCACCGCATAGATTGCGCCGTGATAGGGGCTCCAGCTGGATACATAAGGATCAAATCCATAACTCATCATGGTGACCGTTTCCGTCTTTCCGTCCGGAACCGGTACCTTTGCCACCATCGCCTGGGTCTCAGTCATCTGATATTTTCCGCCATAAGGCATCAGTGTGCTGGCTGCCCCGATGGACGAGTCAAACATTTCCACCAGCCCCTTCTGAGAGCATGCGTTCAGGTCAGACAGAGTTTCCAGCCATTTTGCCTTCACATCGGGGATATCCTCGGAACGTTTCAGAACGGTATCCGCCTTTGCAGGAATTTCCACGAACACATCGTTTTCCTGATGCGCGCCATTGGTATCCAGGAACGCACGGGAAATGTTGACGATTTCTTTTCCTCTCCAGCTCATCACAAGGCGCGGTTCCTCCGTTACCACTGCCACCTCAGTCGCCTCCAGGTTTTCCTCGTTTGCATAATTCATAAAAGCTTCCCGGTCCTTCGGATCAATGACTACCGCCATACGTTCCTGGGACTCAGAGATTGCGATTTCCGTTCCGTCCAGACCGGCATATTTTTTCGGCACCTTATCCAGATTGATCTGGAGTCCTGCCGCCAGCTCTCCGATCGCCACAGAAACGCCGCCTGCGCCGAAATCGTTGCATTTCTTGATCAGAAGGCTGACCTCTTTTCTGCGGAACAGTCTCTGCAGCTTTCTCTCTGTAGGAGCGTTTCCTTTCTGAACCTCAGCGCCGCAGGTCTCAATAGACTCTGTGGTATGAACTTTGGAGGAACCGGTGGCTCCACCGCAGCCGTCGCGTCCGGTACGTCCGCCCAGAAGGACAATAATATCGCCCGGATCGGAATTTTCACGAACCACCGCGTTTCTCGGAGCAGCGCCGAGCACCGCGCCGATCTCCATACGCTTTGCGACATAATTCGGATGATAGATTTCTTTTACATAACCGGTCGCCAGACCAATCTGGTTTCCGTAGGAACTGTAGCCGTGAGCAGCCTCGCGTACCAGCTTTTTCTGCGGAAGTTTTCCTTCCAGAGTCTCACTCTGAGGCCGTGTCGGATCTGCCGCGCCGGTCACACGCATTGCCTGGTAAACATAGGTACGCCCTGACAGCGGATCGCGGATCGCTCCGCCCAGACAGGTAGCCGCGCCTCCGAAAGGCTCGATCTCCGTCGGATGGTTATGGGTCTCATTTTTGAAGTTCACCAGCCACTCTTCCGTCTTCCCGTCGATCTCCACCGGCACCACGATGCTGCAGGCATTGATCTCATCAGACTCTTCCTGATCGGCCAGCTTCCCTTCCGCTTTCAGTTTGCGCATTGCCATCAGCGCAAGATCCATCAGGCAGACGAATTTGTCGCTGCGTCCTTTGTAAATCTCTTCCCGGTCGCTGAGATATTTCTCATAAGTTTTAACCATGGCCTCTTTGTAGTCGCCCTCACCGAAGGTCACATTTTTCAGCTCTGTGGAGAAGGTCGTATGACGGCAGTGATCCGACCAATAGGTATCCAGCACCCGGATTTCCGTCATGGACGGATCTCTGTGTTCTTCGTTTTTAAAGTAATTCTGAATGTGGAGGAAATCCTTGAAGGTCATCGCCAGTCCCAGGGAATCATACAGCTCTTTCAGCTCTGCCTCAGCCATATCCGCAAATCCATCAAAGATTTTCACATCCGCCGGCTCCTCGAAGTTTGTCACCAGAGTCTCCGGCTTCTCCAGACCGATCTCACGGGAATCCACCGGATTGATGCAGTGGTTTTTTATCGCCTGGAACTGCTCCCCGGTGATGTCTCCCTCAATCACATAGGTGGTTGCCGAACGGATGATCGGAGTCTCATCCTCTTTCAGGAACTGAATACACTGAACAGCGGAATCTGCTCTCTGGTCAAACTGCCCCGGCAGAAATTCCACGGAAAAGATTTTATCTTCAGGTGCATGCGGAAACTCTTCCAGATAGAAATCGTCCACCGGCGGCTCCGCAAACACTACATGGCATGCTTTCTCAAACGTCTCGTCGCTGATATTTTCCACATCATAACGGATCAGGACTCTTACATTTTTGACAGATGAAAGATTCAGATAATGTCTGATTTCATGTCTCAGTTCTTTCGCCTGTACCGCAAAATCAGGCTTCTTCTCAACATATACGCGTCTTACTGTACTCATTAGGTTCCTCCATTTTCTTTTCATGGGTTCCGGGAATGTCCGATCAGAACCGGAACGGCCCGGATGCAGACGGATCTCTTTTGCATGAAGCGTCTTTCGATCTCGCTCCGAAATACTTTGTCAGCACAACGTATCCGGAGACATTCTGCAGTTATACGCTGCTTTTAGTGTAGCATACTCATTATTATAAGTAAAATTAATATAATTAATCTCTGTTATAAGATTGGCTTATTTTTGATCTGCTGACACCGGATGAGATCCGGACCCGAAAATCGCTTCGCAATGGACCGGATGCCCATAGGTTCTATGCTTTTATACGGTCTCTGCAGTGAATGCACAGAACTGGCGGAACTGTAGCAAAAATCCGGCAGAGGATGCAACGTGGGAACGCTCTCCTCTGCCGGATTCTGTCTTATTTCCGGACCTTCCGTGAGTTCTTCTCAGTACTCAGGCTCGATCAGTCCGTACGTATTTCCTTTTCTCTTATATACTACATTCACTTCATCTGTCTCAGCATTGCGGAACACATAGAAGTTATGTCCCAAAAGCTCCATCTGCACGCATGCATCTTCCGGGAACATCGGCTTCATTCCGAATTTTTTGCTGCGGATAATGCGGATCTCTTCATCTTCCATATAGTCGTTTTCGATATAGGCTTTCTGGAAGTTTCCGCTTTCCTGTTTCTTGTCCACGATCTTGGTTTTGTATTTGCGAAGCTGACGTTCAATGACCTCTTCTACCAGGTCAATGGAAACATACATGTCGTTGCTTACCTGCTCAGAACGGATAATACCGCCCTTGACAGGTATGGTTACCTCTATCTTCTGTCTTTCCTTTTCAACGCTCAGTGTGACGATGACTTCTGTGTCGGGTGTGAAATATCTTTCCAGCTTTCCGAGCTTGTCCTGAACCGCTGCCCGTAAGCCCTCTGTTACGTCGATATTTTTTCCGCTTATTGTAATCTTCATGATGTCCCAACCCCTTTGCTAAGAATTTTACAGGCTCTTTACGTTATCCCCTGTAAGTAAATATATTATATCAATCCGGGCAGAAAAACGCAATAGATTTTAGAATATTCACTAACTTTTTATAATTTTACAGTCAATTTTTTTTACAAACATTGCATTTCATTGGTTTATATTTTATACTGAAATATGTTGAAACCATGCGTTCCAAAACATGTGTGCCACCGTTTATGGAGCAGCTGTTCCGGAATATATTTCGGGGAGGAGGCGGACAATGAGAAAGTATATAAAGATACATCCATCCGATCATGTAGCGGTAGCATTAGTTCCGCTGCCGGCGGGAACAACGGTGGAAGCAGACGGAAAACAGATCTGTCTGTCGGAGGATATCCCGCAAGGGCATAAATTTGCCCTGACGGATCTTTCCGTCGGGGACCGCGTGCTGAAATACGGGGCACCGATCGGAATCGTGACAAAACCTGTGCGGGCCGGAACCTGGGTGCATATACATAATCTGAAGACGGGACTCGGGGAAATTCTTTCGTATTCTTACCGGAAACCAACGGCCCGCCCTGCCTGGCCGCCGGTATCGGAGGCGGGTCATGCGGCCGGAGAAACCTCTATTTCCGGAAATACATCTGAACATTTTTGTTTTCATGGTTTTCGCAGAACCGACGGGCAAGCGGGAATCCGCAACGAACTCTGGATCCTTCCTGCTGTGGGCTGTGTCAGCCACGTAGCCGCAGCGCTTGAGAAAAGGGCACAGACACTGGTCTGTGGTTCTGTAGAGACAGTCTGTGCGTTTTCTCATCCTTATGGATGTTCGCAGATGGGAGAGGATCAGGAAAACACACGCAGGATTCTCGCGGATCTTATCCGGCATCCCAATGCGGGAGGAGTTCTGGTTCTCGGTCTCGGCTGCGAAAACAGCGGTGTGGAGGTTCTGAAAACATATCTCGGAGCCTACGATGAGCGCCGCGTAAAGTTTCTTGTCTGCCAGGAGGCGGAGGACGAACTGGAGGATGGCATGCGTCTGCTTGAGGAATTGGCGGCATATGCGTCTTCTTTTCAGCGGGAGCCCATCGGATGCGAAGAGCTGGTCGTCGGTCTGAAATGCGGCGGATCGGACGGTCTGTCCGGAATCACTGCGAATCCGACTGTGGGCGTATGTTCTGATCTGTTGGTTGCCTGCGGCGGCGCCACGATTCTCACAGAGGTTCCCGAAATGTTCGGGGCGGAAACGCTGCTGATGGACCGCTGTGAAAATGAGGAAGTATTCCGTCAGACCGTTTCACTGATCAATGATTTCAAGGAATATTTCATCAGGCACCAACAGACCATCTACGAAAATCCTTCGCCCGGAAATAAACAAGGCGGCATTTCAACACTTGAGGACAAGGCGCTGGGATGTACGCAGAAATCCGGAAGCGCACCGGTACGGGGCGTCCTTTCCTACGGTGAACGATTGACAAATCGGGGGTTGCATCTTCTGAGCGCTCCCGGAAACGATCTTGTGTCTTCCACTGCGCTGGCGGCCGCCGGTGCGCACCTGATTCTGTTTACCACCGGCAGAGGAACTCCTTTTGGGGCACCTGTCCCCACACTGAAGCTTTCCAGCAATTCCGAACTCTTCCGGAAGAAAAATAACTGGATCGATTTTGACTGCGGCGTACTGACGGAGAGCGGAACACCGCAGGAACTCGGACGCAGACTTTTTGCCTTTGTCCTCTCTGCAGCTTCAGGAGAAAAAGTCAAGTCAGAAAAGGCCGGATACCATGGTATGGCAATCTTCCGGCAGGGAGTTACCTTGTAGTCAGTTCCGCAGAGCGGAACCACTGCGGTAAATGAAAGATCAGGAGGAATAGCTTATGAAACTACTGAATTATCAGACTCTGAAAGAACAGGAATATGACGGGTATCTTCTGAAAGAAGCCCCGGAACGGGTGCTTCAGTTCGGCGAGGGAAATTTTCTGCGTGCATTTGCCGACTGTTTCATCGACCAGATGAATGAACGGGCCGGGTTTGACGGCAAAGTCGTCCTTGTACAGCCAAACGCCAGAGAATCCTCCTGCGGAACCGCCGACCGGATGAATGAGCAGGAAGGCCTTTATACCCTGTATCTTCGCGGCCTCGCAGACGGCCAAAGGGTAAACGAAAAGAGAATCATCTCCTGCGTCAGCCGCTGCCTGAACATGTACAGAGATTATGATTCTGTGATGGCATGTGCAGAAAATCCGGATCTGCGTTTTATCCTGTGCAATACCACGGAAGCGGGAATCGTGTACGATCCTTCCTGTGGACGTTATGACACTCCGCCTGCCTCCTATCCGGCCAAACTGACGCAGTTTCTGTACCGTCGCTTCCTGCTTTTCGGAGATACCGCTGGAAAAGGCTTTGTGATCCTTCCCTGCGAGCTCATTGAAGACAACGGCCAGACGCTGAAACAGTGTGTCCTTCGGTATTCCAGGCAATGGAAGATGGGTGCCCCGTTTCTTCAGTGGCTGGAGAAGGAAACTATCTTCTGCTCTACGTTGGTGGACCGAATCGTTACCGGCTATCCGACCGCCGAGGCGGAAACACTGGAACGGGAGAACGGTTACAGAGACTGTCTCATGGACACTGGAGAGCTCTTTGCCTCCTGGATCATCGAGGGCCCGGAAACGCTGAAGCAGGAACTGCCCGCTGCGCAGGCAGGGCTTCCGGTGCGGTTCACGTATGATCACCGGCCATACAGAGAACGGAAGGTCCGTATTCTCAACGGCGCACATACGCTCATGGCACCAGGCGCTTTTCTTGCAGGACAGAAAATCGTCCGGGAATGTATGCAGGAACCGGTGATCCGGGCCTTTCTGGATCGCGCGGTCTATGATGAAATTCTTCCGACTCTCTCCCTCCCTGAAGAAGAATGCAGGGATTTCGCCGCCGCCGTCATCGAACGGTTTCAAAATCCGTTTATCGACCACTCTCTTCTGGCGATCTCTCTGAATTCCACCTCAAAATGGCGGACACGGCTGCTGCCGTCGCTGGAGGGCTTTCTTAAAACATTCGGATATCTTCCGGAGTGCATCACCGCATCCTTCGCTTTTTACCTGGCATTCTGCCACGGAACGAAGCTGACAGACAAAGGGCTTCTGTCCAGACGGGAAAACGGAGACGTCTACACCGTCTCAGACGACCGTCAGGTTCTGAATTTCTATTATACACACCGCCGCGATTCCACGGAAGAACTGGTCCGCGCGGTATGTGGCAATCTCTCATTCTGGGGACGGGATCTGACAGAACTTCCGGGATTTGAGGAGACTGTCTGCAGATATCTGGACAGGATCAGAGCGCACGGCGTTCTGGCTGTGATGAGACAGATTTCAGACGGAGATGCATCATTGTTGAAGAGGTAACCGTTCCGCCTGCTGAACGATTAGCTGCAAAGAACACTATTGGAAAGAAACAGGAGGACCTTATGAAATTTCGTCCATGTATTGATATTCACAATGGGAAAGTAAAACAGATTGTCGGGGGAAGTCTCAAAGACGCAAAAGATCAGGCCGTGGAAAATTTTGTCTCGGATCAGGACGCCGCTTTCTTCGCGGAGTTCTACCGGAACCTGGGAATACGCGGAGGGCATGTGATCCTGCTGAACGCGAAAGACTCCATATATTATGAAGAGACAAAGCGCCAGGCGCTCAGCGCGCTTGCCGCCTTTCCGGGAGGCCTGCAGGCCGGGGGAGGCATCACAGAAAAAAACGCCGCGGAGTTTCTGAACGCAGGCGCCAGTCACGTCATCGTGACTTCCTACGTTTTCCGGGACGGGCAGATCTGCTATGAGAACCTGGAAAAACTGAAACACGAAGTCGGAAAGGAACATCTGACTCTGGACCTCAGCTGCCGCAGAAAAGACGGACAGTATTTCATCGTGACTGACCGCTGGCAGAAGTATACCGATGTGGCCCTGTCCCTTCCGGTCCTGCGGGAATTGTCCTCCGACTGCGATGAATTCCTGGTTCACGCGGTGGATGTGGAGGGGAAAGCCGGCGGGATCGAAGTTCCTCTGGTCCGGCTTCTCTCTGAAATGGACGCCTTCCCGGTCACTTACGCCGGCGGCGTAGGAAGTTTCCGGGATCTTGAACTTCTGAAAACCGAAGGAAACGATAAAATCGATGTGACCATCGGAAGCGCCCTGGATCTCTTCGGCGGCCCGCTGCCCCTGGAGGAAGTTCTGAAGAGATGTTAGTATGTTACAGTTCAGCCAGGTCTGTACATTTGCTGCGCAGACCGCAGGAAAACATAGCGCCCGCGGGCATCCGGCCCGTCGCGAAGCGATTTCAATGGCCGGATACCGCATTCGATGTACTTAATTCCGGAACGGGAAAAATTCCCCGTTCCGGTACCGTTTCAGCAGAATCAGCGCAGCGACAGACGCGATCAGCTCCGATACCGGAAAGGCAATCCAGATCCCCACAGCGCCCAGCACACGGGACAGCACAAATCCCAGCGGAACCGTGATCACCAGCTGCCGCAGCAGGGAAATCGCGAGAGACTCTCCGCCCCTTCCCAACGCCTCGAACACGCCGGAAAACACTACGCCGACTGTGGATACCAGAAAGCCCAGGGAAATCACCTGCAGCGCAGTCTCTCCCGCCGCAAGCAGTTCCGCATCCGCCTGGAACAACTGCAGAATTCCTCCCGGAATCGCAAGAGACAGAACTGTCCCGATCAGCATAAGCACCGCCGCTCCCATCAGGCAGTAGCGGATCGTCTGGCGTACCCGTCCGTACTGCCCGGCACCGTAATTATAGCCGATGATCGGCCGCATTCCCTGAACCATGCCGTTGGCCGGCATATAAATAAACGTCTGCAGCTTGAAATAAACCCCGAGCACAGCCACATAGACCTCAGAGAAAGCCGCAAGAATTCCGTTCAGCGCGCTGACCAGAAGCGACGGCATCATCAGCATCAGTGACGACGGAATCCCGACGGAATAAATTCTTCTGATCAGCGGCCAGTTCAGTTTCAGATACCGCGGATGTATCGTCACACCCGGATTTTTGTGAAGATACACAACGATATACAGCAAAAATGCGCCGATCTGTCCGATTACCGTCGCAATTGCCGCTCCCTGTACGCCCATTGCCGGAAATCCAAGAAGTCCGAAAATCAGAATCGGATCCAGAATAATATTGATGATACATCCGGTGGCCAGAAGAATCATCGTGGTTTTCATAGCTCCGATTCCCTGATAAATCTTTTCCAGCGAAATCTGCAGCAGACTGCCAAAGGATACGCACAGCACAATATAAGTATAATCGCAGGCATCCTCCAGCACCTGGGGGCTGCTGGTAAAAAGCTGCAGAAACGGCCGTGTGACCACAAGACCGAACAGGACGAAAATCACACAGTGGACCAGCGTAAGCGCCATTCCGATGGTCGCCGTCTCATTGGCCTTTTCCTGATTTTTCTCGCCGAGGCTGATCGAAAGGGCCGAGCTGATTCCCACACCGATGCCCACCGACACGGCCATAACGATATTCTGCAGCGGATACGCCAGCGAAACCGCCGTCAGCGCCTCTGTTCCCATCCATGATACATACATACTGTCCACAATGTTGTAAAGCGACTGTACCAGCATCGACAGCATCATCGGAAGCGACATGCTGGCCAGCAGGGATACGACCGGCTTTTCGCCCATCTTATTTTTCTGTTCTTCCATTTTTCTGCTCCTCTTTTCCGCAAAAAAACCATACCGCTCTGTTTGATGCTGAAACAGAAAAACCGGTATGGCTCTTAATTGCTGAATTTTAAATTTGATGTACGGTACAAGGTTATCATATCCCGCACGTTACGTCAAGTGGCAGCTTTCACTCTTTCCACTTCCGATACAGTTCGGCAATCGATGGAAAAATATAATCCGGAGGAAACTCCGCTTCCTCCGCCTCCTCCGCTGTCGCTTCTCCGGTCAGAACCAGCGCCGTCTCCACACCGGCATTATGACCGCAGAGAATATCCGTATACAGGCGATCTCCGACGACCAGAGTCTCCTCTCTGGTAAACCGGTTCTGGCGAAGTGCAAATTCCACCATTGCAGTCTCCGGTTTTCCGATAAAATAGGGCATCCGCTTCACCGCATGCTCCAGCATCTCACAGATGGATCCGCAGTCCGGCACATAGCCGAATTCTACCGGGCAGACGAAGTCCGGATTGGTTGCAAGATAGTCTACCTTCGGGTTCATCAGAATCCGGCAGGTATCCGCCAGCTTTTCATAAGTCAGCTGGTTATCATAGGAAACCAGTACACAGGTGATTCCCTCGTCCTCCCAGTCCGTGGTCACGCGGATGCCGCTGCGCTTCAGCTCCCGCAGAAAAGAACGGGTTCCCAGCACATAGATCAGTTCCCCGCTGTGATGCTGTTTCAGATACTGAACCGTCGCATAGGAGGCAGTGATAAAGTTGGAGTAGTCCGACGGAATTCCCAGCTTCTGAAAGGATTTGATATAGTCGGAAATACTTTTCGTCGCGTTGTTTGTGATAAAGACAAACTGTCCGCCGCTGTCCTTCAGATCGGCCAGAAACTCCCGGGTTCCGCCGATCAGCTGTTCTCCCTTGCAGACCGTTCCGTCAATGTCCAGCAGGAACAGCTTTTTGTCTCTCAGCATTCTTCACGCTCCGCTTCACTTCTCGCTTCCAGGCCCCGGTCCGGATAGTTGGTGATCACAGCGTCCACGCCTTCGTCGATCAGCCAGCGGATCTGATCCTTATCGTTGACCGTCCAGACACGCAGGGCGATTCCGCTCTCCTTGTATTCTTTCAGAAAATCTGCCATTTTTACATGGAACAGCGCCGGATGCAGACCTTTGATTCCCGTATTTTTCGTATATTCCGCTACGTTCAGCATCACGTCGCCGATCAGATAGGCCGTCTCCGCTTCCGGAGCAAGCTCTTTGATTTTCTGCACGCTGTAATGGTTGAAGGAAGAATAGATGATACGATCTTCCATTTCCTCTTCTTTCACCAGATCGAGAACCTTCTTCTCGATTTCCGGATACCAGAAAATTCCCGTCTTCAGTTCGATATTGATCTCCATATGTCCCGGCTTCACAAGTTCCAGAACCTCTCTGAGCGTAGGGATTTTTACATCGGGATACTGTTCAAAATGATTGGACACGGAAAAGCTCTTCAGTTCTTCCAGCGTATAATCTCTGACGGCTCCTTTCCCGTTGCTGACGCGGTCGATGGTTTCATCATGGATGACAACCAGTTCTCCGTCCTTTGTCAGCTGAACGTCCAGCTCAATTCCGTCCGCCCCCTGCTCCATCGCCAGACGGAACGCCTCCAGTGTGTTTTCCGGAGCGTATGCGCTCGCTCCTCTGTGTGCAAAAATTTTTACTTTTTTCATAGGTTTCTCCCTCCCATCGTTTTTCTTCACTGCCAGACATATATTTTTACAGGCAAAAGCGTGCCGGAAACCTTTCAGCTTCCATAATATGTTCCGCGGCAGATAATCATCCTGCCGTGTGTTTGAAACACACCCTACTGCTATTATAGAAGATTTCCTGAAATTTTCCAGACACGCCTTCAAAATTATATTTACTTTTTCCGCTCTCTGAAAACGATTCTTTCAGGATCAACCTTCAGAAAGCCGCTTACAGTCAGAAAATCAGCCGTTAACAAGATTGTATTCTTCGATCGTATCATTAATTTCGCTTGCCATATTTTCAACTGCTTCTTCCGGAGTCACATTGCCGTTCAGCATATCTTCGATCTGAGTCTCAACGATCTGACGGGATTCCGGGAATACGCTCAGCAGTGCGCCTGCATATTCCGGCGCGGAATCATGCAGCTGATCCAGCGCGGTCTGGAACTGCGGATACTGCGCGATGTTATCCTTAAATACCTGCTCATCCTGTGCTGCAGTTACAATCGGGAAATAACCGGTCTGTGCGTTCCAGTATGCCTGAGATTCCGGAGAAATCAGGAACTTGA
>ERZ1643250.2750-NODE-2750-length-12803-cov-5.009021_pt1 | contig 12803 bp, 12 predicted proteins | sample MGYA00579262_ERZ1643250 | MGnify/ENA primary metagenome ERZ1643250 (study PRJEB29033, sample SAMEA4952265) | chicken gut metagenome | biome: Broiler Chicken; feature: Gastrointestinal Tract; material: Caecum | place: Ireland | collected 2018 | study: Broiler...
CCCACCAGCGAAACGCCGGAAACGGCAGCCTCCCCGCATCCGGCAACCATCATCGTGTCCATCATGCCAATGGTGACGGCCAGAAGCTGCTCGACGACAAGCGGCCAGATCAGCCGCTTCAGGTCACGGGTTGAAAACATCATAACAATACAGCGCCCCCAATTGCCCTGCCTGTTCCGCACCCCCGGGCAAATTCATGTATTTATAACCTTACGCTTTTCCGGTTGAAATGTCAAGCTTCGCCGGCAACTCCGGCAGTTTTTGCATTTTCCCTTCCTTTTTTGCGCAAAACGTGATACGATCAGAAAAACGGAAAGAGGGGACCTTTTGTGAAAAAGAAACGCATTCTCTCCGATTTTGCGCTGCTCTCCATTTTTTTCGTGGTGCTGGGCGCCATCCTGCTGGGATGGCCGGAGCTTTCCGGGCGCATGATCTGTTATGCATTCGGCGCCGTGCTGATTGTGGCCGGCCTGCTGCGCGGCGTGCGCTATTTCCTGCGCGACGAACAGCAGGGCATGGCGCGCCGCGATCTCGCAGCCGCTGTGACGCTGTGCGCCGGCGGGATCTTCCTGCTCGCCCGGCCGGACACCGTTCTCTCCCTGCTGCCGTTCGCGTTCGGGCTGCTGCTCATCGCGGGCTGCGGCGGCAAGCTGCAGGCGGCCGCAGACTTAAAGCGGATCGGCTCCGGCCTGTGGATTCCGGCCCTCGTGCTTGGCCTACTCTCGCTGGCGCTCGGCGTGGTGCTGCTCGTGCAGCCCTTTACCGCCGCCATGGTGCTCGCCCGCTTCATCGGCGCTTCCGTGATTCTGGAAGGGCTGGAGAACCTGGCCGCCCAGCCGATTTTCCAGCGCAGGCTGGACGAGCATTACGGCGATTGACCACATCAGACAGGAACAAAGGGGGAACCTGACATGGATTTGCTTTTCCGCGAACTGGACCTGCTTCTGGAACACGCCCGCCGCGACGGGGGCCTGCGCCGCCGCCTGCTGGCCACGCGCAGCGCCGCGGACCCGACGGACGCTTTCTGCACACTGGCGCAGTCCCTCGGCTATGAGATCTACATCGGCGATCTGTTCGCTGCCGGGCAGGAATACAGCGACAACCAGTGCAAGAGCACGAACGGGGGCAACCCGAGGCCCTATGATTCATTCGAAGATACGCTCGGCCTTTTCCTTTCCGAGGTGGAACAGTTGCACACCCCCGCCGAATAGAATGGTGTGGAGGTGATCCCACCGTGGACATGAAGGTTTACCACTGCGAGAATCCCGCCGAAAATCCTGTTCCCCGCTGGCTTCGGCACAGCGGCGAGGAACCGCCCGGGGAGCGGACGCTCGTGGAGCAATTCAAGGCGAATCCGGACGCCTTTTTCCCGGAATTGACGCGGCAGAAACACGCGGCCAAAACGGGCCGCCGCCATCCATAAGCAAAACCGGAAGCTTTTCTCCGTTTGTCTTGACAGACGGCGGAGTCTGCCCTATAATAGCACTCGAAAAAATCTGGGTGGACTTTCCGGACTCGATCATCTTTTCGCCACACAGCCCCTGGAAGGCCGGTCCGTGCATTCCGTTCCCGCGGAACGCGCGGCGGCCCCGTGGAGGCTGTGTGGCTTTTTTTGACTTCGGAAAGCCGCCCCGCAGGAGGACATATGAACGAAACATTTATGAAGGAAAAGCCCGTGCTGCCGCTGCTGCTCTCCATGGCGCTGCCCATGGTGCTTTCCATGCTGATCAACTCGCTTTACAACATTGTGGACAGCTACTTTGTGGCCAAGATCAGCGAAGATGCCATGACGGCGCTCTCGCTCGTGTTCCCCATCCAGAACTTCATCAGCGCCATGGCCATCGGCTTCGGCGTGGGCATCAACGCCGTCATTGCCTTCCACCTGGGCGCAGGGAACCAGGTGATGGCAAACCGGGCCGCCACACAGGGCCTGGCGCTCTCCGTGGTGCACGCCGTTGTGCTGGGCGGCGCAGGCGTGGCCGTGATGCCCGCCTTTCTGCGGATGTTCACGTCATCCGAATCGGTGGTGTCGCTCGGGCTGCGGTATTCCGTCATCGTCTTCTCGTTCTCCCTCTCCATCATGGCAGGCATTGCGTTCGAGAAGATCTTCCAGGCAGTGGGCCGCATGAAGGTGACGATGGTGGGCCTCGCCTCCGGCTGTGTGGCCAACATCATTCTGGACCCGCTGTTCATCTTCGGCCTCGGGCCTTTCCCGGCGATGGGCATTGAGGGCGCGGCGCTGGCCACGGGGATCGGGCAGACGATCTCGCTGCTCATCTATCTCGCCGTCTATTTTATGCGCCCGCTCTCCGTGCGCATCGGCCGGCAGTTCCTGCGGCCGGACGGCGCCACGGTGCGCCGCCTGTATGCCGTAGGCATTCCGGCCACGCTGAACCTGGCGCTCTCCTCCCTGCTGATCACCGCCCTCAATGCCATTCTCGCCGCGTACTCCGGCGTTTACATTCTCGTGCTGGGCGTCTATTATAAGCTGCAGACGTTCCTTTACCTGCCCGCCAACGGCTTCGTGCAGGGCATGCGGCCGCTTGTGGGCTACAACTACGGCGCGGGGGAGTACGGCCGCGTGCGGAAGCTCTACAATCTTGTGTTGATCATGAGCGTCGCCATCATGGCGGCGGGCACGGTGATCTGCCTGCTCTTCCCCGCCCAGCTCATGGGCCTGTTCACCGAAACGCCGGAAACAATCGAGGCCGGCAAAACGGCGCTGCGCATCATCAGCGCCGGGTTCCTCGTCTCGGCCGTCTCCGTCACCTCGTGCGGTGCACTGGAAGGGCTGGGGAAAGGCGCGGCCTCGCTCATTATCTCGCTGGCGCGCTACGTGGTCGTCATCCTTCCGGCGGCTTTCCTGCTGAGCCGGCTGTTCGGCGCCGCCGGCGTGTGGAACGCTTTCTGGGTGACGGAAGTGATCAGCGCCGCCGTCTCGCTGGCCGTGTACCGCCGCGCAACGGCGCACCGCGCCTGACACTTTCCGCACCGGAAACAGAGGCCCTGCGGGAACGGCCAAACACATCTGGAAAAAGGAAGCGCGGTCCCGACGTGCAGGGGAAACGGGAACAGGGTCTTTGCTCCCGCAACAGGCCAACGCACAGCCGAAAAATATCAGAATGCAAAAAGGCCGCGGGCAAAGCCCGCGGCCTTTTTGCGCCGAAGCTATCTCAACAAAACAGAAATCGCAATTCCTTGCGAGGGGTACGCTTTTACTTGTGCAGGTGACGCACGCGGTTCCAGCCGCCCTTCACGGCCTTGGCCGCATTGCCTGCCGCCTCACGGGCGGTTTTCGCGGCTCTGCCGGAGAGGACCGTGGCGGCAGCCGCCAGTTCCTTCACCGTGAGCTGCTTCTTGCGCACGACAAAGATGCAGGCGGTAAGCACGGTGCCGAACACCACGATGGCGAACGCGATGACGCCGTTGCCGGCATCGTCCGCCTGGCTGCCGCTGCCATCCTTTGCGGCGGCGTCAACGGTCGTGATAAACATATCCTTCGTGACCTCGGCGGCGGAAGAAACGCTCTCCACCACGGAGGCCGCGGCCGCAGCAGCCGGATCCCCGGCGGAGCGGCTCAGCTGGGACTGCGCGCCTGCCACAGCGGCGTCGCCGTCCGCCGCATCAGCGGAAGCGGCAGCAGGCTCGGCGCCGTCGGTCTCCGCATCCTCCGCAGGTTCTTCCGCGGGCTCCTCCGGCTCCTCCACGGGAGCAGGGACGGCGTCGTCGGAGTAGAGGACGTTCTGCTCATCCATGGTGAGGATGCCGTCCGCCTCGAGGCCGGCGGCTTCCTGATAGGCCATCACAGCGGCTTTGGTGGCGTCACCGTAGAAGAAGGAGGTCTCGCCTTCCATATAGCCGAGTGCAATCAGCCGCTCCTGCAGCTGGCGCACGATGCTGCTGTGATAGCCGGGGAACACCGTGCCGGGTTCCTCGTTCAGCGGCGCGTCAGAGGAGAAGAGGCTTTCCTGTGTGGCGACGTCGGCGGAACCGGTCACTTCCAGGCCCGCAGCCTCCTGATAGAGGGCGACCGCATCGTTCACAAGGGAATCGTAATAATCGTTGATGCCTTCATAGTAGTAATCAAGCTCGCTCAGGCGGGTCTGCAGCCGTGTCACGGCAGCGCCCTTGCTGCCCAGCGCGAGGTCCTGATAGGAAACCGGGGCGGCGGCAGCCGTGCTCCCGCTGCCGGAATTTCCCTGGGAAACGGAACCGGAGGAGGACTGCGAATAGGACACGCTGGGCGCGCTCTGCTGCACAGGGGCAGCCTCCACCTGCGGGGCTTCCGTCACATTGGAGGGCGCGGAAGCGCACAGGCCGTTCGCGTCAAAGGAATAGGCGGCGCCGTCGATTGTCTTTGTGCAGCTCACCACATACTGGCCGTCTTCATAGTAATATGTACCGCCGTTGAAGGTGACCCAACCGGTTGTGGGGTAGGAGACACCGGGAACCTTATACCACATCTGCCAGTTGTGGCTGTAGACGGAGGAATACACCGTGTTGCTGGACGTATCGCGGCAATCCACCGCCATGCCGCCGCCGACGTACACGCCGACGTGGCCGGGCTGCCACAGGCCCAGGCCGTGAATGCGCGGCAGGGAAGACAGCGACCCCGACTGCGGCGCGGAGCTGATTTGCATACCGCTGCTGCGGGCCGTGCCTGCATAGGAATAGATCAGGCCGGAGCAGTCGCTGTAAACACGGCCTCCGGACGTCTGGCCGCTGGCGCCGTAGCGATACAGCCAGCCGTTATAATACGCCGAGAGCGCATGCTGGGCAAGGCCAACGCCGGTGCCCGCCGCCGAAGCCTGCGGGCTGGGCAGCACGCCCGCCACAAACATCACCATCATGATAAACGTCATCAAAAAGGCCGTGATCCGTTTCCTGTTCATTTCCGTGTTTGCCTCCTTGTTTCTTTGGCAGCTCCCCAACGGCACGAGCCGCCCTCCCCCGGGCGCCTGCCGCTTGCTGCATTCCGCCGCCCCGCCACCCGGGCCGGCATTTTTTCGCGGTCAAATCGTTACAATTTGTAACAAACTGGTTACAGTCTATCACAAATCGGTTACAACTTCAACCCCTTAAGGCAAATTTAGCAGGGAAAAGACAGGTTTTGCAGAAAAATTCAAGAGATATTGCGCAAAAGAAAAGTCACTTTTCTAAAAGCGACGATACGATCTCGTCCGTGTGCATGCCGCGGGAACCCTTCACAAGCACGGCGTCCCCCGGGCGCAGGGCCCCGCGCAGGAACGCAGACGCCTCCGCGTTCGACGAAAAGCTGCGGCATGAGATCGCGGGTTGCTCCCCGCTCGCCCCTTCGGCAATCCAGCGGGCGCGCTCACCCACCGTGACGAGCAGCGACACACCGGCGCGGGCGGCACGGCGGCCCACCTCCTCGTGGGCTTCCCGCTCCACGCTGCCCAGCTCAAGCATGTCGGCCAGCACGGCCACGCGGCGACCCGGGAAACCGGCCAGCACCTCCAGGCTGCTGAACGCGGCGTCCGGGCTGGCGTTGTAGGAATCGTCGATCACGGTGAAACCGGCCGGCGCGCGCCGGATCTGCTGGCGCATGGCAGGCGGCTGATAGGCTGCGAGCGCGTCCGCGGCCCGCTGCAGGGAACCGCCCAGTGTGCACGTGACGGCCAGCGCGGCCAGCGCGTTGCGCACATTGTGGTCGCCCGGCACGGGCAGCCGCACCTCCACGCTGCCGCACGGCGTTTCGGCCGTGAAACGCACTGTTTCGCCCTCGCGGACCACCTGCGATGCGCGGTACGCACAGCCTTCCCCGAAGCCGAACCAGACCTGACGCAGATCCGGGCGCGCTTCGCGCAGTGTGGCGAGCAGGGGATCGTCCCCGTTGACAAAGAGGACGGAGCCGGGGCCGAATGCGTCCGTGATGCGCAGCTTTTCGGCCATGATGTTCTCTCGGCTGCCGAGCTGGCCGATGTGCGACACGCCGATGTTCGTCATCACGGCGTACTGCGGGCGCGCCACGGCGGCCAGGCGCGCCATTTCGCCGAAGTCGCTCATGCCCATCTCCACCACGGCGGCTTCATGCTCCGGCAGGAGGCGGAACAGTGTGAGCGGCAGCCCAATCTGGCTGTTCTGGTTGCCCTCCGTCTTCATGGTGTGCAGGCAGGAGGAGAGGGCCAGGGCGACCATCTCCTTCGTAGTCGTCTTGCCCACGCTGCCCGTGATGCCCACCACGGGGATAGAGAAGCGGGAACGATAGGCGGCGGCGGTGCGGCGCAGGGCCTCCACCGTGTCCTCCACGGCAATCCAGGCGCCGGACGCGCCCTGCGGGAGCTGTGCCGGATCCGTGTGCTCCTGCGTGAACGCGGCGGCCGCACCGGCTTCAAACACGGCCGGCAGGAAGGCGTGCGCATCCGTGCGCTCGCCGCGGATCGGCACAAAGAGCGCCCCCGGGCCGACACGGCGGCTGTCGGTGCTCACCGACGTGACCTGCGTCTCCGGATCGCCGCGCAGCAGCCTGCCAGCGCACGCGGCGGCAATTTCCCGAACGGTCATCTGCATGCTCATTGCCCTCCTTCACAGCTTGCCGGCCAGAATGCCGGCCACAACCTCGCGCTCGTCGTAATGCGTGCGCTTGCCGCGGACCTCCAGATAGCTTTCGTGGCCCTTCCCTGCCAGCACGACAATGTCGCCCGGCTCCGCGTGGGCCAGGCAATAGCGGATCGCCTCAGTGCGGTCCGGGATCTCCACATACGCCCCGCCCGTGGGCACAAGGCCCCGCTTGATATCGGCCAGGATGTCGTGCACATCCTCAAAGCGGGAATTGTCCTCCGTGATGACGGAGAGATCGGCCAGACGGCCGCTCACCTCGCCCATCTCATAGCGGCGGGCGCGGGGCCGGTTGCCGCCCGCGCCGAAGAGGCAGATCAGGCGGTGCGGGTGATACTGCCGCAGCGTGGTGAGGATGCTCTCCATGCTCACGGCGTTGTGCGCGTAATCGATGAGCAGCGTGAACGGACCCGGCACCGGCACGGGCTCCACGCGCCCCTTCACCTTCACGCGCGCCAGGCCGCGGCGGATCGCCTCATCCGGCACGTCGAAGAGCGTGCACGCGGCGGCGGCGGCCAGCGCGTTGTAGACGTTGAAGCGGCCGGGGATATCAACCTCCGCCTCCATCGTGCGGCGGCCCGTCATCGAGAAGGCGACGCCGAGGAAACCGGGCCGCGTCACAAGCCGGTCATCAGACGCGCGCAGTCCGGCCTTCTCCGAAAAGCCGAACGTTTGCAGCGCGCACGTATGGCCGCGCGTTACGCCCTCCCACGCGGGATCGTCCACGTTGACGACGCCCGTCGCGCACTTTTGAAAGAGCAGGCTCTTGCAGGCCAGGTATTCCGCCATATCCTTGTGCTCGTCGCCGCCAATGTGATCCTCCGAGAAATTCGTGAATACCCCGGCGAAGAACGGGAGCGAATCGAGGCGGTGATCCCGCAGGCCGATGGAGGAGGCCTCCAGCACGGCGGCGCGGCAGCCGGCGTCCAGCATGGCGCGCAGGGCCCGCTGGATCTCATACGATTCCGGCGTGGTGTTCACGGTGTTCACGTGCGTGTCCCCGTAGTCGATGCCGATGGTGCCGATCATGCCGGTGGGGATGCCCGCCTCCTCCAGGATGGCGCGCACCATGTGGGCGGTGGTCGTCTTGCCCTTCGTGCCGGTGATGCCCACCACGCGCAGTTCCTCCGCCGGGCGGCCGAAGAAGGCGGCGCTCAGCTCCGCGAGCGCTTCGCGCGTGTTCGAGACCAAAAAGAGCGGCGCGCCGCCCGTTTCCACCGGCCGTTCCGCCAGGACGGCGCAGCAGCCCGCCTCCCCGGCGGCCTTCGCATAGGCGTGGCCGTCGGCGCGCGCGCCGCGCAGGCAGACGAACACGCGACCCGGCCCTGCCTGGCGGGAATCATACACAATGTCGCTCACCTGCGCCTCGAGGGCTTCAGGGGCAGACTCCGTCTGGAAGGAGATCCGCGCGAGCAGATCCCCCAGTTTTTTCTCGGTTGACATGCAGAAACCTCCCAAATACAGGTTGGACCGCCGTCACAGCACGACGCTGAGCGCCAGCAGATAGACGGCCGGTTCGTAGAGATGCATCACGGCATGATCGCGCCGCGAGGATTCGCGCTGCGTGACGACGCCGTCTGCCAGGATGAGATCGGAAACGGTGAAGCAGAGCGCCCCGAGCGCCAGGCAGACGGAGGACGCGCCCGGCCGCAGGAAGGGCAGCGCGGCAGCCAGCGACAGCATGCCGAACAGGAAAACCGGGTAAACGCAGAGCGGCACGCGTTTTTCCCCAAGCGTGGGGATCGTTTTCCTATAATATGCGAACAGAAGCAGATAGAGCAGCGCCCAGAGCGGGATGCTCCACGGCGTGGGCTGCGCCTGCAACAGCAGATGAACGATGAGCAGAACATGCGCCGCGAGGAACGAGAATACACCCGCCACAAAGTGCACGCCGATCAGCACATCTGACACAAGGCAGACGCACAGCGCCGCGAACAGCACCCAGGATTCACCGCCGCGGTGCACCGTGCCGTAAAGGCCGAGCAGCACAGGCATGAGCGTGGTGAGCGCCTTGCAGCGCAGATCCCCGCGCTTCGGCCCGTCGAGATAGAGATACAGCCCGCCCTCCATGAGCAGGAACAGAACGACGGCCAGGAACAGCTTCATGCCTCTCCCCTCCTCACTGCGGCGGGCGGCGGCCCTCGATGAGATCGTACAGCTTGCTGATTTCCCCCTCGTTGGAAAGATCCAGGGAAGCCAGGGCTTTGGAATAAGAATCGCGCAGCGAAGCGCTGTCGAGCAGCTGCTGCAGGCCCTGGGCGATGCCGTCCGGCGAAAGGGGCACGATAAGGCCCGTTTTCCCGGAGTCGATCTGATCGGCTGCCGTGGAAAAATCGGTGAGCAGAATCGGTTTGGCCAGCGCCATGGCCTCATCCACGGCAATGCTCTTTCCCTCAAAGCGCGAGGGCTGCACATACACCGTGCACGCGCGCACATAGGGATAGGGGTTGGCTTTCTCCCCCAGGAAAAAGACGGTGTCGTTCAGCCCCAGCGCCTCGGCCTGATCGCGCAGGTCGGCCTCCTCCGGCCCGACGCCGATGATGTACCAGCGGAAGGAATAGCCGCGCTTTTTCAGGATCAGCGCCGCCAGCAGGGCGAGATCCAGCCCCTTCTGCGGGGAAAGGCGCGCGATGGTGAGCAGCCGCGGCCCGGCGAAGGAATCACCGAAATCGGCCGGCTCCTGCGCAAGCTTGCGCAGGAAGGCAGGCGAGATGATGTTGTAGATCACGAAAAAGCGGTTCTCCCACTGCGGAAACACCTCGCACAGCGCGTCCCGGCAGGATTCCGAGACGGTGCACAGCGCGTGGAGCCGGCCGAAAAATCGGCGGTCATAGTCCTCGTCCAGCCCCATGGCCTTGTAATCGCCGTGGATGAAGCCGATCTTCCGCTTTGCCTTCACCTTTGTGACGGCGTAATAGATGGGCTGGCCTTCCATGAAGGCGACCACGGCATCGTATTCCTTTTTCGGGGCACGCACGAAATGCTTTTCGATGCGCCACATGCGCGCGAGCCGATCCCCCATGCCGCCCGGCGTCTTGCCCGCAAAACTCACGAGCAGGCGGCACAGCGCGATAAGCGGCTTCTTTTGCCGCAGCAGGGCGGGCAGCGCCCGGCGGATCTGCAGCCGGTATTCGGGGGGGAACAGCGAGGGCAGGTGGTTCACCTGCTCCGGCACGCGGGGCAGGAACAGCCCTTCATCTGCAAAAAGCTGCAGATCCACGTCGTATTTTTCATAGTCGAACAGGTGCAGCAGCGTGACAAGGCTTTTTTCAATGCCGCCGCTGTGCAGGCTGAAATTCACAAACAGAACGCTCTTTTTTTCCATGACGGCTCTCCCGTCCTTTCCGCCCTTTTCGGGCAGCCGTTATTTCTTCCCGGCGCTGCGGCGCAGGGAGCGGGCGTACAGGCTGTAAAATAGATAGGCGGCCGCCGTACAGCGCGAACCGATGATCAGGCGGATCACCCGATCCGCCTTCGTGCCGTGCTTCAGGTTGGGCGAAGCGCACGATTCGCGCACGGCGGGCTGGCGCAGGATCCCGCGCACCTCCCGCCATCTGGCGCCAAAGCCCGCCGGGTTCTGCGGAGAAAAGCAGTTCACGAGCGAGCCGTGGGCCGCCTGCCGCACCAGCCAGGCGCTGCGGCGGTCCGCATAGGCCTCGGCCAGACCGTGCGCCTCGAGGAACGCCCCGATGATCGCGTGGCAGCGCAGCAGCATCTCCATTTTCCCCGGCCGGTACCGCGTGCTCAGCGATACGGGATTGTAGCGGTAATGATAGTAGGCGCCGGGCACATACACGGTGCGGCGCGCCAGCACATGCGCCTGGATGGAGACGGGCAGGTCTTCGAGCATGACCTCCTGCTCCTTATAATAGGAAAGGCCGCACGCGCAGAACCACGCGCGGCGGTAGAGCCGCCGCCAGGCGCAGCCCAGCATTTCCACCTCCCGCCAGGGGCCGGAATCGGGCGCGGGGCCTGTCAGCTCCTGCAGCACGCGCGCGGCCGTCTTCTCCTGCGGGGCGCCGGGCGCTGCCGGCAGCGAGCAGACGCGGCTCACGCCGTCCTCCTCATTCTCGCGGATGTAATCAAACAGCACAAGGTCGGCCTCTTCCCGGTCCGCCGCGGCCGTGAGATCCTCCAGCATGCGAGGTTCCACCCAGTCGTCCGAATCGACAAAGGCCAGGTACTCCCCGCGCGCTTCCCGCACGCCCCAGTTGCGCGTGTCGCCCAGGCCGCCGTGGGGCTTGTCGATCACGCGCACGCGCGGATCGCTTTCATAGCGGCGGCACAGCGCGAGAGAACCGTCTGTGGAAGCGTCGTTCACAAGCAGGAGCTCGAAATCCGGCAATGTCTGGCGCAGAAGGCTTTCCACGCATTGGTTCAGATACCGCTCCACATTGTAGACCGGCACAATCACACTCACTCTGGGCAATATTCAGCGCCCCTTTCGTCTGTTTCGCCGCACGCTTCCGGTGCCGCTTCTTTCCCCCCATTATAGCATTCCCAAAATATGAATACAAGCGCGTTCCGGATGCCCTCCCCGGAAGAGAAAACAAGCTTATATTTATATAAAAAGGATAAAAATATATATCAAAATCCGTCATTTTTCTCAATTTTTCCAAAATCATTGACAAGAGGCGGCAAGATACGATAAAATGGAGCTGTCCTATCGGATAACGTTCTTATCTTGTTTGACTGGAGGGTATTTCATGAACGCAAAGAACGCTTCCATTGCGGCGCTTGTGTGCGGCATCGTCGGTTTGGTAGCATGTTTCCTGATGGCTATTCCAGGATTCATCTACGTCGCTTTTGTTCTCTCGATCCTTGGCATTGTTTTCGGCGTGAAAGGCCGCAAACTTTCGGAGGAGAATCAGAAGGGCATGGCAACCGCCGGCATGGTGCTCGGCATTATCGGTGTTGTAATCAGCGGCATTGTGATCGGTGCGGCCATCTGTGCAATTGGTTGCTTTGGCGCTCTCGGCGGCATAGCTGCTGCAGGTGCTCTCTCTTAAAAGCAATTGACAGCAGACCGTGAAAAATGCTATACACCGTTATGGTGTATAGCATTTTTTGTCATGATTTTTTTCAGAAAGAGGAATAACATTGATTCCATCTGTTGATTTTTTGGGAAAACAAATTTCATTTTATCAAATTTTAGCTATCATCGGCATCTTCGCGTGCGGGCTGTTTGCGTGCGCGCAGGCGAAAAAGCGCGGCCTCGACGTGGACGACATGATCGTCGCCCTGCTGCTGTGCGCGGCAGGCGCGCTGGTGGGCGGGCACATCCTGTATGGCATCACCAATCTGCCGCTGCTCGGTCAGGTGCTCGCCCGCGTGCCGGAAACGGGCCTTTCCGGCGACTTCTGGAGCGGGATGCTGCTCGTGTTCGGCGGCTCCGTGTTTTACGGCGGTCTGCTGGGCGGCATGGCGGCCGGCGGTCTTTACTGGAAAAAGAAGAAGCTGCCGGCAGGCTATGTGGATGTGATGGCAGTCTCCGTGCCGCTGTTCCACACCTTCGGCCGCGTGGGCTGTTTCCTGGGCGGCTGCTGCTACGGCATCGAGTGCCCCGTGGGCTTTGTCTACACACAGAACCCCATCCCGCAGGCAAACGGCGTGCGCCGCTTCCCGGTGCAGCTGCTGGAGGCGCTGTTCTGCCTGCTGCTGTTTCTTGCCCTGTTCGCCCTGCTGCGGCGCGGGTTGTGCCGCGGGCGGCTGCTGGCCGTCTATCTGTGCGTCTACAGCGTGGGGCGCTTCTTCCTGGAATTCCTGCGCGGGGATGCATACCGCGGCTTCCTGTTCGGCTTTTCCACCTCACAGATCATCAGCATGCTGCTGCTTTTGGGCACGCTGCTTTTCCCTCTGATCAATCATCACCGCACGCCCGCACCGGCGCGGGAATGAGCGGCTGAAACACAAAAAAGGCCTGCCGCACGGCTTTTTGCCTGTGCGGCAGGCCTTTTTATCTTTGCAGTCCCCTCAGGAGACAATCTCGGAGCCAAAAGGCATGAACGCCAGCTTGGCCAGCTTGAAGCACTGCAGGCCGAACGGGATCCCCACAACCGTGACGCAGAGGAGCGCCCCGTTCAGCACGGCGGCCAACGCCAGCGGGATACCGCTCACGATTACCCACACGAGGTTCAGCAGGCAGTATCCTGCCCCGCCGCCATAGCGGACTTCCTTCCCGAACGGGAAGAAGGAAAGGCCCGCCAGCTTGAAGCACTGCAGCC
>ERZ1643250.2754-NODE-2754-length-12783-cov-8.810889_pt1 | contig 12783 bp, 11 predicted proteins | sample MGYA00579262_ERZ1643250 | MGnify/ENA primary metagenome ERZ1643250 (study PRJEB29033, sample SAMEA4952265) | chicken gut metagenome | biome: Broiler Chicken; feature: Gastrointestinal Tract; material: Caecum | place: Ireland | collected 2018 | study: Broiler...
AATGAATTTTAGTGAATCATCACTTGCAATATCATACTGCAAAACCAGGGATTTTGCAAGTTAAAATCCAAAATCTTTCCTCTCCAGAGAGTGAAACCCTGTAAGAATCTTCTATTGTTTTTTGTTTATATTTAACAATAATTCTTTTACAGAATTATTGTTACCGACGTTTTTAGAAATTTTGCATAAAATCACTCTTGTTTTTTTACCAATTCGTTTTTTCTCATTTTCTTTTGTCTATATTTCCGCAAATATGTTCTCATTTTCGCGTAGTTTCTGGAAAAGTAGAATCTCTGTTTTCCACCAGATTCGAATAAATTCACATTTATTTCTCTATAACTTCTTTGTTTATACGTTCTCCTTGACTTTTTGTATTTTTATAACTTTGTGCAAGATGACAGGTTTTACCTGTCCACGGTGAACGGTCAAATCGGTTATTTGTATTCTTATCGAGTACACATGTATTTCCTTAAAGGAATTTCTACTCAATTGTCCTTGAAAGAAAAGCGATGTGAGAAAAAACATTAAAAAGCCACAATTTGGACATAAAATCTTTTGTGTCCTTCAAATTTGTTTCGATTTCTGCGTCATTCTCTCTGATAAATGAAAGTTTTATATCTTAAACTTTCATTTTTTTCAAGAATTCTCTATTTTGGCACTTAGCTTGCTTTTCTCATTTCGAAAAACAGCGTTTGCATGACCAACTAAATGATCCTTCATGCAAACGCTGTATAAAAAGCCGCCGCAGAAGAACTCCTCTGCGGCGGTCAGAAATGCTGTTATTTTATTTTCAGGCAGCGGCGGGAACAGCTTCTTCCTTGCCGAAGAGCTTCTTTATACCCTGAATGACAACCACAACGCCCAAAGCCAGAATCAGCACAGCAAACACCAGCTGGAGGCAGGCGCCCCATGCGGTCAGCACGCTTGCACCATTTACCATGGTGGTCATACCGGAAACCCAAGCATAAGTGCCATCGATCAGGCCGGAAGTGAGCTGCCAGATGGTCATGGCCAATGCGGTGAAGGTTACAGCGATCATCACGACCATGGGAATCCACAGCATGAAGCCCTTGCGCTTGGTGCGCTTGAGGAACACAGCGCAAGCCACCAGTGCCAGTGCGGACAGCAGCTGGTTGGCGGAGCCGAACAACGGCCAAATGGAAGCATAACCGGCCTTGGCCAGCAGGTAAGCCAGCACCAGGGTGATAATGGTTGCAAAATACTTGTTGGTAAGCACCTTGCGCACCGGCCCCATATCCTCATCTTTAATAGAGGCATCCAGGAACAGCTCCTGGAAGGACAGGCGGCCAACGCGGGCCACAGAGTCCAGAGAAGTCAGTGCAAAGGCAGAAACTGCCAGGTTAATCAGCGTAAAGACAATATCCTTGGGCAGGCCAACAGCCTGGAGGAAATTGGACACGCCGCCGGCGAAGATCTGGGGCGGAGTGGTAAGTCCCTGCTCGGCAGCTGCATCGGTAGAAGCAAAAGAAGCCACTGCAATCAGAGCAATGACTGCCAGCATGGACTCCATCAGCATTGCACCAAAGGAAACCGGCAGCATGTTCTTTTCGTTCTTAATCTGCTTGGAAGCCGTACCGGAGGAAACCAGAGAATGGAAACCGGACACAGCGCCGCAGGCGATGGTAACAAACAGGATGGGGAACATGCTCTGGCCGTTTACCACAAAGCTGGTAAAGGGAGGCAGGTTCACGGCGGGCTGTGCCACAAACACGCCCACGATAGCTGCCAGAATCATGGCCACCAGCAGATAGCTGTTCAGGTAATCACGAGGCTGGAGCAGTGCCCAAACGGGAGCAACCGAAGCAATCAGCACATAGATGAACACAATGATATGCCAGGTGCTCTGGGAGATGTACATGGGGAAGTACAGACCCAGCACAATAGCACCAATGAGCATCACAATGGCAATGGCGATATTGATCCACTTGTGGAGCTTACCATACCGAAGGAGGAATCCCAGTGCAACTGCTTCCACAATGAAGATCATGGAAGTAGTGGCCACAGAACCATTGGCGGGAACAAGGGAAGTAGTCCCATCTGCCGCTGCGGTAAAGCCATTAAAGGTACCGGCAACCACATCGGCAAAAGCGGCAACCACCAGAATGCAGAACAGCCAGCAGAACAGCAGGAACAGCTTTTTACCGGTCTTTCCGATATACTCTTCAATAATATAGCCGATGGTGCGGCCCTTATTCTTTACGGAAGCATACATGGAAACAAAGTCCTGTACTGCACCGAAGAACACGCCGCCGATGAGCACCCACAGCAGCACCGGAACCCAACCGAAAATAGCTGCCTGAATGGGTCCGTTGATAGGGCCTGCACCGGCAATGGATGCAAATTGATGGCCAAATACCACATTGGTATCAGCCGGGACATAATCAACGCCGTCTTCCAGTTCATAAGCCGGCGTTTTCGCTTTGGGATCAATACCCCAGGTCTTGGCAAGATAACGGCCATAAATCAGGTACGCACCGCCGAGGACCACAATGGCAATAATCATCATAAGCAAACCGTTCATTGTGATGACCTCCTGTTATTCTCTTTCGGCTTTTTTCGCCGAATTCTTGAGATTCCCCCTCATCAAGTTCTCTTGTCATACTATTCTACTACCCATCAGACAACGTGTCAATAAATCGGAAACGACAAATTCACATTTTATTCATAAATATAAAAACATTTGTCAATATAAGAAATTTGTGAACAAAACAACAATAATCAAGATTTACAGGCATAGTAAAAGCCCCTTCCGCTTGGGAAGGGGCTCAAAATCTGATCGTTTCCTGTAATTAGCCCAAATCGCCCTGATCCAGACAGAACATGACAAACTCACTGAACAGAGAGTTGGACCAGGCAAACCAGGGACGGGTAAACTGGCTGGGGTCATCCTTATGGAAACCTTCATGCATGAAGCCGGTACCGGCATCGCTGTTCTCCAGCATATCCAGCAGCTGGAGACGCTCTTCGCGGCTGGTGCTGGTCAGACCCTGCATAGACAGAGCGATGTGCCAGATGTACTCCGGCGGCGTGTGGGGGCTGCCCACACCCTTGGCAAAGCTGCCCTCAAAGTAGAAGGGGTTCTCCTTGCTCAGCACATAGCGGCGGGTGTTCTGATAAATCTCATTATCCGGCTCGCAGTAGCCCAGATACGGAATGGACATCAGGCTGGGCACGTTGGCGTCGTCCATATGAGTGTAATGGCCCAGACCGTCGGTTTCATAAGCATAGATTTTGCCGAACTTGGGATGATCCACCACACCATAGTTCTCAATGCCCTCACGAATCTCATTGGCCAGCATTTCAGCTTCGTTGGCCAATGCTTCATCGTTACGGACTGCGCGGCAGATCTCGGCCAGATAGCCCAGCACCACACAGGCAAACATATTGGAGGGAATCAGATAGGGATAGACGCAGGCGTCGTCGCTGGGACGGAATCCGCACCAGGTCATACCGGTCACTGCATGGGGAGCACCCTTACCGTTATGGCTCAGGGTATCCTGAGTCAGATCGGTATCACGGATGAAGTAGTAGTCGGAATCCTGTGCGTGATTCTGTTCCTTCTGCCACAGACCCACAATCAGTTCCATGGTATCGAAGAAATCATCATCAAAAATATCGGTGCGGCCGGTGGTCTTCCAGAACAGCCAGGCCAACTGGATGGGATAGCACAAAGAGTCGATCTCATATTTCCGTTCCCACACCCAGGGGCCCTGACGGGGCTCGTCCGGCTCCCAGCACTGGTTGTTGGGCTCAGAGTTAAAGGCGTTGGCATAGGGATCGATATTGATGCAGAACAGCTGACGGCGGATCAGGCCGGCAATCAGGTCTGCTACATCCTGCTGACGGGCAGCCAGCGGCAAATAATGACGCACCTGTGCAGTGGAATCCCGCAGCCACATAGCGGGAATATCACCAGTCAGCACAAAAGTGGTGCCGTCTTCCATCTGCCGAACTGTGGTGTCCATGGTATTGGGATAGCAGTTGCGGAACAGCTGGGCCAGCTTGGGACGGTCTGCCAGCTTTTCACAAATACGGTCGATTTCCGGTTTCAGGTTGGGCAGTGCCATTGTAAACAACTCCGTTCTTTAATATAAATTATAATGAAAGTTCGTTCATCCCCGCTCCGGGCCCATCTCCGGTTCGTTATATTCCACGCCAAAAGTCTCTACGGTGACCTTTTCCATAATCTGGTCTTCATAGGGGCGATCGCTGTAATCGCGCTTTGCGGAAACAATGGTATCGGCCGCTTCCATGCCTTCAATCACCTTTCCGAAAGCCGCATACTGGCCGTCCAGATGAGGCGCATCGGCTACCATGACAAAGAACTGGGAGCCTGCACTGTTGGGACGCATGGAACGGGCCATGGACAGCACACCGCGGGTATGGCGCAGGTCATTTTTGAAACCGTTTGCTGCAAACTCGCCCTTAATGCCGTAGCCGGGGCCGCCCATTCCGCTGCCCTCGGGATCTCCGCCCTGAATCATAAAGCCGGGAATCACGCGGTGGAAAATCGTTCCGTCATAAAAGCCCTTTTTTACAAGGGAGATGAAATTGTTGACTGTATTGGGGGCAATTTCCGGGTACAGCTCCGCCTTGAAGGTTCCGGCGGTTGTCTGGAAAGTGACAATCGGATTGCTCATGGGAATTCTCCTCCGTTCAAAGATTTGAGATTGATTCCATTATACCTGTACTGTATGAAAAAAACAACCAAAAAACCGTGATATTTTCGTTACATTTCTGAAATCCCCTGTTTTCTTCCCTGTCTCTTTCTGTTTTGTGGTATACTAAAAGCACGAATTACTCTTCTCGGGAGGTCTGTGTATGAAGTTCATTTCATGGAATGTCAACGGCTTGAGAGCTTGCATCAATAAGGGATTTCTGGACTATTTTCAGCAGCAGGAGGCGGATTTTTTCTGTTTGCAGGAAACCAAAATGCAGCCGGAGCAGGCGGATTTTGAACTGCCCGGGTATACCCTGTACTGGAATTCCGCTGAGAAAAAAGGCTATTCCGGTACTGCGATTTTCACCCGTCACCAGCCGGTTTCCGTTTCCTATGATATCGGCGATCCGGCCCATGTCGGCGAAGGCCGGAGCATCACCCTGGAAATGGAGGACTTTTATCTGGTGACGGTGTACACACCCAATTCCCAGCGGGATCTGGTTCGGATTGATTACCGCATGGAGTGGGAAGACGCCTTCCGTCGGTATCTGATGGAACTGGACGCGAAAAAACCGGTCATTGTCTGCGGCGATATGAATGTCGCCCATCGCCCCATTGATTTGAAAAATCCCAAGCCCAATATCGGAAACGCCGGGTACTCCTATGAAGAACGGGGAAAATTTTCCGAGCTGCTGGCCAGCGGCTTTGCCGACACCTTCCGCACCCTGCATCCGGAGGAAACCGGCGCTTATACCTGGTGGTCCTATATGGGAAACGCCCGGGCCAACAACACCGGCTGGCGGATTGACTATTTCCTCACCTCTCAGCGGCTTCTCCCTCTTGTAAAAGAGAACCGGATTCATGCAGATGTAATGGGAAGCGACCACTGTCCCATAGAATTGATTTTATCGAAATAATTTCCCTCACGATTTAATAATAATGACTGATTTGTAATCATTTTCATCGACTGCTACAAAAAACAATATTTTCTTTGTGCACTATTTTTGTTGAAAAAAAACGTGCAAATATTACAATTTAATTGAAATATTTTACAATTACAGCCATCATCAGGAAAGAGGGAGTCCCATGAATCGGTTATTTTTATTTCTGCTGCTATCCTTTATTTAAAACAAGCAGCAGATCCCATACTGAAAAACAGCAAATCCTTTTACGAACCCCCATGCAGAATTCCAATGATTTTGACGGTTTTGTAAAGGAGATGTACCAGTTTATGAAAAAGTACTTTGCAATTCTGCTGGCCTGCTCCCTGTGCTTTTTGGCTGCGATGCCGGCCTTCGCCGCCGAAACAGACAGTACCGCGACTTTTGAATTTCTGACCGAAGAAAACCCGGATTATGAAGAAGTCACCGCATTGGAAGATGATATCCTGCAAAAACTGGAAACCCATCTTTCTTCCAACGGCGCCAAACTTCCCGAAAACCTGACTCCCGACTATACACAGGCTTACAAGGTGTATACCGATACGCCCATTTTAACCATGGATACCCTCAACGAGTCCGATCTCCGCGCTGCTCTGGAAGAAGGAACCTACTTCTGGGTCATTCCTTTCCCGGATATAGAAGGAAAAAGCTATAACATCCCGGTCTGTTATGCGGATGATGAATGGAGCGTCCCCTACTCGGAAGAATGTGATTCCGCCGCCGAGCTCTCCTATGTTTCCCCGGCAGAAGAACGCATTCAGGAACTGCCCGAAGGTACCTATACGGCCGTTTTGGTAGGCGGGCTGCGGTTTTTCAGCCAACCGGTTGCAGTCGTATTCCAGGACGGGAACGCCGTCTATCTGGTGCAGTCCAAAACTCCCTTAGGGCTGGAAGGCACGGAAGAACAGCAGGAACAATTGGCAGCGGAAGGTTTTTCCGTCAGCGACGGTATTTATCAATATGATAAAGTCGCGCAGACAGTGAAAAACGCCCCGCCTGCCGACTCCGAAAAAATGAGCGGCGATGTCCTCAATGCCGCTTATCTGAACCCTGATTCCGGCGTCAGCCCCCTGTGGATTTTCATTGCCACTGTGGCCGTAGTGGTGCTGGTGGTCATTCTGGCAGTGGTATTCAAACGCCGCCGCGCTGTATAACCGTATTCTTTGAACCCTTCTGGTTCCCTCCTTTTGTCCCCTCCGCATATTGTGCGGAGGGGATTTTTTGAATCCATACAAAATTTATATAAAAAACATCATTTTTATGTACATATCTCGAGAACGGTGTATAATAAAAACAGGACTTGAGAACCATCTTAATTTGCTCATTTCCTTTCAGGAGGTGCAACAGATGAAACTGTACTTTTATGGAGCTGACAAAGAAGTCACCGGCAGCTGCCACTGCATTGAGGCCTGCGGCAAAACCTTTCTCATTGATTGCGGTCTGCGGCAGGGCGGAGACGACGACGGAAACGATGAATTCCCCTTCAAAGCGTCACAGATTGACTTTGTACTGGTCACCCATGCCCACATCGACCACAGCGGACGACTTCCTCTTCTGGTACGGGAAGGATTCCGGGGAAGGATTTTCGCCACCGGTGCTACCTGTGACCTGCTGGAAATCATGCTGATGGACAGCGCCCGGATTCAGGAAATGGACGCGGAGCTGGAAAGCCGCAAGGGCCGCCGCGCCGGCCGGGAAGAATGTGAACCTCTTTATACGGTTCAGGATGCGGAAAACACCTTCCCTCTGCTCACTTCCTGCCGTTATGAGGAGACCATTTCCCCCGCTCCCGGGATTTCCTTCACCATGACGGATGCGGGCCATCTGCTGGGTTCCGCCAGCATCACCCTGCGTCTGACAGAAGGAGATGTGACCAAAACACTGGTTTTTTCCGGCGATATCGGAAGCCCCAACCGCCCCATTATCCGGGACCCCCAGTATCTGCATGAAGCGGATTATGTGATTATGGAATCCACTTACGGCAACCGGGAACATGAACGGGTAGATGATTACCGGGTAGAACTGGCTAACATCATAGACGACACCCTGACAAAGGGCGGAAACGTGGTCATTCCCAGCTTTGCGGTAGGACGCACCCAGGAACTTCTGTATCTGCTGCGGGAAATCAAGGAACAGGGACTGGTTCGCCATCATCCCAACTTCCCGGTCTATGTAGACAGTCCCCTTTCTGCCCGGGCCACCAATATTTACAGCGGCGATCTGACCGGTTATGCGGATGAAGAAACCATTGAAGTGCTGAAAAGCGGGTACAATCCCATTCGCTTCCCCGACCTCCGCCTGTGCGAAAGTGTGGAGGAATCCAAAACTCTCAACGCGGATGGCGTGCCAAAAGTCATTATTTCTTCCAGCGGCATGTGTGAAGCCGGACGCATTCGCCATCACTTGAAGCACAACCTGTGGCGAAAAGAAAGCGCCATTCTGTTTGTGGGATATCAGGCGGAAGGCACCCTTGGGCGCCGCCTGATTGACGGGGTACCCAGTGTCAAGCTTTTTGGAGAAGAAATCGTAGTAATGGCCAGAATCTACAATTTCCGGGCCCTTTCCGCTCATGCGGACAAAACCGGGCTGCTCCGGTGGATTACCTCTTTCTCCCCCATCCCCCGCCGGGTATTTGTGGTGCACGGCGAAACGGAAGCCGCCGGGTCTTTTGGCGCAGCTTTACAGGCCATGGGATATCAGGCCATTGTCCCCAATTATCTGGCAGCCTATGACCTGCTTACTGACCGGGTCATCAGCGAAGGACTGGAACCCACCGAAAAGCGTTCCCGCCAGAAACGCCGCGCCGCTTCTTCGGTCTATGCCCGTCTGGTGGCTGCCGGACGCAGGCTTTTACAGGTCATTGCCCACAACGAGGGCGGCGCCAACAAAGATCTGGCCAAATTTGCCGACCAGATTATCGCCCTGTGCGACAAATGGGACCGTTGATCTCAATTTTCAAAAAAGACAGCCCCGCCGGAACGTGTTTTCTGCACGGCCCGGCGGGGCTTTTGGTTGTTTTCCTATCCGAAAGAGATTTATGGCTGCTGATTTTTGAAATACGCCTGCTGCTTCAGATACCGGGCTTTCAATTTCAAATAGCGCCGGCGGGAACGGATGAACAAAGGCAGCCATATGAGCAGAAACACTCCTGCAAAAACAATTTCTACTATCCAATAGCCGCGCCCTATCTCCTGTTGACGGCTCATAGCCTCTCTTTCATTTACCAGCACATTCTCCTGCGTGCGAATTGTAGCAATGCTATCCTTAAAAAACCAGGGGTAGTACTGTATACTCAAAACATCTCCAGCAGAAACTTCCTCCAAATCTAGGTCATAAGGATCGTGAAATTCTTTCCCATCGGTACTGAATATATAATGATTTTCATGAGAGGAAACACTTCTATAGCCAAACGCAAAGCTTGTGATATACTCATCATGACTGTAAATAATCTCTGTTTTTTTCCAAGACGAGGGATTCTGTACAAAAACTTGAGTGATACATGCAGTAAGAAAAAATAGACTAAGTAATAGGAGTATTCCCCCCATCCCTATCCATATCGGTTGACTGGATTTTCTGCTTTTATATTCCTGACTGTGAATCCTTTTTTCTCCCGGCGGCAGCTTTCGAGCTTTCTTTTTCAAATCATTCCCTCCCCTGACAAAAAAGCGGACATTCCCATGGAACATCCGCTTTTTCACGTTTATTTACACATCCAGCAGGGTAATGCAGTGACGGGGACAGGCTTCGGTACATTTGCCGCAACCGGTACACTTCACCGGGTCTACGGTGGCGTGGAAGTTCTCCACCTTCACTGCGCCAGCTTCGCAGACCTTTACGCACTTCATGCAGCCGATGCAGCCCACCTTGCATACCTTGGTGGTAGCAGCGCCCTTGTCGCAGTTGGCGCAGCGAACCACAGCCTGCTTTTTCAGAGGCACAAAGCTGATGAGCCCCTTGGGGCAAGCCGCCACACACTGGCCGCAGCCCTTACATTTTTCTGGGTTGATGCTGGCCACACCGTTGCAAACGGTAATGGCGTCATACTGACAGGCTTTCATACAGTCGCCCAAACCCATGCAGCCGAAACGGCAGGAAGTAATGCCGCCAGCCAGCTGGGCGGCAGCGGCGCAGCCGATAATGCCGTCGTATTCCATCTTGTCGGTAGTGTTGTCATAGCTGCCCATGCAGTGAACCAGCGCGGTTTTGTACTCCACTTCCACATCGCCGGAGCCCAACAGCTCGGCAATGGCTTTTGCGGTTTCGGCACCGCCGGGAGAACACAGCCCGGGCTTGGCTTCGCCTTTGGAGAGGGCAGCAGCATAGCCGCTGCACCCGGAATAACCGCAGGCACCGCAGTTGGCACCGGGCAGAAGCTCCTGAATGGCCTCCGCTTTTTCATCCTTGGGAACCGCCATGACAATGGAAGCAATAGCCAGAATCAGACCAGCCAGCAGGCCGATGCCTGCCACAATGAGGATAGGCAATAAAATCTCGTTCATAATCCCGCTCCTTTCTCTCAGCCCAGCATACCTTCCACCAGGCCGTTAAAGCCCAGGAAGGACACCGCCACCAGAGAAGCGGCGATCAACGTGATGGGAAGTCCCCGCAGCGTCTTGGGAATGTCGCACAGCTCCAGACGCTCCCGGATCCCGGCAAACAGCACCATCGCCACCAGGAAGCCGATACCGGCGCCGAATGCGTTGACCAGAGACTCCACATAGCCGAAGGTGGGGTCAGCGGCGCCCTTTTCCAACACCAGCATGGTGACACCCAGCACAGCGCAGTTGGTGGTAATCAGCGGCAGATACACGCCCAGAGAGTTATACAGCGGGGGCATATATTTCCGCAGAGTGATTTCCAGCAGCTGTACCAGTGCGGCAATAATCAAAATGAACACGATGGTTTGCAGATAGGCCAGACCAGCGGGCACCAGCAGATAAGTATAAATAGGCCAGGTAACGGCAGTGGCCAGCACCATGACCACCGTTACGGCCAAGCTCATGCCGGTGGCGGTATTCAGCTTTTTGGAAACCCCCAGAAACGGGCAGATACCCAAAAACTTATTCAGAATGTAGTTTTCCGTCAAGATGGCGGCAAGGAAGATGGCAACTAAACTTTTCAGCATGGCTTATTTGCCCTCCTTTCGATTGCAGTCCTTTTCCTGTGCCATGAGCTTGGTGCAGGAAGCAGCCAGCGGGCAGGAAGCACAGCCCAGCTCGGCAGGCTTCTGGCCCTTGCCTTCGGAGATGCGGTTGGCCAGCGCAATGAGCATACCGAACACGAAGAATCCTCCGGGAGGCAGGATAAAGATGATAATCGGCGGCATGAATCCGGCAGTAATCGGGATGCCGAACACGGTGCCTGCGCCCAGCAGCTCGCGGATAATACCCATCATCAGCAGGGCAACGGTAAAGCCCACACCCATGCCCAAACCGTCTACGATGGAAGGCAGGACTTTATTCTTGTTGGCGTACATTTCAGCACGGCCCAGAATGATGCAGTTTACCACAATCAGGGGCAGGAAAATGCCCAAAGATTTGTCCAGCGCCGGGGAATAGGCCTGAATTAACAGCTGTACGATGGTAACAAAGGCGGCAATAACCGTAATATAGGCTGGAATACGCACCTTGTCGGGGATGACTTTCCGCAAAGCGGAGATAACGGCGTTGGAGCACACCAGCACAAAAGTGGTGGCAGCGCCCATGCCGATAGCATTGCTGGCAGCGGTAGTGACGGCCAGCGTAGCGCAGGTGCCCAGCATCAGGCGGAGCACCGGGTTTTCCTTAATAATACCTTTGGAAAATTCCTGAAACAGGCTCTTTGCCATTTATGCTCCCTCCTTTATTTCGTGATATTGAGCAACAGCCTCGTTTACCGCATTGGTCACAGCGGTGGTAGTAATGGTCGCGCCGGTCATAGCGGAAATTTCGCCTTCAGCAGCGGTGGACTTGGTTACAGTAAAGCCGTTTTCCGGCGCAGCCTGTTTGAACTGATCCCGGAAGCTCTCCTTTTCCGCATTAGCGCCAAGGCCGGGAGTCTCGTTCTGTTCCAGAATCACCACGCCGGTGACCTGTCCTTCCGCATTGATGCCGGTCATGACCTGTACATCGCCGCCATAGCCCTTGGCGGAGGTAACAAACACATATCCGGCCACATCGCTGCCGGTTTTGCCGATGGCATAGCCGTCGGCCTCTTCAAAGCTGTCCGCGTCGGGGAGTACCTGCTTGCGGGATTCCTGCTCAGTAATCACCTTCTGCTGGGCAATGGTGTCAGCGGTGAGCATGTTAGTTCCAGCCAGAGCTGCCGTTGCCAGCAGACAGATGACACAGAGAATCAGGGCAGGCTTCAAGATTTCTTTCAATTTCATTTTACGCCGTCCCCCTTTCTGCTTCCAAAGGGCTTGGGCAGAGATACCCGCTCAATGAGGGGCACCAAAATATTCATCAAGACGATGGAATAGGAAACGCCCTCGGGCAAGGATGCAAACATACGGATAAGCATGGTGAACAGTCCGCAGCCGATGGCATAAATAATGCGACCATTGCGGCTTATGGGGCTGGTGGTGTAGTCGGTAGCCATAAAGAAGGCACCGATCATCAGACCGCCGGTGAGCAGGTCTACCAGCGGATCGCGGCCTGCGATCAGGGAAATGACGGTAACCGTCGCAAGATAAGTAACAGGAATTACCGGGCTGATGACGCGGCGGACAATCAGATACACGCCGCCCAGAATCAGTGCCAGCGCACAGGTTTCACCCAAGCAGCCGCCGGTGCTGCCAAGGAGCAAATCCATATAGGAGAAGCTGAATTCTCCCCCCTGCTTGAGCACCGCCAGCGGGGTGGCAGTGGTGGTGGCGTCGGTGCCGTTCAGCCAACCAAAAGCCGGGGTCCAGCTGCTCATGTCTGCCGGGAAGGAGTTCATGAGGATAATACGGGCAGTCAGAGCCGGGTTCACAAAGTTCTGGCCAATGCCGCCGAACATCTGCTTGACTACGACAATGGCCACCACGCCGCCCAGCACTGCCATCAGCGGGTTCAGGGAAACGGGCAGGTTAAAGGCCAGCAACAGGCCTGTAACGATGCAGGAAAGGTCCGGCACCGTGTTGTCCCGCTTCATGACTTTCCGGCTGATGTATTCACTGAGCACACAGGAAAGCACCGT
>ERZ1643250.2756-NODE-2756-length-12776-cov-11.650342_pt1 | contig 12776 bp, 9 predicted proteins | sample MGYA00579262_ERZ1643250 | MGnify/ENA primary metagenome ERZ1643250 (study PRJEB29033, sample SAMEA4952265) | chicken gut metagenome | biome: Broiler Chicken; feature: Gastrointestinal Tract; material: Caecum | place: Ireland | collected 2018 | study: Broiler...
TTCGGACAGGCATTCCTTGAGCTGCATCCGACAAAATATGCAGAAGAGCTTGTTAAGAGAATGAAAGAGAGCGGAGCGAAGGCTTACCTCGTAAATACAGGATGGAACGGAACTGGAAAACGTATCTCTATCAAAGATACACGTGGTATCATTGATGCAATCTTAAGCGGAGCTATCCTTGATGCACCGACAAAGACAATCCCGCACTTCAACTTCGAAGTTCCGACAGAACTTCCGGGAGTTGATCCGGCTATCCTTGATCCTCGCGACACATATGGTGATGCTTCCGAGTGGGAGACAAAAGCAAAAGATCTTGCTGCAAGATTCGTTAAGAACTTCAAGAAATACGAGAGCAATGAACTCGGAAAAGCACTTGTTGCAGCAGGTCCGCAGGAGTAAGATACAGAAGTATCTAAAACAGCAATTATGTAGAATGCGCAGAAAAGGAAGATACTGCATAGCTTATGCAGTATCTTCTTTTTCTGCTGTCTCATCTGGTCAGTACACTTTTTTCAGCCGCAGCGCTATTCTTCAACAAACATTCATACAAATCGGAAGAGACCGGAGCTTCATCGACTACTTATCCTTTCCTGTCAGTAGAGATGGAACCGTAGTCGGGAGAGTTCCGGTCTTGTTTCTTCCGTTTGAAATTCGATTTTCGGGATTGGAAAAGAAAGCAGCCGGGAGACAGGTATTGTGTACGCACCGTAGAGTAACGCCGGCACTTGGAGCGCGTCTTTTGCGCTCCTATGTACCGCTGCGTTACGGCCCGAGCGAAAGCGGGTGCGCTAACAATACCTGTCTCCCGGCGGATACTTTGCCAGTCTGTAAAATACGGAATTTCACTCCTCCTCCTTGAAATGTTCCCGGAGCTTCTGGATCGCACTTTTCTCTATCCGCGAGACATAAGAACGGGAAATCCCGATCTGTCTGGCAATTTCCCGCTGGGTGTATTCTTCACCGTGATATAATCCGTACCGCATTTTTAAAACGAGCTTTTCTCTTGCAGAAAGCTCGTTTTCAACTTTTTCATAGAGTTTCTGTATGTTTTCATTGAGATGGATTTTTTCGGGGACGTCTACATCGTCGGTTTCGATGATGTCGTAAAGTTTGATCTCATTGCCCTCTCTGTCCGTTCCGATCGGTTCATAGAGAGATATTTCTTTAGAGGCTTTCTTTTTTGACCGGAGATGCATGAGTATTTCATTTTCTATGCAGCGCGATGCATAAGCGGCCAGCCGGTTTCCTTTATCAGGATTAAATGTTACGACTGCTTTGATCAGACCGATCGTTCCGATCGAGATCAGGTCTTCGGGTTCTTCCTCAAGATTCTGATATTTTTTAATGACATGAGCCACAAGTCTTAAGTTGCGTTCGATCAGGATGTGCTTTGCCTCGAGGTCGCCCTCCGTGTACTTCTGGATGTAATATTTTTCTTCCGAGGGGGTGAGGGGATTGGGAAAAGACTGCACGATGACACCTCTTAGCACATTTAATATAGTTTATGAAAAAAAGGAGTGGATTGTGCTTTTCCATGTAAAAGAAGGACACAGTGTGAAGCTGCGTATTGACACCGGATGACCAGATGCAGTATGATTGACATACATTCCCGAAGAAATTCATTTTCGGTAATCTAGCCCGTGAGGGAGGGCGTCTGGCCGGATCGGCCGGAAAATTCATTTATTTATTCAGTGGTGTATCTTGGCGCGGCCAACGTGTGACAGGACTCAGGAGAAAGGAGTGCAAATGAGTTTCAGCACAGTTTTGTCCGCTGCAATTGAAGGACTTAAAGTAGAGTTTGTTCAGGTGGAAGCGGATGTATCTAACGGACTTCCGGTGTTTCATATGGTCGGATATCTGTCATCGGAAGTAAAGGAAGCGGGGGAACGTGTCCGTACAGCGATCAAAAATTCAGGCTTTGACTATCCGGCAAAGCGTACAGTGGTCAATCTGTCTCCGGCAACACTGAGAAAACGAGGTGCATCGTTTGATCTTCCGATCGCGGTGTCGATATTGTCGTCACTGGGGGAAATTCCGGCGGGAAACAGGGAAAAGTGTCTGATCATTGGAGAACTAAGCCTGGACGGGCGTGTGAGAAAGGTCCCGGGCATACTGCCGGTGACTATGGAGGCATTTGAGAATGGCATTACCTGCTGTATTATTCCGAAAGAAAATGAAGCGGAGGGAAATCTCGTCACCGGGATGAAAGTGATCGGGGTGGAAAGCCTTCAGGAAGCCGCTGATTTTCTTAATGGGAAGAGAACCGGCAATGTGCCGGGTGAAACCAGAAAGATAAAGACCTGTTGTGGGTTTCAGGTTTCACAGAAAGAGAATGAAGGAAGTATGCCGGATTTCTCTCAGATCAAAGGTCAGGAAAATGTGAAAAGAGCAGCAGAAATCGCCGTCTCAGGCGGGCACAATCTTTTGATGATAGGGCCTCCCGGAAGCGGTAAGTCAATGACTGCCAAGTGTATTGCGGGCATTCTGCCGCCACTGGATTTAAAAGAAAGTATGGAGATCACCAGGATATACAGTGTGCTTGGGCTGTTGAAAGAAGAGATGCCGCTGATACAGGAACGGCCGTTTCGAGAAGTGCATCACACGGCAACCAGAGCATCGCTGATCGGAGGCGGCACGGTTCCGAGACCGGGTGAGATCAGTCTCGCCCACAGAGGCGTACTTTTTCTTGATGAACTTCCGGAATTCAGGAAAAGCGTTTTGGAGGTGCTTCGGCAGCCGCTGGAAGAGAGAAGCATCCGGATTACAAGGACATATGGAAATTATGTGTTCCCGGCGGACTTTATGCTTGTAGCGGCTATGAATCCCTGTCCCTGTGGATGCTATCCTGATCTGGAGAAGTGTACATGCACACCGGCACAGATCCAGATGTATTTGAACAGGATCAGCCGTCCTTTCCTGGACAGAATCGATCTGTGCGTGGAAGCTCCGCGTATCAGATATGAGGAGCTGACAGAAGAAAAGAAATCTGAGAGTTCTGAAGTGATCAGAAAAAGAGTGTATCAGGTCAGAGAAATACAGAAAGAACGTTACAGAGGAACAGGAATCACGACAAATGCGATGCTGGGAACTGATGATATAAAGAAATACTGCGGATTGGGCGCGGCCGAAAGTAAACTTATGGAACGTGCTTTTACGATGATGGAACTGACAGTCCGTGCATATTACAGAATCATAAAAACAGCACGTACAATTGCTGATATGGACGGCGAGGAGAAAATCGGGGAGCAACACCTGAGGGAAGCACTTGGTTACAGGATGGTGGATAAAAAATACTGGAGGAGATAGAGTATGGAATATGAATTCTGGCTGGCGGGCATACAGGGAGTGGCCGCACACAAAAAAATCAGACTGAGGGAATGCATGAAAACAGCGGAAGCGATTTATTATATAGAAGAAACACAATTACACCATTTTGAGTTCTTGAATGAGAATGATCGAAATAAAATTATGCAGGCGCAGAAAAACAGTTGTTTCCGCACAGATTATGAGAAAATGAATGAGAAAGGGATACAATTTGTTCCATTTTTTTCGAAAGTGTATCCGGAAAATCTGAAAGAGATCACCGATCCCCCTTATGCGCTGTATGTAAAAGGAAACCTTCCGGAAAGAAAAGCAAAAAAAGCAGCCATTATCGGTGCAAGGCGGTGTACACCGTATGGTGAAAAATATGCCATCGATTTTGCGCGGGTACTGGCTGCGCATGGTGTAGAGGTTATCAGTGGAATGGCGAGAGGAATTGATGGAATGGGTCACAGGGGCGCCCTGCTTTCGGGTGGTAAGACATATGCCGTGTTAGGTTCCGGAGCGGATGTGTGCTATCCGAGAGAGCATATCGGCCTGTATGTGGATATTTTAGAACAGGGAGGAGGTATACTCTCGGAACAGCCGCCGGGAGCGGCTCCGCTTGCCCACAATTTTCCTGCACGCAACCGCATCATCAGCGGACTGTCAGATGTAATCCTGGTCATGGAGGCGGGGAAAAAAAGCGGATCACTTATAACAGTCGATCTGGCGCTGGAACAGGGCCGCGATGTCTATGCCCTGCCCGGGCCGGTAAACAGTGCTTTAAGTGACGGATGCAACCGGCTGATCCGGCAGGGGGCGGGCATACTTATTTCTCCGGAGGCGTTTTTAGAAGAGTGGGGGATTGAAAAAAACGAAGGTCCGGAGGAAAGTAAAAACAAAATCAAAAATGAAAAAATGCTTGAAAGTGCTGAAAAATTGGTGTATAGTTGTCTCGGTTTGTATCCCAAAGACCTGAACCAGCTTGTCAGTGAAACAAAGCTGGATATCAAGGAGGTTCTGGAGAAACTGGTTTCGCTGGAATTACAGGGATATGTACGTGAAATATCAAAGAATCATTATATTATTTCAGAATAAAAGGCACAAACAGGCCTATGGAGGGAGTCAGTTTTATGGCGCATTATCTTGTTATCGTCGAGTCACCTGCGAAAGTAAAGACGATCAAAAAATTTTTGGGGAGCAACTATACAGTCGCAGCATCTCAGGGACATGTGCGGGATCTGCCGAAGAGTTCGCTCGGCGTTGACATTGAACATGATTATGAGCCCAAATATATCACAATCCGCGGTAAAGGGGATATTCTTGCAAGTCTTAGAAAAGAAGTCAAGAAATCTGATAAAGTATTTCTGGCAACTGACCCTGACCGGGAAGGAGAGGCAATTTCCTGGCATCTGGCTGCTGCCCTGAAGCTGGATGAAAAGAAAATGCGCCGTATTACTTTTAACGAGATTACGAAAAACGCAGTAAAAGCTTCACTGAAGGCGCCGCGGGATATTGATATGAATCTGGTCGATGCACAGCAGGCAAGACGCGTTCTCGACCGTATGGTCGGTTATATGATCAGTCCGCTCCTCTGGGCGAAAGTAAAACGTGGATTAAGTGCCGGCCGTGTCCAGTCAGTGGCGCTTCGTCTTGTGGCTGACAGAGAAGAGGAAATCAATGCGTTTATTCCGGATGAATACTGGACGCTGGATGCGGTCCTTAAGATCAAAGGGGAAAAGCGCCCGCTTGTTGCGAGGTTTTACGGCACAGATAAGAAGAAGATCACGATCCATTCGGAAAATGAATTAAACGACATTCTCCATAAGATAGAGAATGCAGATTTTAAGATCACAGATATCAAGACGACAGAACGTATCCGCAAGGCCCCGCTCCCGTTTACTACAAGTACGCTTCAGCAGGAGGCTGCAAAGGCTCTTAATTTTGGCACACAGAAGACAATGCGTATCGCCCAGCAGCTCTATGAAGGAATAGATATTAAGGGAAACGGAACTGTAGGTGTTATCACTTATCTGCGTACGGATTCCACCAGGATCGCGGATGAGGCGGATGCTGCCGCGCGGGAATATATTTCGGCAAATTATGGGAATGAGTACGCTGCGGCACGTCATGAGGCTTCAAGCAGCGGCAAAAAAATACAGGATGCGCACGAGGCGATCCGACCGACAGATATAACGAGAACACCGGCGTCCCTGAAGGACTCTCTGACCAGAGACCAGTTCAGGCTGTACCAGCTTATCTGGAAACGTTTCGCTGCAAGCCGCATGAATCCCGCGCGTTATGAGGCAACTTCCGTAAGGATAGGTGCAGAAGAGTATTGCTTTACTGTGTCTGCGTCTAAATTATTGTTTGATGGTTTCCGTTCTGTATACACAGAAGCAGATGAAGAAAAAGAAGAGAGCAATGTGCTCGTTGGCAATCTGAGTATGGATTCTGTGCTTACAAAAGAGGAGCTTGATCCCAAACAGCATTTTACACAGCCGCCGGCGCATTACACAGAGGCGAGCCTTGTCAAAGCTCTTGAGGAACTGGGAATCGGTCGACCCAGCACCTACGCGCCTACGATCTCTATCATACTCGGCCGCCGGTATGTGACGAAAGAGGCAAAAAATCTCTACCTTACTGAGATCGGGGAAGTGGTCAACAACATGATGAAACAGTCTTTCCCAAGTATTGTAGATGTGAATTTTACTGCAAATATGGAAGGCCTTCTGGATATGGTAGAAGAAGGAAAAGTTGAATGGAAAGAAATCATACGCAACTTCTACCCTGATCTTGAGGATGCTGTTAAGAAAGCAGAGAAAGAGCTGGAGACAGTAAAGATTGAAGATGAAGTGACGGATGTGATCTGTGAGGAATGCGGCAGAAATATGGTCATTAAGTATGGACCGCACGGGAAATTCCTTGCATGTCCGGGATTCCCCGAGTGCCGTAATACCAAACCGTATCTGGAAAAAATAGGAGTACCATGTCCGGTCTGTGGTAAAGATGTGGTCATCCGTAAGACGAAGAAAGGCAGAAGATATTATGGCTGTGAGGACAATCCTGAGTGTGAGTTTATGTCATGGCAAAAGCCTTCCAGGGAGAAATGTCCGGAATGCGGCGGATATATGGTAGAAAAAGGAAATAAGCTGGTCTGTGCAAACGAAAAGTGCGGATATGTCACATCGTTGGATAAGAAGAAAGAATAAAAAAATTGAGCGAATTGCATTGCTATTCTGAAAATTGTGTGATAACATAAATTTATCTAGCAATTTGACTGAATTTGTATATACAATTGTTATATACAGAAGATATGCGGAGGAAATAATGAGTGTACAACTATTAGACAAAACAAGGAAAATTAATAAGCTGCTCCATAATAATAATTCAAGCAAGGTAGTATTTAATGATATCTGCGCAGTACTTACGGATATTCTTGATTCGAATGTACTTGTGGTCAGCCGGAAAGGTAAGATCCTGGGTGTGAGCAAATGCCCGAATGTAAAGGAAATCCATGAGCTGATCACAGAGGCGGTCGGCTCTCATATCGATGCGATGCTTAATGAGCGTCTCTTAAGCATTCTTTCTACCAAAGAAAACGTTAATCTGGAAACTCTCGGGTTTTCACCGGATGCTGTACAGGGGTGTCAGGCAATCGTGACTCCGATCGATATTGCCGGGGAACGTCTTGGAACATTATTTATCTACAAACAGGATTCAGCCTATTCAATCGATGATATTATCCTCAGTGAGTACGGAACGGCGGTAGTAGGCCTTGAAATGCTTCGCTCTGTGAATGAAGAGAATGCAGAGGAAACCCGAAAGGAGCATATTGTACAGTCAGCTATCAGTACACTGTCTTTCTCTGAATTGGAAGCGATCATACATATTTTTGATGAGCTGGGCGGCACAGAAGGAATCCTGGTAGCAAGCAAGATTGCGGACAGAGTAGGGATTACCCGTTCAGTGATCGTAAATGCCCTGCGTAAATTTGAGAGTGCGGGTGTCATCGAATCCCGTTCTTCAGGTATGAAGGGGACATATATTAAAGTACTTAATGACTATGTATTTACGGAGCTTGAGAAGATCAAGAAAGAACGGTTGTAGGCTGGAGGTTTAAAGATATGTACGAAGGAAATCCCGTTGATCTCAGAATGGAAAAGATTCTTTCTGCTGATGGCATTTTTGATGACTCCACCAGGCAGTGCAGAGTTCGCAAATATGATCCCGAGGAGGACTTCATCTATCTCGAATTGAAAGAAGATAAGCTGGAGACGATTTCTCTGGATGCTAAATACAGATGTTACATATCAACGAGAACCGAACTGCTGTATTGTACCGGTGTGGTGAAAGAGCGATACTGTCAGGAAGATAAAAAGCTTTTAAAATTCAGAATAGAAAACGGCTTCTATAATGTATATGAAGGAAGGAAAATGACGAAACGTGCCTGAGACGGTACGTTTCTTTTTTTATAAAAACCTTGTAAACTATGTTGACAAATCGAAACCGGAGTGCTATTTTATATTCATGAGGTTTAGCACTCGTAAGAAATGAGTGCTAACAAAACAAAATCAAGGAGGAATTACAATGAAGTTAGTACCTTTAGGTGACAAAATTGTTTTAAAACAGTTAGAAGCAGAAGAGACGACAAAGTCCGGTATCGTTCTTCCGGGACAGGCGAAAGAGAAACCGCAGGAAGCAGAAGTTATTGCTGTCGGACCTGGCGGAAATATAGATGGTAAAGAAGTTGTGATGCAGGTTAAGGCCGGCGACAAGGTAATCTATTCAAAATACGCAGGAACAGATGTAGAACTCGATGGCGAGGAATACATCATTGTAAAACAGTCTGATATTTTGGCGATCGTTGAGGCATAAAACACTTAGCGAGGTATTTTCGAGCTTAGTGTTTTAGCCGATACTCCGAGCGAAGGCGAGGACGTATCATCAATAGAACTTAGCAGGCTAATGGATTTTAACTAAATAATAAGGAGATGTATTGACATGGCAAAGGAAATTAAATATGGAGCTGAAGCCAGAACAGCACTTGAAAAAGGTGTGAACCAGCTGGCAGATACAGTAAAAGTTACACTTGGACCGAAAGGAAGAAATGTTGTCCTTGATAAATCATTCGGCGCACCTCTGATCACAAACGATGGTGTTACTATCGCGAAAGAGATCGAGCTGGAAAACGGATTTGAGAATATGGGAGCTCAGCTGATCAGAGAAGTTGCTTCCAAGACAAATGATGTTGCCGGGGATGGTACTACAACAGCTACAGTTCTTGCGCAGGCAATGGTACACGAAGGTATGAAGAATCTTGAGGCCGGAGCAAACCCGATCGTCCTCAGAAAAGGTATGAAAAAGGCAACTGACAAGGCTGTTGAAGCAATTCAGGCCATGAGCAGCAAAGTAAAAGGAAAAGAACAGATTGCAAGAGTTGCTGCTGTTTCTTCCGGAGATGAGGAAGTAGGCCAGATGGTAGCTGATGCCATGGAGAAAGTATCCAACGATGGCGTTATCACAATCGAGGAATCCAAGACAATGCAGACAGAACTGGACCTTGTAGAAGGTATGCAGTTTGACCGCGGATATATTTCAGCTTATATGGCAACAGATATGGAGAAAATGGAAGCTGTTCTTGAGGATCCGTACATCCTGATCACGGATAAAAAGATTTCCAACATTCAGGATATCCTTCCGCTTCTTGAGCAGGTTGTTCAGTCTGGTGCAAGACTTCTCATCATCGCTGAGGATATTGAGGGAGAAGCCCTGACAACTCTGATCGTAAACAAACTGCGCGGAACATTCAATGTTGTAGCGGTTAAAGCGCCGGGATATGGCGACAGAAGAAAAGAAATGCTTCAGGATATCGCAATCCTGACAGGCGGACAGGTGATCTCAGAAGAGCTCGGACTTGACCTGAAAGAGACAACAATGGATCAGCTTGGACGTGCAAAATCTGTTAAAGTACAGAAAGAGAACACAGTTATCGTTGACGGATGCGGCGATAAGAATGCGATCAATGACAGAGTTGCACAGATCAAGAAAGCAATCGAAGAGACAACATCTGATTTTGACAGAGAGAAACTTCAGGAGAGACTTGCAAAACTGGCTGGCGGCGTAGCAGTTATCCGTGTAGGTGCAGCTACAGAGACAGAGATGAAAGAAGCAAAACTCCGTATGGAAGATGCGCTGAACGCTACAAGAGCAGCAGTAGAGGAAGGAATCATTGCAGGCGGCGGCTCTGCATACATCCATGCTGCAAAAGAAGTTGCTAAGATGACAGAGGAACTTGAGGGCGATGAAAAGACAGGTGCAAGGATTATCCTGAAAGCTCTTGAGGCTCCGCTGTACCAGATCGCTGCAAATGCAGGCCTTGAAGGCGCAGTTATCGTAAATAAAGTAAGAGAGTCAGAGCCGGGTATCGGATTTGACGCTTACAAAGAAGAATATGTAGATATGGTAGAGAACGGAATCCTTGATCCTGCAAAGGTTACAAGAAGCGCTCTCCAGAATGCTACAAGTGTTGCATCAACACTGCTCACAACAGAGTCTGTAGTGTCTACTATTAAAGAGCCGCAGCCGGCTGCACCGGCAGGCGGCGCCGGCGGAATGGGAATGATGTAATTTCGGATTTCCCGGACTGAATGCCGAATATAATGTCCCCCCCTTTCGACCGGTTTTCTGTAAATTCGTGGTTATCGGAGAGGACTTCCGATTGGTTGAACGCAGAAAATCAAACGGATACAGCCGATATGATGCACCTTTCGGATCAGTCGGGATTGTGATGTGGACGGCGACTGTGTAAGGTCGTTAGACAAAGTTAAAGCCTGTAATATGGCGTTAATCAAGCAAATGAAGTTGTTTGAGTGAAACGAGTTCTTCATTTGATTGATTGTTCTTAGCCATATCGCAGGCTTGTTACTTTGTCTTATGACCTGTAACCGGAGCCGGAAGCATTACGATCCCGACTGATCCGAATACGTGAGTCACTCCACTGTATCCGAGTGATTTTCGGACGTTTTACCGAGAAAGTGACTCCCTGACAGCCACGAATATAAGCCATACTTATAAATAAATCTTAAAATAAATCAACTTTAAATTCCGGCAGGCCCATCGGAAAATGGTTGACATCTTTCGTGAATTTCGTTAGTATATCAGTTAAATATTTACAATTTATATATGGATTCATAAGAAAGAGAGGTCAGCAAAATATGGGAAAGATTATTGGCGAAGGAATTACATTTGATGACGTTCTGCTTGTGCCGTCGTATTCAGAAGTGATTCCGAATGAGGTAGACCTGTCAACATATCTGACAAAGAAGATTAAATTAAACATTCCGATGATGAGTGCGGGAATGGATACGGTTACAGAACACCGCATGGCAATAGCAATGGCACGTCAGGGTGGTATTGGTATCATCCATAAAAATATGTCTATCGAGGCGCAGGCTGAAGAGGTGGACAAGGTAAAGAGATCCGAGAACGGAGTTATAACAGATCCGTTTTTCCTTTCACCGGAAAATACACTGGAGGATGCCAATAATCTGATGGCAAAATTCCGCATTTCAGGTGTTCCGATCACGGAGGGACGCAAACTGGTCGGAATCATTACGAACCGTGACCTGAAGTTTGAAGAAGACTTCTCTAAGAAGATAAAAGAATCCATGACTTCTGAGGGACTGATCACGGCGAAAGAGGGGATTACTCTGGAAGAGGCGAAAAAGATCCTCGCAAAAGCCAGAAAAGAGAAACTTCCGATCGTAGATGATGAAGGGAACCTGAAAGGGCTCATTACGATCAAGGATATAGAGAAACAGATCAAGTATCCGCTGTCTGCGAAAGACTCCCAGGGACGACTGCTCTGCGGCGCAGCAATCGGTATCACTGCAAATTGTCTGGATCGTGTGGAAGAGCTCGTGAAGGCAAAAGTAGATGTTGTTGTGATGGATTCCGCACACGGACATTCTGCAAACGTGCTGCGTACGGTCAGAATGGTAAAGGAGAAATATCCGGAACTCCAGGTTATTGCCGGAAATGTGGCAACAGGTGAGGGAACAAAAGCATTGATCGAGGCCGGGGTGGACGCTGTGAAGGTTGGTATCGGACCGGGATCTATCTGTACGACCCGTGTTGTTGCAGGTATCGGTGTTCCTCAGATCACAGCAGTCATGGACTGTTATGAAGCAGCGAAAGAATACGGCATCCCGATCATCGCTGACGGTGGTATCAAGTATTCCGGAGATATGACAAAAGCGATCGCAGCCGGTGCAAATGTATGTATGATGGGAAGCATTTTTGCCGGATGCGATGAAAGCCCGGGAACATTTGAACTTTACCAGGGAAGAAAATACAAGGTATACCGCGGTATGGGTTCTATCTCCGCTATGGAAAATGGAAGTAAAGACCGCTATTTCCAGGAAAATGCGAAGAAGCTTGTTCCGGAAGGTGTTGAGGGACGTGTGGCTTATAAGGGAACTGTAGAAGATACAGTGTTCCAGCTTATGGGAGGTCTGCGTTCCGGTATGGGATACTGTGGTACCCATACAGTAGAAGAGCTGAAAGCAAACGGAAGATTTATCAAGATTTCTGCCGCTTCCCTGAGAGAGAGCCATCCGCATGACATCCATATTACGAAAGAGGCTCCGAACTACAGTGTAGATGAATAATATCAGCCTATAATAAGCAGCAGCCGCTGGCATATCGGTATTAAGCCCGGTTTACCGGGGATAGTATCGATATGCCGGCGATTTTTATATTTGTGATTGTTACGGATCATAGTATTTTATAATTTCATAAGATTTTGTTCATGATAGTTACAGAAATGTGTGGTAACATCATAGTTTGAAGGGTGGAACTAAGGATGAACACATACAAAGGACACAGGAACGGAAAGAGAAGAGCAAGCGGCAGGAGTACGGCGTCCGGGAGAGGAAAAGGAAAAAGCAGAAGAAAAGCAGCTGTATTTGTGGAGAATACATACATAAAGTGGGGAATCCTGATACTGGCTGTCCTGACGCTGGCGCTGGCGGTGCGGGGATTTCTGTCTCATGGCGGCACATATGTAAATGTAGATGCCTCAGAACCGGATATCGATGTACAGCTTCTCGACGTCAATCCTTATTCCCGTCCTGGGATTGAGAGCAATGGAATTACAGGAATCGTGATACACTATACAGCAAATCCGGGAAGTACAGCGCAGGAGAACAGAGACTATTTCAATGGTCTGCAGTATTCACAGGAGACTTCGGCCAGCAGTAATTTTGTTGTGGGACTTGACGGTGAGATCGTCCAGTGTGTTCCTACATGGGAAGTAGCTTATGCATCGAATGACAGGAATTATGATACTGTATCTATCGAAGTATGTCATCCGGATGAAAGCGGAAAGTTTACAGATGAGACATATCGTTCTCTTGTGCAGCTTACAGCATGGCTTTGTGTGAAATTTGACCTTACGGCGGATGACGTGA
>ERZ1643250.2757-NODE-2757-length-12769-cov-6.076058_pt1 | contig 12769 bp, 10 predicted proteins | sample MGYA00579262_ERZ1643250 | MGnify/ENA primary metagenome ERZ1643250 (study PRJEB29033, sample SAMEA4952265) | chicken gut metagenome | biome: Broiler Chicken; feature: Gastrointestinal Tract; material: Caecum | place: Ireland | collected 2018 | study: Broiler...
GTGGCCCCCTATGACGCTTTCCGCTATCTGCGGACATACAATCCTTCTCCCTTCGGCGCCTACTTGAACGGTGAGGATTTCCAGATTGTCTGCTCTTCGCCGGAACGTTTCCTTCGGGTAAAAGACGGGTGGGTGGAGACCCGCCCCATAAAGGGCACACGCAAAAGAGGCAGCAGCCCCGCCGAGGACGCTGCGCTGAGAACAGAACTGGAGAATTCCGGCAAAGACCGCAGTGAACTTCTGATGGTTGTAGATCTTGAGCGAAACGATCTCAACCACGTCTGCGAGCCCGGAAGCGTAAAAGTCACGGAACATTTCGCCGTGGAAGCCTATGCCACAGTCTTCCATCTGGTGTCCACAATCGTGGGAAAACTGCGCGCAGACATGGGAATTATGGATCTGATCCGTGCGGCTTTTCCCGGCGGTTCCATCACCGGAACTCCGAAAATCCGGGCTATGGAAATCATCGACCAGCTGGAGCACGGCCGACGCAGTCTCTACACAGGTTCTATAGGGTATCTCGCTTTTGACGGTTCCTGCGATCTGAATATCGTCATACGCACAGCCCTCCACACAGACGGTAATTATCACCTTGGGGTAGGCGGCGGCATAACCTGCGAGTCAGACCTGGAATTCGAATATGAGGAAACTTTACAGAAGGCCAGGGCCGTACTGGAGGCCCTGTATCCCCAGAAAGGAGATGCCCATGATGAAGATTAACGCAGATGACGGCTATTATTTCGGTCTTCAGGTATTCGCGACCATTGCGGTGGAAGACAATATTCCCGTTTTCCCCATGGAACACCTGGAACGACTGCAAAACGCCCTGAAAAACCTGCATATCCAAAATCCTGAGACGGAATCTGCCCTGACTGTCAGCCGTCTGCGAAAGGAAGCTTTTTTATGTCCCTACAGACACGGCGTTCTGAAAATATCTGTCTCAGAACAGAATCTGCTTTTCACAGTCCGTGAAAACACCTACCGTGAAGAGCAGTACCGCAGGGGATTCGCCGTGCAGACCAGTCCCATCCGCAGAAATGAAACCTCTCCCCTGGTCTATTATAAAACCGCCAATTACGGGGACAACATCCTGGAAAAGCGCAGAGCCCACTCCTGCGGCTTCGATGAACCTGTTTTTCTCAATACCCGGGGACAGATCTGCGAAGGGGCCACGTCCAATATTTTTTTCGTAAAAAATCAGACCCTCTTCACACCGAAAGTAAGCTGCGGACTCCTGAACGGTATTATGCGGAATTACCTGATGAAAAAGTATCCTGTGGAAGAGGCCGTCCTATATCCCGGCCAGATTTCCGAATTCGATGAAATTTTCCTCACCAACTCATTGATGGGAATTATGCCCGTCTCTTCCTGGGACGGCCATCCCATCCGCAACTGTTCGTTCAGCCAGAACCTGCGCCGGAAATATCTCAGTCTGTGCCGCACACTCCTGTAAAAGCAGCAGGGAGACTGACAGCACCGCCGTCAGTCTCCCTAATTCACCGTACAGGGTTTTATCTTTCTTTCGGTGGCCGGATCATGGCCTCATCCTCATGAATCATAATCTCATCGCCTTCCGCGCCGTCTCCCACATCGATAAAATACAGAATATCGGCACAGGGCCGTTCCTGCCCGTCCGTCAGAGAATTCAGTACTCTGCCCTTAAAAACCAGGGTGGAGGAACCGCCGCCGTCCAGATTATAAGCATACTCACAGCCTAAGTCCAGGAACACCTCCTGCAGTTCCTCATAGGTCATTCCCTGGGAGCCGCCGGCCCCTTTTCCATCTACCACCACCACATAATAATCGCCGGGGCTTGCCATCCCCACCGCTGTCCTCTGATAACGGTAGGTCTGGCGGAACTGTCCGGAGATCTCACAGGCTTCTCTGTTTTCCACCAGAGTGGGGCCGAAACAATAAGTATCCTTCACGTCCCTTCCCAGCATCTCTTCTGTGGTCATTCCCGCCGGAGCCGTAAACATGCCGCCCTCCCCGGTGACACACATGATATTTCCGTTGGAATACACATCTTCATAGACCTGACGATCCTTGATCATGCTCTTTCCTTCTGCCGGAATTCCCGTACTGTAGGAAAAGCCGCTTCCGTTGATCCCCAGAACGCCATTGTGGTCTGCCAGCTCAGCGGAGGTGGTTCTCCTGGGATTTCCATAGGTTCCTCCGCATAAAGCGGAACAGATCTGCTCCGTGCTGAAAGTCTGTATATGACAGACCCAGTAACGTGTATAAGAAGTCTCCCTGGGTTCCACGGAAATCTTCAGCGTACTGGTCTCATAATGCCAGTCGTCATTCTGATAATTCCACTCCTCGGAGATTCTCTCCACAATCTCATCATACTGGCCTCGTTTTTCCGGGTATTCCGACGGAATTTTCCAAAGCTCCTGCTGAGCTTCGCGAAACAGGCGGTCATTCTTCGCCGTGTCCATAGCGACCAGGTCACTCTCAGACTCGTACAGTTCGGAAAACTTCTTGTCAATCTCTTCTATCCCCTTCAAAGCTTCCGCCTTCTGAGACGTTTTTTCCAGAATCTCATAGGCTTCCCGCACATACTCTTCCCTGTCTGATTTATGATCACGATAAAACTCCTCAATCTGTGTCTGGATCTGCTCTGCGCTTTCCAAGGCCGCAGACATATTTTCACATAAGGCTTCATCTGTAACGGCCTCCTCCATCCGGTCCGCGAGCTTTTGGGCCGCTTCGGTCCGGATCTGAATCTGCCGTTTTCGCTCTTCTTCTTTCTTTTTTCTCTGTGCTTCCTGCTGCTTTTTCTCCTGCTCTTTTTGTTCCAGTTCTTTTTTCTCCTGGACAGCCTGATACTGCTGCCTTGCGGCAGCCCCGCCTGCCAGCGACAGGCAGAGAAGTGCCAGGATCACATACCATTTCTTCTTCATTTCGCTCCCTCATTTTACAGTGACAATTTTCGTCCTCCCAATTATAACAAAGTTTGACCGCCCATACCATATTTTAATGGGCAGAAAATTGACCCCTTTTCCATTTGCATGGTATAATTTTTTTATCAATTATAAGGGGGAATACAAATGAGAAAAAGAAAACGCATCTGGGCTCTGCTGCTTGTGTGGACTATGCTCTTTACTTCTTTGGGAGCGGTGCAGACAGAAGCGGCAGCCAAATCCGCTGACCAGACCATGGCTGTCCATTTTCTGGACGTGGGGCAGGGACTGTCCATACTCGTACAGTCCGGCGGTGAAAACCTGATTTATGACGGCGGCGATAAAGAGACTTCCAGCTTCGTAGTCTCCTACCTCAGGAAACAGAATATCACTACCATTGATTATCTGATTTCTTCCCATTATGACTCCGACCACCTGGCTGGGCTGATCGGATGCCTGAACGCCTTTGACGTAAAACAGGTCATAGGTTCTGATTACACCCATGATTCCAAGCTCTATCAGTCCTTTATGAACGCAGTCAAGGCAGAGGGCGTAACCGTAGAGCATCCTGAGGTGGGAACGGAATTTGAATTCGGCACAGGAGAATTCACTGTCCTCTCTCCGGAAACCATCAGCAAAAATGACAGCAACGCCAATTCCGTTGCCATTAAACTGGAAAACGGTGAGAACTCCTTTATCTTCACCGGAGACGCCGAGCATAACAGCGAGGAAGAGATGTGCGACTCAAAAATTGACCTGGACTGTGACGTCCTCGTCCCCGGCCATCACGGCTCCGCCACGGCCACAACCTGGGATTTCCTTGAGGAAACCGTCCCGGAGTACGCCGTAATCTCCTGCGGCGCGGGAAATCAGTACGGACATCCGGATAAGGATACCATGGATAAGCTGCAGGATATGGATAGCCAGGTATTCCGCACAGATGAACAGGGAACTATCATCGCCGTATCAGATGGCACCCGCATCGACTGGAACACCAAGCCCTGCAACGATTATTCCGCCGGAGACTCCGGGGATACGGGCACGCAGCCGCAGTCCGCAGCAGCTTCCGCCCCTCAGGTTCAGGATACGCCTGCGCCTGCCGCAGAAGCTCAGACACAGACGGCTTCTGTCTGGCTCTCGGCTACAGGTTCCAAATACCACAGCATTCCTGACTGCGGAAATATGAATCCCGACAACGCAAGGCAGGTCTCCCGGGCTGACGCAGAAGCCCAGGGATATGAAGCCTGCAAGAAATGTTTTTAACTTAACTCAGGCGCCTCATGGCGCAGTTGGTAATATTTTCTCTTTTCCTTCAGCAGGCTGCCGATATTGGATTAGCCTGCTGAGGTTCTTTATACAGCTTTCTTCTTTCCCTCAGAATAAGAATCACCGACAGCGCCAGGGCCAGTATGTCGCTGACCGGCTGTGCTCCGAAAATCCCGTTAATCCCCCAATGTATCGGGAAAAGGAAAAGAAACGGGATAAGAAACAGAATCTGCCTCAAAAGGGTAATGATAATTGACGGAACCGGCTTTGCTATAGACTGGAAGAAGGTGGTTGCCAGCATGACAAAGCTCAGAATCGGAGTTACGCAGAAATTTACCCGAAGTCCCGTTACTCCAATTTCCATCATTTCTTCTGCCGCCCCGAATGCCTGCAGAATTGTCTGCGGAACAAACATGACAACCAGCCATATCACACAGGTAACGCCTACAGAAACAGCCGACGCCTGATAAAGGACGGACATTACCCTTTTGTAATTACCCGCGCCGAAATTATTTCCGACAATGGGCTGAATTCCCTGACTGATTCCGCTTGCAGGCATAATAACAAATGTCATAATACTAGCCACAACGGCATACACACTAATTGCTGTATCTCCTCCGTATTTCCCCAGCTGGCTGTTATACACAAGGCTGATAAATCCCATAGCCATCTGGGCAATCCAAAAGGCAAATCCGCAGGAAATAATTCTTCCGGATATTGTCCGGTCGAAAGAAAATGTCTCCTTCTTAATTTCCACTCTGGTAAATCCCTTTGCAACAAGATAACTGCCGAATAAAGCAGAAAAGATCTGGCCAATAACGGTCGCCCATGCAGCGCCGGCAACGCCCCAGCCAAAACCGGCAACAAAAACGGCGTCCAGAATAAGATTGGTCACGGCTCCTGTCCCTGTGACACACATTCCCAGGATAGGTCTTCCGGATACCCGGACAAAGTCACAGAAAACCTGGGTCAGTCCCTGAAATAAACATCCCAGGGAAACGATTCTGTAATACGTAAGAGCATGGGGATATGCCGTTTCTGTTACCCCGAAGATCTTCAGAAGGGGATCAGCAAATAGCAGAAGTACAACTGTCAGGACAAGCTCTGAAAGAACAGCCAGTATCAGAGCATTCCCAAAAGTACGGTTCATACTTTCCTGATCCTTCTTCCCTGCTGCCAGACTGAATAACGAAGAACCGCCCGCGCTGCAGGTCAGCCCGAAAGCCATCATCATATAAGACAGCGGAAAACAGATGGACAGCCCGGCCAGGGCCGAAGTTCCGTTAAAATTCCCTACAAAAATCCGGTCAACAATGTTATAGATTGCCGTAATTAAAAGAGAAACTGCCGCCGGAACAGAAAATTTTAAAATCATGGGAAACAGTCTCCCTTTTGTAAAATCATTTGATTCATTCATAGATAAATTCCTCCCTTTATAAGTTAGTTTCCTAAGTATTTGGTCTGAAATTAAGATAATCTATCCAAATATTTTATTCAGACAGATTATCCATCATTTTCTCAATAACTTCAAAAAAGATTCGGAGTTTCTCCTGCGGTATATCTTTTATCAGGGTTTCTTCCAGTGCAGTCAGCTCATCTATTACCTGTTCTTTATAAACCAGGGCTTTCTCCGTAACAGCAATCCGTTTCAGACGATTATCATAAGGAACCGGCTCCCGGGTAATCAGGCCGTTTTTCTCCATCTGTTTCAGTAACTCCGTCGCCGTAGACGGACGGATACTGTATTCCTCTTCAATATCTTTCTGAAACACATCTTCTGTCTGAGCCAGCAGAAACTGGAGGGTTCTGCCCTGGGACCCACTGAACTCTCTTCTGGAAGAAAGCATATCGAATTTTCTGCGCAGCTTATTGGATAATTTACTGACATACCGGGCCGCGCTTCGCGTAAGAGAAATCATATCGCCCCTCCTTTACTTAGGTTCCTAACTTATTGTAGGACTTACCATTGCTGTTGTCAAGAAAAAATGTATATAATCCCCATTTCACGGCAAGCTGTTTTTATCCTATTTGTTCTCTCCCTGCATCATGGTATCCAGAACCACAGAAAGGAAACAGGAATATGCCCGAAGCTTTTCCTCCGGTATAACCGGAAGGGACTCCAGGGATTTCAGAAGCCGGCTGACATCCGGCATATTCCCTTTATTCAGACTGTCGATCTCCTGGTAAAGAGTGGCATCCGGCTCCCACAAGAGCACCTGGCCGCAAATCAGACTTCCCAGATGTTTCCCTTTTCTTTCTATGGGAAATGCCATTTCAATCAGTCCTGCCGGACACTGAAACATAAAGGGCGACTTGCTCTGACATGCCTGATGTCCCGCTACTTTATAGGCCTGACGGCATCTTTCCAGACCTCCCGGGGAATTATAGATGGTCTGACAGAACTGACAGCAGCTTCCAAAGTCTTTCCTGGAAAATATAGAAATCCCATTTCGATCCACAATATTTGCCCTGATCTGTGTGGCCAGGGTAAATTCCTCCAGAATCCTTCTGTAATTTTCTCTGTTCAGATATCCTAAAATCTCTCTGGCCATTTTTACTCTTTCCACTCCATATATTCAAGTTTTCTGTTTTGCGCGTTTCCGATATTTAACTGGGCGCGGTATGCCGCCACAGTGCGCCTTGAGATGCAGATTCCCTTTTCTTTCAGTTGCTCTGCCAGTTCCTGATCGCTGCAGGGTTTCTGACGGTTTTCCTTTTTAATTATTCCTCTCAGAAGGCTTTCCACATCCCCCTTACTGGCATCGGCAGTTTCTCTGGATTTTGCCGCAAACGGCGGTGCCAGAAACTGTTTCAGCGGCGCTGCCCCAAAGGGATACTGGACGTATTTTCCTTTCACCGCTCTGCTAACCGTGGATGGATGAATGGAAAGGGCATCGGCAATCTGTTTTTCCGTCAGCGCTTTCAGCCCTCCCCTTCTCTCAAAATAATCCATCTGGAAAGAAAGGATGTACCTGGAAATCTCCAGAAGTGTCCGGTTTCGTTTCTCAATACAGCGTTTTAAAAACAGAACGCTCTTTTTCTTATCCTGATAATATTCATAAACCTCTCCGTTTGCATACCTTTCAAGGAGGGATTCATATTCTCTGGATATTCCAATCCGGATCTGATTTTGTCCGGTAAGACTCACCGACCAGGCTCCGTTCTCACAGGAAAACAGCAGATCCGGTATCAGATACTGATTCTGCCTGCCGCCAAACCCGGTTCCATTTAAAGGTTTGGGGCTTAAACTCTTAATTTCTTTCACCCGTTTCTGTACATCAGTCAGAGGCAGATGAAGACAGCGAGCCAGTTTGCTGTGCTTTCCTGCCGCCAGATCTTCTAAATGCTCTTTTAAAATTTCTCCATATATATTGTCGTAGGCGCCTTTCTTCCGAAGCTGAAGTTCCAGACATTCCCTCAGATCAAACGCTCCGATTCCGGGAGGTTCCAGATTTTTCACAATCCCGATGCAGACGGAAACTTCCCGGGAAGAAACTCCTGTCAGTCTGGAAATCTCTTCTTCTGAGAACCGCAGATACCCATTATCGTCCAGAAGGTCAATGATATAAGAAAGCAGGGAAATTCTTTTTTCATCCATATTCATAAGATCTGCCTGGCTAAGCAGAAATTCCTGCAAACTTCCGGTTCCCTCTGTTACATTGTCAATGGAAGAAACTTCCTCCTCCGTCTCATACCTGGTTTTGCGGACAGCCAGATGCTGCAGATTTACATCCCCGTCATACGTAACAATTTCTCTGTTTGCCTTCACATTTAAAAACGGATTTTCCATTTCTTCCTCTATAAGAAACTTCTGCAAGTCATAACCGTTCATTGCCAGAATATTCAAAGAGTAAATCTGCTGCTGGGATAAAACCTGCTTCTGCTCCAGCTTCTGAATGAATTCAAAGCCCATTAACCGCGCCTCCATTTTTATAGTTTTGCCTTTATTTATTCTTTTTCAGATTTTTATAAATGAGAAATGAAGCGGCTCCTCCCACCACTGCACTGACAATGGCGCAGATAAATACCATCTGATACCCCTTCGCTCCCGGATAGCGATCCAGCCATCCGCCGATAACCGTATACATAAAAGCGTCCGGTAAGAACCCGAATGCAGAGGCAAATCCCACCACAATCCCATTTAAATTCGCAGGTACCCCGGCTTCTGTCAGCGTGGCAAAGTAAACGCCCCGGTTCACATAAATAGCAAATCCGAATAAAAACATCAGAATCGTCGCCGTCATTACAAACGCCGGCTTTGACGGTAAGATCAGCATGACTCCAAATCCAATGGCAATAATAATAAATGCAAGAATCATAGTCAGAGAACTGGATTTAATCTTATCTGCAAAAACACCACCCAGAGTTCCTCCCACAATCTGAAGTCCCCAGGTCCGTATGGTTCCAATGGTCGCCGCAAAAGCTGCAGTTGCTCCCATAACTCCCGTCAGATAAGGAGTAAAATATCCCAGACAGATAAAACAGGTCATGGTTGCAAAAATAGCAATTGTTACAAGCCAGGCTGCCGGCATCTTTAACGCCGTTGCAAAATCGCGCACAATGGAGCGCTTCTCTGTCTGTACCGCCTCCAGCGCATCTTCTTTCTTCTCTCCGGGAATAACCAGAAAAGTTACAATTCCCAAACCAATATTGATAAACGCATAGAGAAGAATCGCTGTTTTCAGACCTGCAACTGCTCCCGCTGCAGCGTTAAAGGCTGCTACAATCCCAAGCCCCACAGCCGTGGCAATAATTCCTCTGGTTCCTTCCAGCAGGCCGAACAGACGGCCCTGTTCCTTGTCATTTCCAAGACAGCGCACGTAATTAACCAGCGCCGGCCAGAAAATCAGTGACGTAGAAAATGCCCAGAAGAAACTAAGTCCCAGAGCTACCGGATAGGCCGGAAATGTAGCAAACCAGAATCCTGCCAGTCCTGTGAGAATCTGTCCCGATGACAGAAGAACTTTACTTGACATCCGGTCTGCCAGAATTCCTCCTATAATGTAACAGATAACTGAACCGATCCCATAAACACTCATTAAATTTCCAAGCTGGATATTGGTATATCCGAATGCTTCTAACATAGGATCATAAAAGGTATAGCGCAGATAAGGAAGCTGATAGATCAGTCCCGTGCTGGCAGATAAAAGAATTAGCTGAAACCAGCGATTTCTCAGGATTCCGTTTTTCTTCATATTATCCCCTCCAAAAGTTGGCGTACCTCAGTAAGAGTTAACTTCAGGTACAAATTGAATAGTTATAAAAGCTGTTCACACTACTTTTATAAACAGCAATTTTTATGCCAACTTATCTGGAAGAGTTCTTTTTTATTTAGTTGGACGGAAATTTCTCCTTCTCCGGACGAAATTCCCTGGGTTCAATTTGATATTTTTTCAGTTTAGCAGTCAGGCATTGTCTGGATAGTCCCAGCATCTGTGCGCACTGAGTCAGATTTCCCTTTGCTTTTCCTAATCCTTTCCGCAGAATTTGGATCTCATAATTTTCTGTCAGTTCTTTAAAATTCAGTCGGTCATCCGGTAGATTTTCTCCATAAGAAGGCGGTATATAACTTCCCCGGAACTCTGCAAAATCATAGCCCAGGGAACTTTTTACCGATTCCTCCATAGAATTCCGTAAATAATCCGGAAGATCATCCAGGCTCAGGTAAGCCGTATTGGCTGAAACCATGTTGGCTGTGCTTTCGATTACGTTGGACAATTCTCTTACATTCCCGGGCCATCCATAAGCGTGAAGCAGAGATTTTAATGAAGGAAGCAGACCAATAATCATGGAATTTGTTTCTTCATTGTATTTGTCAATATAAAGCTGAATCAACAAATCTAAATCGTTTCCTCTCACACGCAGGGGCGGGATGTGAATAATACCGGCTGACAGCCGGTAATAGAGATCCTCTCTCATAATCTTTTCTCTCAGCAGCAGAGTGGGCTCCACATTGGTGGCACTGATAATCCTGCATTTTACACTTCTTACCCTGGAATCTCCTATCCTCTGGAACTGTTTTTCCTGCAGTACCCGCAGAAGTTTCGCCTGTAAAACTATATTCATGGAATTAATTTCATCCAGAAAAAGAGTGCCTCCGCCTGCCAGTTCAAACATTCCTGCATGATCTACCGCTCCCGTATAAGCTCCGCGAACGGTCCCAAGCAGTGTACTTTCCAATAACGTATCCGGAATAGCCGCACAGTTAATCGCCATAAACGGGCCTGCATAAAAATCGCTGGCATTATGAATACTCTGTGCAAAGAGCTCTTTTCCTGTACCGGTTTCTCCGTAAATCATAATTGGAATATTTTTGGCCGCATACTTTTTTGCAATCCGGACAGCATTTTGAAGAGCGCTGCTCTCCCCGATAATGTCCTCAAAAACATAATTGGTACCGTTTTTTAAGTTCCGGCTTTTCAGGGGATAGCTTCTCTTCTCTCCTATTGTACATTTCTCAATAATCCGCTTTTTCAAAACACTAACGTCATCGCAAATGGCAAAGGCTCCTGTTCTCTTTCCGTTTTTTTCTATAGGATAAGCGCTTGTCAGTGCATTTACCACTTTCCGGTTGCTGAACCATTCGATATTCTCATCCTCTAAAACAACACCCTTTGTCAGTGCTGCCAGACAGGGGGATTCATATCCGTCTACCAGGACAGTATTTCGGTAAATGGTCTTAATTTCTTTCCCCAGAACCTCTTCCCGCTTAAAACCATCCAGCCGTTCCCCGGCCTGATTTACATAAACCAGGCGGCCCTTTCCGTCCACAATGTATACGGCGCTTTGCAAATGTTCTAAAATATCATATAAAATACGTTCCTCCATAAGAATCTCCTCCTGGATTCTATTATGCAAATATTTTTGCTTTTTGTCAAACTGCCAATTTTTTTGCGCAAATATTTTTGCTTTACTTTTCTTTTTTTGGAAAAAAATTAAAATTTTTACGGACTTTTCACCTGGCATAGAACTTGCTTTTTATATAATCAGCTGTTCACGAAATAAGAAAACAGGAAAGGGGAATCTACTATGGCTATTAAAGGTTTAAAATCCAATTATTACAAGTATCCCGTAAAATATCATGAACTGACGGAGGAGCAATGTGAGACAATTATAAATGCCAGCCTGCGGATTATGGAAAATATCGGTCTGGTTATCAAACATGAACGGGCGCGTACCATGTTGAAAGACGCCGGCTGTACCGTGGATGGTGAAACTGTCCGTTTTCCGAAAGAACTGGTCATTGACTGCATTAATTCTGCAGCCAAAGAGCTGGTTCTCTATGACCGTAATGGAAATAAAGCCCTTCAGGTCTCCGGTACCAATACTTATTTTGGCTTAGGTCCTACGAATCCGTTTACTAATGATTTTGAAACAGGGGAAAGAAGAAAGGCCTGCAGAAAAGACGTTAAAAATTCTGTTCTGGTAGCCGATGCGTGTCCGAATATTGATTTCATGATGGGACTTGCCCAGGTACAGGACTGTGACATACGGATTTCCGACGTGGTAGAAATGAGAGAGATGCTGGAAAATACAACCAAGCCGATTGTAGGCTGGGGTGTTAATGTCCAGGGTCTTAAAGATCAGGTTGAAATGTGCGCCGCAGTAGCAGGCGGGATTGACAAACTCAGGGAAAAACCGTTTCTTTCCCTGTTCCCTGGCTGTCCGGTCAGCCCGCTGATAATTGCGGAAAATGAATTTGAGAAAATAGAATATTCCATTCAGGAAGGATTTTCCATTGTCTGGTCCAGCGGGGCTCAGCTTGGTACTGTGACCCCTGTTACCATTGCGGGCGCATTCTCCCTGAATCTGGCTGAAATTTTTGCCGGTATTGTTCTGGCTCAGTTAATTAAAAAAGGCAGCTGCGTCGTCTGCGGCGTCGTCGTTTTAACGGTTGACATGGGAACTACCCAGGCAGCCTACGGCAGCCCGGAACACTGTATCGGAGAAGCTATGTCAGCAGACATTTTCCATTATCTGGATCTTCCTATGTGGCAGACTGCCGGTGTAACAGATTCCAAATCCGCAGATGAACAGTCCGCCATTGAATGCTCAATGGGCGCGCTGATCAATACCATAAGCGGCGGCCATATGGTTCACGATGTAGGCTTTCTGGACGGAGCCATGTCCGCCTCTCTGGATCAGATTGTATTAAACGATGAAATTATCGGCTACGCCAAACGTGTTGCACGGGGAATTACCATCGACGAAGAGACCCTGGCCTACGATGTTATCGAGGAAGTGGGACCAGGCGGAGAATTTCTCACATCGGAACATACTGCCGAGAATTTCCGGGAAGAATTCTGGTTCCCTAAACTGATTGACCGCAGCAGATACACTATCTGGGAAGAAAAGAAGGAAGACATGAGAACTCGGGTCCATAACCGGACGGCAAAAATCCTTGCAGAGCATAAACCAGAGCCATTATCTGAGGAAGTGATCCGCAAATTAGATGCCATACTGGAAGAAGCTCAAAAGCGTCTGAGCTGAATTTAGAGGCAGGCGGGATTTCCCATGAAATCTCACCTGCCCCGAACTGCATAAAATTAAGTTATGCGGGTTTACTCGGCAAACCGGATTCTGGAATAGCGGTAAAC
>ERZ1643250.2758-NODE-2758-length-12766-cov-5.585320_pt1 | contig 12766 bp, 10 predicted proteins | sample MGYA00579262_ERZ1643250 | MGnify/ENA primary metagenome ERZ1643250 (study PRJEB29033, sample SAMEA4952265) | chicken gut metagenome | biome: Broiler Chicken; feature: Gastrointestinal Tract; material: Caecum | place: Ireland | collected 2018 | study: Broiler...
GAGCATTCCGCCTACTGTATGGATGTCTTTGCGGGTATTTCCCAGAAGATAAACCCCTGTATTCCACAGTCCCAGGTTTCTGCCTTTTTTCAGCCTTTCAATATGTTTATCTATAAGCTCCTCTGCATACTGGGCAAATTTATCCAGATACTGGGTGGAAATTCCCCGGGAGAAATTCATGGAAATCTGTTTATTTAATCCGAACATACCGCCTACTCCTGTACTCATAAGCCGCATCAGGCTGCTGCCTGCCAGGAAGGAAACTCCCATACAGGCCCCCAGCAGTCCGCCGGCAATTCCTGCCATAGCTCCCAGAGCTGCCTCCTTATTCTGGGACTCTCCCTGGGACTCGTTTTCTGTGACGGTGCGGTTTACGTTTTTATGAATTTCGCTTCCCAGCCTTCGCATTTTCTGAATGGTATCTGCCACTTCTTCATCCGGCATGGGATCCGCAATAATCAAAAGCCCGTAATCCTTCTCTCTGCCCTGCAAATCCCGGATTCCAAATGCCAGAGAGTCCAGAGTCTGAAGACTGCCCTTCTTCTGATCTTTTCGGAAAGAGGGAATTCCCGTAATCGCTCCCAGAGCCCTGTAATTTGCCATGGTTGAGTGAATCTGCGTATATGTCTCTTCCGGCTCCATGGCATGAAGTTCCACCCCCGGCATACTTCCTGCCGCCGCCTCCCGGATTTGCTCAATGGCGTCCTGGGAACTGAAGCTCTTCTGAAAAGAACAGGTCCCCAGATAGAGGTTGGTCTCTCCGTGCACCCGGTTTAAAAGAAACAAAAGCCGGTGTCCCCAGGCGTGCAGAGAAGAGAGAACTCCCTGCCAGCGGGAAAGCAGATCATAATCCTGGATATTTCCCGGATGGACGGGGAGGCGCACCATCTTCAGCCAGGTTACCATCTTAGGCGCCGTGGGAATCTGTGCAAACTGATCCCACTGGGAAATATGATTCAGATAACTTCTCTCCAGACAATAATCCAGAAGATTCTGATAGAAATCATCGGGAACCTGAAGGGTATTGGGAATCCGAAGCTGATCCAGTTCAATTCCTTTAAATAAGTCGCTAAATAGCAGTTTCCTGGTCACATTACTCATTTTTTACCTCCTGCCGTATCCTGTATTTACCTCTCTTATGTTTCCATTCGTCTCTCTCTGTCAGCCACTGAAGAGCCGTCAGCCAGGACGTTTCCCGGATTCCTGTGGCTATCGTCCCCGACTCTGAGACAAGGAGATTTTTCTCCCTCCGGCCCGGCTTTAACCGGACGGCTATAGCCTTCATAAATCCGCCTTCCACATAATACTCTCCGGCTTCCTCATATCTGAAATACCATTTCATATACACTCCCCCGGTATCATTTATCATCAGAGAAAAGGCCTTTCGGTCTGTCAGAACTGTATACAGAGTAAACGGTCTTCCCACCAGCTGTTCTCTTCTGTGAGTCATCTGCAGAAGATACACCTGCTCCCCGGGCTCCTGAAAGGAATAAATTCTCGATAACTGCTGAAGGAGCGGCCGGGGAATCTGCCCCAGAGCCCCGGGAAACCGACTGCAAAACAGCTCCCTGAACTCCCGTTCTTCCAGAAAGGCCGGTTTTCTCTCCTGGGGAAGAGTCCAGGCTTCCACCATGCTTCCGATTGTGGGAAACTGAAGGGAAGTCTGCAGAAATCCACAGATACTTCTGGCCCGCAGGGGATCCGGCGAAACGCCTTTTCCCCACTGATAACACATAACCAGGTTCAAACCTGCCTGCCGCGCTCCTGTATTATAAATATCAGAAAGATCTTTGGCCGCAGTTTCAAAATAGGAAAAGGCTTTTTTATAATCTCTTTCCACACCTAAACCATAAAACAGGCTCTCCCCCATAAAGTTTTCCAGTTCACAGAAAACGTAGCGGCCGGGGCGGTATAACTCTCTGAGTTTTCCCTCCTGCTGAAAATATCCCGTTACATACCGGGCCTCCATGTCCGGGCCCTTCTCTTCCAGTAATTTCCTGCTCCAGAATCTTCTTTTCTCATAGGTCTCTTCCTGATAAGCCAGATAAACTTCTGCGTCTGTCTGCCCCTCTTCTGCGGAATAGAAGATCCATTGAATCCCTTCTTCCCGGTTTCCTTCCAGCATCAGCGCTCTTCCATATTCCCACATGGCGTCCAGGTGTCCCATCTGGGCGGCCTCTCTCCACCAATAGAGGGCTGCGGCCGGATTATACATCACCTGTTCTCCTGACTGATACGCCTTTCCAAGGAAATACTGAGCCTCCCGATCGCCTTTTTGCGCTCTCTGGGCTAAATCCTGAGAAAACTCTTTTATGGAATCTGCTTTTTTAGAATCGGTTCTTCTGACATTTCTCCTGACCTGAATAGACTGTACAGAATACACCAGTCCGCAGCCTACGGTTTCCTGCGGCCGGGACATCTTAAGCAGTCGCTTTGGGTGTTTCTGAATATTTTTAAGACCTAAAGGGGGACAGGATGGGATCCGATCCATCAGAATGTCCTCCACAAAATACCACTGACTGTGTCCTCCTGTCAGGAGGATGAAATCAATTTCTTCTTCACTTTTCAAAATGCCTTTTTCTATTCCCTGCTTCAGAATTCCCTGTATCAGCCTGGCAAAAACTTTCAGATAATCTTCCGCCGTCTCTTCCAGTGTTTTTCTCCCGAGAGGAGGAAAGGGCGTAGGGATAATATTCCAGAGCTGAAAGATACCGGAAATAAAGGGACAGGACGTCACTTCTTTATCCTCTTTCAGCAGTTTCGATACAATATCTTCTTTCCAGGCTTTACAGTTTTCCCGATTTTTTTCGGCAAAATTTTCTATGACTGTGGGGGGAATAGGGTTTTCCTCTAAATAGCTGCACAGATACCCATTTAAAATCCCATCCATCTCATTTCCGCCGAAAAAAAGCCTGGACTGGGCTTCCGGCCAGGTAAGCAAAATCTCATTACTCTCACCCGGCTTATAGCGGCACAAGGCCAAATCCGTAGTCCCTGCTCCCATATCAATCATCAGCATATTCAGAGGCTTTCCCTGGAAGAACCCCTCCCAGGACTCAAACCGCTGTCTCTCCTGCACCAGAGCTGCATACAGGGCCGCCGTAGGTTCCTCCATTCCTTTCACCTTGGGAAATCCGCTTTCCCCTGCAGCTTCCAGCATAAATTCCCGGGTTTCTTCTTTCCATTTGGCCGGATAGCTGAGAATGGTCTGCACCTCATCATACTTTCCAAAATACATTTCCTGCTGCACGTAGTGCCCGTAGAGATACCGGAGAAATTTCCGGGTCAGCTCTTTCGCCTTCTCCTGTTTTTCCATATCCGGGCTTTCCAAATCCATTTTAAAATTACTGTAAAGCAGGGAATTCTCCCTCTCCGGCTGTGCATCGTATCCGTAATAAAAACTGCCTTCCTGTACCCGTATTAAGGTGGGGACCATGGCCAGGCCGTCAAATTCCACATACTGGGAAGAGGAAGGATTCTGATCTGCCGGTTCTTCCTCTGCGTAATTTTTTATTTTAATTAAAGAAGTACTTGTTCCGAAATCAATTCCAATTATCCTCTTTATCATGTTAATTTCTCCTTTCTTCGATTATAGCAAATAAAAATTTCGATAATTCCCAAATTTTATAGGAACTGTTCAGAATAAATACATGATATAATTTGCATATCATTTAGGAGAAATTAACAGATGAATCCATTACAGAGACTACAAAATTCATTATTATTCAGAATATTATTCGGAATTGCAGTTCCATGTATTCTGGCGGGGGGATTCTTTTTTCTATATCGATACGGCAGTCCTTTTCCCTGTTTTTTTCATTCCCTGACAGGATTTTACTGTCCCGGATGCGGTACGGGGAGAGCCCTTTCTGCTCTGATTCACGGCGACGTCTTCAGGGCTTTTCGGAATAATGTCCTGCTCCTTCCCGCCATCCCTATCGTAGGGTGGTATTTTTTTCAGCAGTATCTGTATCTGGTATTTCATAAAGACTATATTTGGATGCCTAAAGTTTCCCTGCGAACTTATTACCTCATCATGCTGATTATTTTAGGGTACTGGGTTTTGCGAAATCTTCCCTGGTTTCCTTTTACCCTTCTGGCACCCATTTCATAAAAATTTTTAAAGAAAGGACCCATACAGACTGTATGGACAGGTACACAACATGAAAAATTGTCCCAACTGCGGTACACAATTGCCCGACAATATGAATTATTGTCAAAAATGCGGCTTTGTGTTCCAAAACACAAATCAAAATCCCGGAGGCCAGACTCCGCCTAATTATCAGCAGAACTACCAGCAGAATTATCAACAGAATCAGGGCTATAATCCCAACGGATATAACCCCAATTATAATAACACCGGAAATAACGGACAGGATGAGCCTACTGCGTCCCTGGGCGGGACCCGTCTTACAGAAACCCATCTGTTGATCTGGTCCATTGTCAATTTAATCTGCTGTTGTCCGCCTCTGGGAATTGCGGGACTGGTTTTCTCCGTAACCGCTAAAAAGCAGCCCACCCGTGAACAGCAGGAGAAAAAGCTGCAGACGGCTGTAATGCTGTGCATCATAGGCACCATAGCAGGATTCCTGTTCGATATATTGTGGTTTTTCTTTCTCTTGATGGTATAATCAGACTTTCTGAGGAGCCTTAAATCATTTCCGTGTGATCTAAAAAACGTATCGGTTTCAGAGAAATCCGTCTCTGAATAACCGATACGTTTTTTTATGCAATAGGAAATTCCGTCGGATTTCCTATTACATAAAAATCGCTCCGCTGTGGATGCGACCATATTGTCTCTGTTCTCATTCATTCTGAGGAACACTTTCCAGCCTTCTTAATACTTTTCTGAACTGAATGCTAAATAAAACAGCCGTAAAGGTCACCGCTATGGTATCCGCGATAGGTTCCGCCAGATAAACCGCCATGGTCTTTGTCTCCGGAAGTATCTGAGGCATGATATAGATAAGAGGAATTAACAGAACAAATTTCCTCACAACAGCTACTACAATGGATTCTTTGGCGTGTCCGATAGAGGTAAACGTCATCTGGCAGGCTATCTGAATTCCAAACAGCAGCATAGCCGCCATATAGATTCTCAGGGCTGTCTTTGTAAATTCCATCAGCTCCTGATCGGAAGTAAAAAGTCCTGCAAAACCCTGGGGAAACAGCATAACCGCCGCCCAGAGAAGGACTGAATAGCAAAGGTTTACTTTCAAAAAGAGCCAGTAAGCCCCTTTGACACGTTTCGTATTTCTGGCTCCGTAATTATAACTGATAATCGGCTGCGCTCCCTGGCCCAGTCCCTGAAGGGGAAGCATAGCAAACTGCATTACGCTGGTAAGAATGGTCATTGCTCCCACGGCAATGTCGCCGCCGTATTTTAAGAGGGAGGAATTAAAGCAGACGGAAATCACACTTTCACTGGCCTGCATAATAAAGGTAGCCAGTCCCAGAGCCAGACAGGGAAGTATGACTTTGGCTTTCAGACGAAGATTCTTCCTGCGGATTTTCAGGAAGGTCTTTTTTCCGCAAAGGAAAGCCAGAACCCAGATGCAGGAGACAGCCTGGGAGAGAATGGTTGCCAGAGCCGCTCCCCGGACGCCCCATCCGAATCCGAAAATAAATATGGGATCCAGAATAATATTGCAGACAGCCCCGATTAGTACGGAATACATCCCTGTCTTTGCAAATCCCTGGGCAGTAATAAAGGCATTCATTCCCAGGGTAAGCTGCACGAAAATCGTTCCCACTGCGTAAATCTGCATATAATCTGTAGCATATTCAATGGTATTGCCGCTGGCTCCGAAAACCATCAGGAAATCCCGGTTCCAGAGAAGCAGCACAGCCGTTAAAAGCAATGACACTATGATTTGTGTGGTAAAACAGTTTCCCAGTATGTTCTCTGCTTCCCCACGCTCGCCTTTTCCCATGGAGATGGAAGCTCTGGGCGCTCCTCCGGTGCTGACCAGAGCGGCAAAGGCCGAGACGATCATAATCACCGGCATACACACCCCCACTCCCGTCAGAGCCAGAGCCCCTTCCCCGGGGATATGTCCTATGTAAATCCGATCCACAATGTTATACAGCATATTGATAAGCTGGGCCACTACCGTAGGCAGCGCCAGTTTGCGCAGCAGTTTTCCCACAGGTTCTGTGCCCAGAAAATCTTCTTCCTTCATCTATTTCTCCCTCCTTCAATTCTCAAAATAGGTATGCTGACGCTATTTATTGTAAATAATAAGAAGCTTTTCCGTTTTTGTCAAGAATTGGGAAGAAAGATAGTTCTTGCTTCTTTTTGCCCTTTATGGTATAGTCTTATTGCTCACTCGGAGGGCTTATTATTCGCTGGAAATAATCGGCCGGATAAGGTGACAGGTTGAGATACCTGTTAGTTTATCCGGCTTTTCTTATGTAATAGGATTAAGGTGTCAAAACCTAATCGTAAAGGAGGATAATTTTATGGATCTTTTACGTCAGGATATAAAATCCCTTTATTTTAAATATCTTTCCGCCGCCTTCGGAAGCGCCATGATCAGTTCCATTTACGCTATTGTGGATATGGCCATGGTAGGACAATACCAGGGGCCTGACGGTACTGCGGCGCTGGCAGTGGTGGCTCCTATCTGGAATCTGATTTACAGCCTGGGACTTCTTACCGGAATCGGCGGCTCTGTTCTTTTCAGTACTCTGAAGGGACAACAGCAAAAAGGCGGAAACTCGGAGAACGAATACTTTACCGCTTCTCTTACGGGGACAGCCGCCTTTGCCCTGATTAGCTGGCTGCTGATTCTGTTTCTGGACGCTCCTCTGCTTCGCCTTTTCGGCGCTGATGAGGCGCTGCTGCCTCTGGCTCAGGAATATCTGCTGCCCATTAAGTTTGTGATTCCGTTCTTTGTTTTTAATCAGATGCTGGCCGCTTTCCTGCGAAACGACAGAAATCCGGGACTTGCCACTGCCGCTGTTCTTTCCGGAGGAATCTTAAATATTATCGGAGATTATCTCTTCGTCTTTCCTCTGGGAATGGGGATCATGGGCGCCGGACTTGCCACTGCCCTGGGGGCAGCCCTGACTTTTATAGTGTTACTGAGCCACTTTTTCACCTCCCGGAATTCTCTCAGGATTGTGAAAGTATCCGCGTTTCCTCAGAAATTAAACCGGATTCTGGTCATGGGCTTTTCCACTTTCTTTATTGATGTGGCAATGGGCATTCTGACCATGTTTTTCAACCGGCAGATTATGAAATATTCCGGTTCCGCGGCTCTTTCCGTCTACGGTATTATTGTAAATGTCAGTACGGTTGTTCAGTGCTGTGCTTATAGTGTGGGACAGGCTGCCCAGCCCATACTCTCCATAAATTACGGGGCGGGAAAACGGGACCGGGTACATCAGACTTTAAAATATGCCCTCTGGACAGCCGGATTTTTCAGTCTCGCCTGGACACTGGCCATACTGGTATTCCCCAATGGTTTCACCCGGATTTTCATGAATCCCACTGCAGAAGTGCTGAAGATGGCTCCCCCTATTATCCGAAGTTACGGGATTTCCTTCCTCCTTCTGCCCTTTAATATTTTTTCCACTTATTACTTCCAGGCTTTGATGAAACCGAAGGTTTCTTTCCTGGTTTCCGTATCCAGAGGCCTGGTCATCAGCGGGATTCTCATTTATGTCCTCCCCGTTCTGGCCGGGGTGGGATCCTTATGGTTTGCCATGCCGATTACGGAACTGCTTGTTTTCGCCTACGTGGTATATTCCATGAAACGTTATAGCTGACAGAACAAATTGGGAAGTTTCATCATATCCTCCATGGGAACAAATCCCCGCTTCTGATACAGCCGTCTGCCTGCCTCTGAGGTTTCCAGATAAATTTTTGTTATCCCCTGCTTTGCCGCCTGGGCTACCAGCCAGTCGATTACGGCCTCCCCGGCTTTCTGCCTCCGAAACTGAGAGCGGATATAGATGTTCATTAAATAGGCGCACTTCCCTGTGAGGTTGTCCGGGGAGGGCATTTCCTGATACAGGCAAATCCCGCCACAGCCTATAATGGCATCGTCCAGGCAGGCAAAGCAGGCAATATGTCCTCCTGACTCCAGAGATTCCTGATAATATCTGCGGTTCTCTTCCCTCAGGTCATCCACGGGCTGATCCTGTGGGATGGCAAAGACCTCGCGCAAGACCTCCATCCGCCACTGCAGCAGCAGCTCCAGATCCTCTGGCTCTGCTTTTCGTATTCTAATCTCCATTACAGCTTCCCCTCTTTCATTACAACCGGCAATTTTTCCATATCCGGTTTTCCGTTTGCATTTAAAGGAATGTATGGCATTTTCACGAAAAATTCCGGTATCATAAAGGAAGTAAGGTTTTCCGCCAACTCATTTCGGACTGTCGATACCCGGATGTTTTTATCCTCCGGCACTACATAAGCTGTCATATAAGAAAGTCCGTTTTCATCTGTAAATGCGCGAACGAGAGCCTGCTGCACACTTTTACACTGATAGAGGCGGGATTCCACCTCCGATACTTCTACCCGCTTTCCGTAAATCATAATCTGAGAGTCTTTCCGGTGCAGAAAAGCAATGTTTCCATCGGGAAGAAAATAGCCCAGATCGCCGCTGCGATACATCTGCGTCCCCTCCTGCCGTCGTTCAAAAGCTTTGTTTTCTTCGTTATGGTTTCCAATATATCCGAGAGACACACCGTCTCCGTAAATACAGATTTCTCCCACTTCCCCTTTGGGAACTTCCCTTCCGTCAGGGCCTAAAATCCGGATACTGCTGCCCTTCACAGCCTTTCCTATGGGGTAGGTACCGTCCGCTAAAACCCTGCCCCGGTTGCAGTGGTAATAAGACGCACATACCGTAGTTTCGGAGGGTCCGTACGTATTATAGATGTCGGCCTGCCCAAGAAGGCGATCCACATAGACGCCCCGCAGCACATCACCGCCGCTTATAAGCAGACGAAGGGAAGAGGGAATCTGAGGCAGATGATTCATTTCCGCCAGCAGATAAGGAAATCCGCTTATCATCGTTACATGATTTTTCTCTACAAATTTCATAAGAGAATCGATGTCCTCTTTATCTTCTTCCGCCACAATGGCAATGGCGGCTCCGTTCAGAAGACTTGCAAAGACTTCCTCCACGAAAATGTCAAACGAACAGACCGAATACTGAAGCATGATGTCCTCTTTTGTAACATGAAACTCTTCATGAAATGCACGCACATAATGACATACATTTCTGTTGGTCACACAAACGCCTTTGGGACGTCCCGTGGTACCGGAAGTATAAAGAACGTAGGCGGGAAGCTCCGGGTTCTTTGCCCCGCTTCTCTCTGCTGAGGGAGCATCCAGTCCGCAGATTTCACAGTCTGTCAGCCGCAGGGGCAAACCTTCCAGTTTTTCTGCACATTCTCTTTCTGTTAAGATGAAATCAACTTCTGCTTCCCTCATCATATATTGAATTCTTCCTGTGGGAAAGGAAGGTTCTGCCGGGACATATCTGGCTCCGCATTTTAAAACTGCCAGGATGGAAGCAATCATCTCTGCCCTATGATTCATCACAATTCCGATGCTGCTTACTTTCTCTGGAAAAGTTCCTGCAATTATATCCGTTAAATCGGAAAGTTCTCCGAAAGTCATTTTTCTGTTATTTTCAATAATCGCTGTCTTTTCTCTGTTCTTTTCTGCTGTTTTATGAAAAAGAGAATAAATGGTATCTGTCATAATCCTTTGCATTCCTTTCCGTTTATTTGAATCCGTCCTTTTGGCAATTGGGGCAATAGGTACTGCTTCTTCCTCCGATTACTGTACGGCAAAGGGAAGTCCCGCAGACGGGGCAGGGTTTTCCCTCCTGCCCGTACACTTTTAAAAACGGGGTGTTGCGATACTCCTGTCCTCTGGTTTTCAGATATTCTTCCGCCGTAGTCTCATTTTTTTCAATGAAATACCGCAGCCTCTCCGGAATAACTGCAGCAAGGCGCTTCCACTCTTCTTCTGTCAGACTGCCGGCAGCCCGGGCAGGGTATATGTTTGCTTCAAATAGAATTTCATCGGAATAAATATTCCCGATTCCGGCAATCACCTTTTGCTCCAGGAGACACTCTTTTACTGCCTTTTTTCTTTTTCCCAGGTGCTGTTTCAGATACGCAGCGTTAAAATCCGGATCAAAGGGTTCTTTCCCCAGTTTTCCTATCCCGCTGCAGGTATCCTTTTCGTCTTTCCCGATAAGCCAGAGACGTCCGAAACGACGGGTGTCCAAAAATCGCAGCTCCCTGTCACCCCTTAACCGGAAAATCACATGGGTGTGTTTTTCCTCCGGGTAATCAGACGGCGTAAGAAGAAGACAGCCGGTCATTCGCAGATGAATCACAATATGGCTGCCGTTTCCCAGCCAGAGTATCAGATATTTTCCCCTTCGTTCCATCCCTTCCAGGGTCTGCCCCTTCACTTGCAAAAGAAACTCTTTTGCACCGGGATGTGCAATCACCTCCGGACGGCTGATTTTCAAATCTTCAATATACGTCCCCTGTATCTGGGGTTCAAGTACCCTCTTTACTGCTTCAACTTCCGGTAATTCCGGCATGGGATTTCCCTCCTTTTTGGGCAGATTTTTTAATCTTCTCATGGTAGAAATAATTTACAACCACCGGCGGCGCTTCAAAAGGACGCTTCATACTGTCATCGTTGGTTTTGTACTCCAGTCCGTTTTTCTCTGTAAAGGCTTTCAGCTCTGCATCCAGCATCTCCCAGTAACTGCGGTTTCCTTTGATGTAAATATCCCGGTACAGGGACATCAGTTCCGGATATTTCTCCTTTATGTAATTCAGAATTTCAGTTTTATAGTTTCCCCGCAGATTCAGATTCTCCAGCCAGATCAGATTGCACTGCCCTTTCGTCCGCTCAATAATGGCCTTCACATCGGTAATTTCCGGAAAAATCGGTGAAATAAAGCAGGTGGTACGCACTCCGGCCCGGTAAAAAGCTTCCATGGCTGCAAGCCGTCGTTCAATGGATACTGCCTTGTCCATATCGTTTTTGAAATTTTCATCCAGGGTGTTAATGGACCAGGACACACGGGCATCGGGAAAGGTTTTTATCAGTTCCAAATCCCGCAGTATGAAATCGCTTTTTGTGGCAATGGATAGTTTGACACCGCTGCCTTTTAGCTGCAGAAGCAGCTCTCTTGTCCGCCCGTAAGTCTCTTCCTCCGGAAGATAGGGATCCGTAACCGAGCCGATAAACAGCTCCTTACCCGCATATTTTCCCGGATTCTTAATTTCCGGCCATATCTTCACATCCAGGAAGGTCCCCCAGGGTTCTTTATGTCCCGTGAAGCGTTTCATAAAAGATGCATAGCAATAACGACACCTGTGGGTACAGCCGGTGTATGGATTAACCGAATAGTCACATACCGGCAGATTGGATTTTGACAATATACTTCTTACTTCTGTTGTGTTAATGACTGGTTTTTCCATTTCCTGCTCCTTTCAAGAATGACTTCTGCACTCCCTGGGTCACAGTATCCTCGGGTCTTACCTGTCCCAACAACAGGGGGGAATCCGGATCGTGATACCGGAAATTTTCAAAGGCCTTCTGTGGATTTTTATTGGCATAACAGTATTTGCATCCGTTCATACAAGTATCATAGGCCCCGATGTCCCGGCTTTCTATACAATGACAGCCCCGGCGCATTCCCTTATGCTTCAGATTTCTAAATTCAATTCCATTTGCTTTTCCTAATATATCGAGAGTCATGCATCCGGATGCGTGAATTCCATACCGGGTATAATCTCCGTTTGTTCCGCAGGTCTGAATCCGGATCCCATATTTATCTGCAGTGGAGCCCAGTCCCTGCGCCAGAAGATTCATCTCTTCCACAGAGAAGGGATGTATCTCCGGCATATTGACTTCCAGCTTTTTATACATTTCCACAAAACTGAAAATGCAGCGGTCAATATAGGGGGCAAGAACTTCTGCCATTCCTTCAAAGGTTTCCAGATGGCGGGAAATGGTGTATTTGTCAGTCAGAAGAACCGGATCATAACGCCATGCAATACGCTGCTTTCCCACAAGATCAGAAAGTTCTTTCAGAGTTTCCATACTTTCTTCAATGGAGGGAACTCCCGGTTCTATGTCCTTTCCGTAAGCTGTAATGGTATAGTGAAAATATGTGTGAAAACGATCGGTAATATCATGTAAATGGGGCAATATTGGTTTATAATTTTTCGAACAGAAAACCACGCAGTCCACTTTATCGGGAGTCAGTTCATAACGGCTGACTTTATTTGGAAACATGGGGTTCCGAGTCAGTACATACCCCTCCGAAAAGCGGCGCAGCAGCCATTTGGTATAATACTGGACCGTATCTGTCCGTCCTCCTGTATTAATAATCATTTCTGTTCCTCCTCATTTTATCCAATATTTGACTGTCTATTTTTTGACTATAGAATAACATAAAACTTTCCAAAGATCAAGAAAGGGTGCCCCTGGTCTTTTATGACTTTAAGGCATCCTTTCTCTCTACTCTACTTTTCTTTAATTTTTATTTCCCGGACTGCAGCTTGCCATACAGGGATTGTCAAAGCTTGGGTTAAAAGCATAGAAGTTCTTTGCATCCAACTGTTCCTGTACGGTTCTGAGGGCTTCACCGAATCTCTGGAAATGGACGATTTCCCTTGCCCGTAAAAATTTAATGGGATCTGCGATTTCCGGAATATCTTTTACCACACGCAGAATATTGTCGTAGGTCGATCTGGCTTTTTGTTCTGC
>ERZ1643250.2761-NODE-2761-length-12763-cov-3.546191_pt1 | contig 12763 bp, 9 predicted proteins | sample MGYA00579262_ERZ1643250 | MGnify/ENA primary metagenome ERZ1643250 (study PRJEB29033, sample SAMEA4952265) | chicken gut metagenome | biome: Broiler Chicken; feature: Gastrointestinal Tract; material: Caecum | place: Ireland | collected 2018 | study: Broiler...
CGCTGTATGGATGGACCGGTATTTGCCGTCTGGACGGCAAACTGGTGGTTCCCATCTCGGACGAGGATTTGTTCCCGGCGGAAAACGTCAAAATGAACGGGGTAAAATACTTTGGGGGCCAGTCTCCGGATCATGTGGTCGCCTACGGCGCCGCCGTCATTTCCGCCGCAGGCAGCGGACTGTCCAACATTTTTGAAGAGCAGCTGGAAATCCGCGGCGCCCGCCGCTATTCCGTCTCCAAGCTGCGCCGGTATGAAGTCGGCGGCGTGGGCGCGGAGATCGGCTCAGATTCCGTTTTGGTCGGCTCTCTGCGGTTCATGCAATCCATGGGGGTGGCCGTGTACGTCGCCATCAACGGCAGTCTGGCCGGCGTTTTCGCCGTCCACTACGGCGTAAGCCGATCTGTATTAGAAGGACTCAGCGCACTGACCGTCAGCCGGGGTGTTTCCCCAGTGGTCACCGCCGGAGATTTTATCATCACAGAGTCCTTTCTCAGGTCCAAATTCCGGATCAACACCGCCAAACTCAAGATGCCGCCCTTCCCTGCCCGTTCTGAACTATCACAGAAGCAGGCCTCGGAGGCGGCCCGCCCCTGCGCCTTGCTGCAAGAAAAAAAATTCGGCACGCTGGCCTTGGCGGTAACCGGCGCAAGGGCCTTGCGTACCGCCACCCGGTGGGGACTTTTGTTTGATATCGTCGGCGGCATCATGGGCATGGCCATTATGGCCGTCTTAGCCGACCTGTCCGCCGGCGGCGTCATGTCTCTCGTCAATTTGACGCTGTTTCTCCTGCTCTGGTCCGTTCCCAGCCTGCTGCTCAGCGGCTGGCCCCGAAATGTCTAATGAAACAAGAACCTGTGCATCCGTTTTCCGCGAATGCACAGGTTTTTTCTATGACAGGCAGGCTATTATTTGTGCTTGAGCAGGGCCTCCCCTGCCTGGTAAATGTCGCCGGCCCCCACGGTGAGAATGACGTCATCCGGCTGGGCAAGCCGCCGGAGATACGTCGTCACCTCCGGCAGGGTCTCAAAGAACACCGCGCCGGGCACCTGATTGGCCAGATCCCTGGAGGAAATGCCCACGGTATTCCGCTCCCGGGCGGCATAAATCTCCGCCAGAACCACCTGGTCCACAGAACGCAGCTCCCGAACAAAATCATCAAACAAAGCTGCCGTACGGGAATAGGTGTGCGGCTGGAACGCCAGGATGATCCGGCGGTATCCCATCGCCTTCACCGCCGCGATGGTCGCATGCAACTCGCCCGGGTGATGGGCATAGTCATCGTATACATCCGCGCCGTTATAATTGCCTTTATATTCCAGACGGCGGCCCGCCCCGTGAAAGCTCTCCAGGCCCCGGGTAACCGCCTCACCGGGCACGCCCAGCATCCAGGCCACGGCAACCGCCGCCATGGCGTTGGCCGCGTTGTGTCGGCCGAATACGTTTAAGTGTACCGCACAATAAGGCGCCCCGTCGCAAACCACTTCAAAGTCCCGCCAATCTGCGGAATAGTGCGTTCCGTGAATCCGGTTGCCCTCGGAAATCCCAAATGTGATAAAATTGAGGCCCTGCAACGCGTCCATGGTATTGACGTCGTCCCCGTTGGCCAAAATTCGGCCGGTCTCTTTGGGAACCAGCTGAACGAATTTGCGGAAGGATTTCTGAATGTCCGCCAAGTCCTTAAAATAGTCCAGGTGATCCGCCTCCACATTCAACACCACCGCCAAAGTGGGGAAGAAGTTTAAAAAGGAGTCGCAGTATTCACAGCTCTCTAAAACAATGGTGCTTCCCTTCCCCACCCGGTGACCGGCGTGAAGAACGGGCAAATAGCCCCCGATCATCACCGTGGGATCCCAGCCGGCAGCCAGGAGAATGTGGGTGACCATGGAGGTTGTGGTGGTCTTTCCGTGGGTTCCAGAGATGCAAACGGCGTTTTGATAGCTCTGCATCAGGACGCCCCAGGCCTGCGCCCGCTCAAAAACGGGAATCCCGGCGGCTCTGGCCGCCGCGATTTCCGGGTTGTCGTTGTGGACGGCGGCCGTACGGATGATGCAGTCCGCTCCCTGAATGTTTTCCGCGCGGTGTCCGATGAATACCCGGATCCCATGGTCCCGCAGCTCATCTGTGGAAACCGAAGCGTTCATATCCGAGCCGGTCACCTGAATTCCCATCCCCTGGAGCACCAGCCCCAGCGGGCGCATGGATACGCCTCCGATGCCAACCAGGTGCGCCCGCTTCCCCGGAATCAAAAAATTGCGAATTTTATTATTACGAGCAGCCATATCAAACTCCCTGTTTTCCATTCGATTTTCGTTCGGCTTTTCATTATAATATAGCGGCCCCCGGTTTACAAGTCATTTTTTGCTGCCGGGGGAAATTTCCGCCGGTCTCCCTTTCGGAAGAAAACGTGCCGCAGAACAGCGGGCTCACAGCCCGGCCGTTCCACGGCACATAGGAAATGTGAAATGCTCAATCCCGGCGGAGCGCCTCAATCGGATTGAGATTTGCCGCCTTAACGGCAGGCAGAAGTCCAAAAATGACGCCGATCAGTGTGGAGAAAACCACGGAGATCACAATGGCCGGCACGCTGACCGCCACCGGGATCTGGTTGAACCGGGAGATCAACTCCGCCAGTCCGATGCCCGTCAGAACGCCCAAAACGCCGCCCATACAGGTCAGAACCGCAGCTTCGGTCAAAAATTGGCGAAGAATCCGGCGGCGTTTGGCACCCAGCGCCTTTTTCAAGCCGATTTCCCCGGTCCGCTCCGTAACCGATACCAGCATAATATTCATTACGCCGATGCCGCCTACCAGAAGGGAAATGCTGGCAATCCAAATCAGCTGATTGTTGGTGGCGTTGCTCATCTCCTCCAGCTGCTGCGCCTGCTCCAGCAGGTCTTGACTGCGATACACAAAAGCTGTGCTGGCAGAGTCCTCTTCTCCGTCCTGCGTTTCCTCCTCGGTCTCCAGCGTATCGACGCCTGTCAAGTTGGAGGCCGCACCGGCAGAGATTTGGCTGGCCGTCAGGGCATCGGCCACATTTTTCCCCGCCCGGGTCATGGCGTCGGTATTCTTGGCCTGAACCGCCACAGATTGGGGCTCATCAAACTGGTACACAATGGGCCAGGTACGATCCGGCAAGAAGATGGAACCGGCGGTGGGCGTAAAGCTCTGCATCTTGGCCACCAGGCCAACGACGACAAACGTATCGCCCCGGATTTCCAGAATTTTTCCAATGGGATCCTCCTCCGGGAACAAGCTGGAGGCGGCCTTTTCGTCTAAAATCGCTACCTTCCGGCACTCCTGAAAATCCGAATCCAGAAAGCCCCGGCCCTTGGTCAATTGATAGCCCACAACGGAAAAGTAAGCGTCATCCACACCGTACACAGAGCCGGAAAAGGCTGTGTTTTGGTAATACACCTGATCCACATTGTTCCGGACCCGGTAAAAGGAGACCCGCTCCACGCCGCTCAGCTGCTCCAGCTCCGCTCTCGTCTCCTCCTCTATGGTGCGCACCCCGTCCGGAATGCTGTTCCAAGCCATATCATACGGATAATCTGTGCCGCTCTGATAAAGCTGAACCGTCACCACGTTGTTGCCGGCGCCGATCAGATTTTGCTTAATCTGTTCATTGGTGCCCTTGATGGTAGAAACGATTGTAATGATGGAGGCAATGCCGATGATAATACCCAGCATCGTCAGGAAAGAGCGCATTTTGTGCCCCCAAATTCCTTGAAACGCCAATCTGATATTTTCCATGCCGGAGCCTCCTTAATAATTGTACAGGTCGCTGAGGTCTTTCAGCTCCGTCGGCGCGCCTTCTTCCACACCGTAGGGGAAGGCGATGTAAGAATCGGTCGATACCCCGCTGTAAACCTTAATGTAGCTGCCCCAAAGCGTCGGGCCCGTTTGAACTTCCCGCTTTTCCAAAAGGCCCTCGTCATTCTGCACATAAACGTAGCTTTTGCCCGCCTCGGTCCGGATAAAAGCGGAGTCCAAATAGAAGCCGTCCTCTTCTGCATTTGCAGAAGAATAGGTGATCTGGGTATACGTGCCCGCCTCCAAGTTGGCCGATTCGTCGATGGTAACGGTAAACGGGTAATAAGACACCGTGGGATTTCCGTCTCCGGAGTACCAGGTGCCCGTCAAGGGATAATCCCCAACGGCTGTGATGGTTCCCTCAAAGCTCTCTCCCGTGTTATACGACATGACCTGCACAGTCTGGCCGATCTCAATCTCATTTCGGTTCAGTTCGCCTACAGAGCCCTGAATAAAAAAGCCCCCGCCGCCGGACACCTTCACCACCGGCTCGTTGTTGGCCAAAGCCTCCTCCGGCGTTTGGACGGATACCACATAACCGTCCACTTCGCTCTTGACTTCGCCGTTGTCAAACTCTTTTTTCATGATCTTATACTCAGCTTCCGCCATTTTAATGGAAAACTGCAGATCCTTGATCTCCGCCTCCTTATCCGAGCGCATCTGAGCAATCTCGTTGGCGGTATACCCGCTGTTCATATCCACGCTGCTTCCGGAGCCGGACGAGATGTCGGAACCGGCGTCGTCGTCTTCGTCGTCCTCCTGCTTCTGGCTCACCTGGAAAAACGTAAACACATACCGCGTCACCAGAGCGGGCTCCGACGGCGTTGTGGGCGGAACCGGCTCTGTCGTCGGAGGCGGATCCGGCTCTGTCGGCTCCTCCGTGGGCGGCTGCGTCGGCTCTTCAGAAGGATCCGTCGACGGTTCCGACGAGGGTTCGTCCGTCGGCGCATCGGAGGGGGCCGTCGTCACCTCCGAGAGAAGATGCACGCCGTAGCTTCCCCCCTCAGCCGCAGTCGTCGTAGCCGAAGCGGCACCCACCGTCTCTTGTACCGCCTGAAAATACACCCCCGTACGGCTGAGCAGCGTCCCGGCGGCCCTGTCGTTTTGCCGGACCTCCAGGATGGTATATAAGCTTTCCGCTCCGTCCAAAATCTCCGCAATCAATGCATCGTCAAAGGTCTGACTCTGCCGGACCCACAAAACCTTGGGGTCTCCAGCCGTACCGGCTCCCCCCAGGTCCAGAAAGCGCCTTTCGCCCAGCTCCTCAGACGGTACCTGAGAAGCCGGTTTGGTGGTGGGCCTTGTGGTCGGCTTCGTGGTGGGACGGGTGGTGGTGCTGTAGGAGATGGGTTTCATCTTTTTAATCTCGGCCAGCTGGTCCTGGGCGTCCTCCAGTCTCAGCTTAGCTCTCTGAATCTCCAGATCCTTCCGGTCCAGAGAGAGCTGGGACAATGTGGTATCATAGGTCAGGAGCGTCGTACCCTTGGTCACCTTCTGCCCTTCCTGCACATGGATCTCGGTCACCTCCTGAGTCGCAGAGAGGTACACCGTCTGAAGCTGATCGGTAGAGACAGAGCCGGAAGAGGTCTTTTCATCCCCCCAGTAGTTCATCACCGAAAGCTGGTTGATGTCGTAAACACCCACCGCCGCTTTCGGCCTCTGGGTGAAGTACAGCGCCAGACCGCCTCCCACGGCAGCCACCAAAAGGACGCTGACAATCGGAATCCAAATTTTCTTACGCTTTTTCATGAATCGCTATCCTCCTTCGGTCCGTCCCGCAGCAAGCGGTCCAGGCCTGCCAGCAGGTCCTCCGGCTCCTCTGCCGCCGCCGGCTGCCGGAGGGGAGGAGCCGCCGGGATCTCCGGCGCCTCGTCCTGGAGCCGGCCGTCCAGGATGTGGTAGACCTTGTTGGCACAGGCCGCGATGGAAGGCTCGTGGGTAATCATCAAAATGGTCATCCCCCGGTCTGCCAGGCCGCGAAAAATCTCCATGATCTGATAACCGGCCGCCGTATCCAGAGCGCCGGTGGGCTCGTCCGCCAGCAGCAGCTCCGGGCTGCCCACCATTGCCCGGGCAATGGCAACCCGTTGGCACTGACCGCCGGAAAGCTGATTGGGGTAAAAGTGAATCCGGTCGGCCAGCCCCACAGACTCCAGAGCCTCCTTGGCCCGGGCCCGCCGTTCTTTCTGCCCTACGCCTGCGTACAAAAGCGGCAGGGCCACATTATCCAGAGCCGTCATCTTGGGCAACAGGTAAAAGTTCTGGAATACAAAGCCAATGTGCTTGTTCCGAATCTCCGCCAGCTGGTTGTCGTTCAGCGTACTCATATCCTGATCCTTCAGGATATACTGACCGGAGGTGGGCAAATCCAGGCAGCCGATGAGGTTCATTAACGTGGTCTTCCCGGAGCCGGAAGGGCCCATGATGGCGATATAGTCCCCCTCCAACACCTGCAGGTTGACATTTTTCAGCACCGGCACCACATTTTTTCCCCGGGTATAGTCCTTACAGACATCGCGCAATTCCAAAATCATAGCCTTACCTCACCAGATTGCCGCCGGAGGCCGTTCCTGTTTCCGCCGGATCGGCCGCCAGGTCGCCGCCGGAGCCGCTCCCGGAGGTGGGCGCAGTCTGACCGGCATCCTGAGACGGGTCGACGACCGGCTCCGGATCCTGCCCCACGGTGTCCTCCCCGATGGGAAGCGTTTCCACAACATTTCCATCGTCGGGCATCTCCGGATCAATCTGCTCCACAGTCTCGCCTTCGGGGAGTTCTCCGCCGGTACCGTCCTCCACGGGCTCCGTCGCCTCCGCCGGGTCGTGGGTAATGACTGCTCCGGCCACACAATTCTCATCCGGGAAGGCAATGAAATCCTCCACCGTCAGTCCGTCCAGAATCTCATGCGCCATGAGGGCCTCGTCATAGCCGCCCAGGGTCACATAGCGCTTTTCCAGGCGGTCTTTTTCATTGGCCGCCCAGACGTAGGGATCGCCCTGCTCCTGCCCTTCCTCCGGCTCTTCATAGCAGAGGTAATACTCCGGCAGCCAGAGCCCGTCGGAGGCCGTCTCCGCGCCGGCCGGTTCCAAATATACATGCTGGCCCAAAATCAGGCCCTCGGCGCTGTCCAGCTCCACATAAAACGGATACTTACTGGACGAACTCAGCTCGCTGCTGCTCATACTGCCGAAATACATATCATTGGGATTGGACTGCGTTGCACTTTCCAAGTCAATGAGGCTTACCATACCCGTCCAGCTCTGCTCCGAGTCCGTGCGGGAATAAATCCGCATGGCGGTCCCTTCTGTGATGGTCCCCATATTCATTTCATTGATGGTCCCTTTCACGCGATAAGAGCCGCTTTGCTGAATGGTGATATAGGGCTCGGTGTTGCCGTACGCGTCCATCCCGGTTTCGCTGACGGAAACCACCCGGCCGGAAACGGGAGAGAGCACCTCGGCGTTGGCCAGGGTCGTTTTGGTCTGAGAAATCTCCCGCTGCTTTACCTTAATGTTGTAATCATTTTCCTTTTTTTCGGCTTCTTTGGACTGGATTTCCACAGTATAGCTCAGTTGTTCGTCTTTGGAGGCGTTTTTCTGTTCCTTTTTTAAAGCCGTGATTTGAGACTGCAAGGTAGTAGAGGCATTTTGCAGCTGCTCCAGCTCCAGGTTCTGCTTGTCCAACGTGAGCTGAAGCTCCTCCGAATCATACTCGAAAAGCACATCCCCCTGGTTGACGTCGTCGCCCTCGGCCACATGGAGCATGGAGACCGTCCGCTCCGAATCCCGCTGGATCTCGGTCACGCTCTCCGAAACCACAATGCCCGGAAACGCATCCTGGACTCCAATGGCGCCCATTCCGGTGATCTCCCCTACGTTCTGCACGTAAACCTTTGCCGCCGGCGTATTGTCGCACCCCCACAGCCCCAACAGAGCAGCGGCCGTTACCACGCCGGCAATCCATTTTTTCCGCATATATGTATCCTCCAAACGAAATCGTTATTTTATCACACCTAATGGCATCATACCGAAATTTACCGGGAATGTCAACGACGGCTGCCATTAAAAAAGCTTAAATTTCTGTTACGGGAGTGTGAATATCCCACGGCTCAAAACCGGTCCACCATATCCCGGTGGGTACAAATCACCGGCAAATTCTTTAACTCCTCCCGGGCAAAAAAACGAAGCTCCCGAGATTCCGCGCTAAGGCGCAGCTTGGGCTCCTGCTCCAGAGAGGCCCGGTATAAAACGACCACCATGCGCCAAACGCTGCCGTCCTGAAAGCTGGCAATTCGCCCGGGCTCATCGAAAACCGCCACCTTTTGAAAGGCCGCTTCCGGCAAGCGTAGCCCGGTCTCCTCCCAGACCTCCCTGGCAATGGCCCGCCGCTCCGGCTCCCGGCCCTTGACACCGCCGCCGGGCAGCCCCCACAAGTCGCAGTCCCGCCGCCGCTCCAGCAGCAGCTTGTCCTGCCACTGCAGCAATACATTGACGCCCAAATGCGCCGGGCGGTTCGGCTTCGGGGCCCGGGGATCCTGGAAATAAAACGTCGCAATGGACATAAAATCAGCTCCTTCTCTGCCGTTACCGTTGCTCAAGTCTATTATACCAGAGGTTTTTTCAGAACGGAACCCCTAATTTCCCCCGCCGGAGAAAACGCCGTCTTTTTTCAACGACCAGGCAAGTTTGCCCGCCTGTCCCCATATAGTAAACCGAGGTGAGGACATGCGTCGAACAGGTACGATGTTTTATAGCGCCCTGCTGCTCACCGGAGCAAACCTGGCCCTTCGAATGGTGTCCATGGGGTTCCAGGTCTATCTCTCCGGTCAGATTGGCGCAGCGGGAATCGGTCTTCTGCAGCTGGTCATGTCGGTGTCCATGCTGGCCATGACCGCCGGCATGGGCGGGATCCGCACTTCCACCATGTACTTAACTGCGGAAGAAGTTGGAAGAGGCCGACGGCAAGGCGTGGGCCGGGTATTATCCGCCTGCTTCTTATATAGCTTTTTATTCAGCGCCACCGTGGCCCTGCTGGTTTACTTCTGCGCCCCCCTGTTGGCAGAACACTGGATTGGAGACACACGAACTCTGCCTGCGCTGCGAATCTTCGCCTCATTTTTGCCGGTGGTATGCCTGTGCGGGGTGATGACCGGGTACTTTACCGCTGCCGGACGGATCCGGGAGCTGGTGGCCGTAGAGGTCCTGGAGCAGATCATCTCCATGGCGGTCACCGTGGTCCTCCTGTCCCAATGGGCCGGCGGCGATCCGGGCCGGGCCTGCTGCGCCGTAGTGGGCGGCAGCAGCGCCGCCTCACTGGCAACCCTGCTGTGCCTTTTGATTTTACGGCGCCGGGAGACAAACCGCTTGCCCGACCGGCAGGAAAAGCCCGCGCCGGTCGCCGGTCGCCTGCTGCGGGTGGCTCTGCCCTTGGCTCTGGCGGACGACCTGCGCATGGGCATTTCCACCGTGGAGAACCTAATCGTTCCCCGGCGTCTGGCCCTGTTTCCCCAGTCTGCCGAGCCTCTGGCCGATTACGGAATCGTGTGCGGCATGGTCTTTCCCACCCTCATGTTTCCAGCGGCTATTTTATTCTCCTTAGCGGAGCTTCTGGTACCGGAGCTCTCTCGATGCGCCGCCGGGGGGCGGAAAAAGCGGATTGCCTATCTCACCGGCCGCAGCCTGCGGGTCGCCCTGCTATACGGCTTGGCTGCCGGAGGGGTTCTGTTCACCGCGGCCGAGCCTCTGGGGATGCTGCTATTCGACAATCCCTTGGTGGGACGGCAGCTGAGGCGCTTTGCCGTCCTGGCTCCCATGCTCTACCTGGATGCCGTAACCGACGCCAATGTAAAAGGGATGGGACAGCAGGTAGCCTGCGTTCGGTACAACACCATTACCTCCTGCCTGGACGTGATCTTTTTGTGGCTGCTGTTGCCGCGTTTCGGCTTGGACGGATATTTTCTCAGCTTCGTGGTCACCCATGCCCTCAATTTCGCTCTCAGCTTCCTCCGGCTGCGGAAGGTGACCGGTTTCCATCCCCAATTCTCCCTGATGCTGCGGTCGATAGGCGCCGCCGTGCTCAGCCTATGGGTTTCCTCCCTCCTCCCCCCGGCCGGTGGATGGAGCGGCGTGCTCTTCCTGGGCGCCGGCTTTTGCAGCGTCTTCTTCCTGCTGCTGGTCCTTTTGGGCGTGGTGGGAAAGGACGACCTGCGCTGGGTCCGGGGATTGATTCGTCCGGCCAAGGCGTCCGGCCCAACCTAGGGCGAGCGCCGCGTGATCGGCAGCCAACGATCTCACAACCAAAGTCCCATGCGGGACGGCGCAAGCCATAGCTTGCGCCGTCCCGTTTCCATTTAAGTCTCCATGACGTTTTTTCGGATGGTGCCGATGGCGCTTTTCTCCAGGCGGGACACCTGCGCCTGGGAAATGCCCACCTGACCGGCCACCTCCATCTGGGTCTTGCCGTCGTAAAACCGGAGTATTAAAATCTGCTTTTCCCGCTCCGAAAGCGTCTGAAAAGCATCCCGCAGGGCAATCCGCTCAATCCATCTCTCGTCGGTATTCTTGGTGTCCCGCACCTGGTCCATGACGGTCAACGGATCTCCTCCGTCGGAGTACACCGGATCGTACAGAGAAATGGGCGCGGCAATGGCGTCCATCGCCCGGGACACCTCCTCCAAAGGCAGCTCCATCCGCTTGGCGATCTCCTCCAGGCTGGGCTCCCGGCCGTTTTCACCCATCATGGCTTCCTTACACTGCAGCACTCGGTAAGCCGTATCCCGCAGCGAGCGGCTCACCCGCATGGCGCTGTTATCCCGGAGGTAGCGCCGCACCTCTCCGGCAATCATGGGCACGCCGTAGGTGGAAAAGCGCACCTCCTTGGTCTCGTCAAAGTTGGCAATGGCTTTCAAAAGGCCGATGCAGCCCACCTGAAACAGATCGTCGGGATTCTCCCCCCGTCCCACAAACCGCTGGATCACCGACAGCACCAACCGCAGGTTTCCCTCGATGAGCGCCTGCCTGGCCTTTTCGTCCCCCGCCTTGGCCAGCTTCATCAGCCGGACCATTTCATCGTTCTTCAAGGTCTTCAGCTTAGCGGTATTGACGCCGCTGATTTCCACTTTTCCTTGCATGTCGTACCTCCGGAATCTTTCTGCAGCACTCCAATGGTCCCGCAGGTAGTATTTCCCGGTGGGACAATTTGATACCAGAAGGTCCGGCTGTCCGGTTACATCGCGAATTTCCTCTTGTATTTTGCCCCACAGACTGCTATACTCACGGGAGCAACCGTCTCGGGCAGCGCCCGGACGCATCACCGATTTTGAGACGGGGGAGTGAGCCGATGAATTACGACGAGCTGTTGGAGCTCACCATTGACCTGGCCTTTCAGCTCCAGCTGTGCGGCGCGGAAACCTATCGGGTGGAAGAGAGCATCGTGCGCCTGCTGGAAGCTTACGGCGCCCACGGAGAAGCATTTGCCATACCCAACTGTATCATCGTCAGCCTGGAAACCCAGGACGAGCAGCACATGACCCGGATGCGCCGGTCGGCCTACGGCTCCACAGACTTGGACGGCGTAGAGCGGTACAACGCCCTGTGCCGCCGGATCTGCTGGGAAAAGCCGCCTTTGCAGGAGGCCATGGCCATGCTGCAGGCAGAGAAGAAGGCCGCTAAGAGCTACCGCCTTCCCATATCTCTGCTGGCCTATTTTCTGGCCGCCGCCGGATTCTCCATTTTCTTTCGGGGTACCTTGCTGGATGCACTCTGCGCCGGGCTGTGCGGCGTCGCCGCAGGCCTGTGCCTTTTGTTTATGAATAAGCTCCACGCCAACCCGTTTTTTAAGACTGTGTCTGCAGGCTTTGTACTGGCCTTTCTGGCCCAGGCCCTGGCCACAGGGGGCTTAGCCCACAACGTGGACGCGGCAATCATCGGCGCTCTGATGCTTTTGGTCCCCGGCCTGCTGTTCACCAACAGCGTCCGGGATATCATCTATGGAGATACCATGTCCGGCGTCAACCGCATGGTGCAGGTTCTGATTACCGCAGTTGCCCTGGCAGTGGGCACCGGCGCAGCCGTTTCCCTGGCCCGAAATCTATGGGGAGACCTGGCCAGCGCCGGCGCTCTGGTCCAGCACGGCCTGCTGGTCCAATGCCTGGCCGGATTTGTCGGCAGCCTGGGGTTCTGCCTCTTATTCAACATTCACGGCATCGGGATGCTCCTGTGCATTGCCGGCGGCATTGCCAGCTGGCTCATCTATCAGCTGTGCAGCTACCTGGGCATGTCCGACGTCACCGGCTTCTTTCTCTCCGCCGCTGCGGTTTCTGTCTACGCCGAAATGATGGCCCGCATCCGAAAATGCCCTGCCACCTCCTTCCTCATTGTGGCGCTGTTTCCATTGATTCCGGGTGCAGATATTTATTACACCATGGACTTTGCCGTCCGGGGAAACACAGACGCTTTCCTAGACAAGGGCATGCACACCGGCGCCCTGGCGGGCGCCCTGGCCGTCGGCATCCTTTTGGTCTCCACCGCTTTCCGGATGTGGGGCGTCTGGCGGCATCACAAAAAAATCGCCTCCAACCCGCAGCCGGACAAATCGGAGACAGGAAAATGAGGGGCTGTCTCAAAACCCAATTTTTGCAAATGTCTTTTTATAAAAAGTTGTAAAAATGGCGCAGAAAACGAAAAACACTCGTTTTCTGCGCCATAAATATTAGAAGATTTTAGAAAACTCTATTCTAAGGCAGTCCCTGCTTCGACGCGCGGAGCTGTTCGCAAAACCGGGGACACAAGATTTACAACCGGCGAATCACCTTGCATGGATTTCCGACAGCCAGGCAGTTCGGCGGAATGTCCTTCGTCACGACGCTCCCGGCACCGATGATACTGCCCGCTCCAATCGTGACCCCCGGCAGAATCATGGCCCCGGCGCAAATCCAAACATGGTCGCC
>ERZ1643250.2763-NODE-2763-length-12757-cov-6.681625_pt1 | contig 12757 bp, 26 predicted proteins | sample MGYA00579262_ERZ1643250 | MGnify/ENA primary metagenome ERZ1643250 (study PRJEB29033, sample SAMEA4952265) | chicken gut metagenome | biome: Broiler Chicken; feature: Gastrointestinal Tract; material: Caecum | place: Ireland | collected 2018 | study: Broiler...
GGAACAGGTGATGATGCGGCCGGCGTTGCGGCGAGACTTGCATACAACATGCTGTCTCCCGGTTACTATTCAGATGAAAACGTAACGCCGGTTGATACCTACATTCAAGGCTTGTACGACGCAACAGGGGATAGCGGTGTAATCCCTGAACTGGCACCCAGCTATGTAACCGTTGACGGTGCAAAACAGTATTTGACACCAGAGGAAAAGACGAAGTACGCTACCGCCAGAGGTCAGCTTTCTTATTCCATGCTGAACAATCTGCAGGAAAATGATGCGTTTACCAGTTTGGCAAAAGAAGATCAGGCCGAGATTGTCAAAGATGTGTACGACTTGGCAAAAAAGGTGGGCGCATATTCTGCAATTCCATCCCTTGATTATTCTGACAGCAAAGAGTTCAACGTTTATCAGAGTTCCGGAGAAACAGGTGCGGTCAATTATCTTCTTGCGAAAACTGCAAGCGATAATGCCCGGGCAGAAAAGCAGGCAGCAAGCGGTAACGAAAATTCCGGCTTGACGGAATATGAGCAGTGGGAGGCTGTTTCTCAATCCGGCCTTGACGAGGAAAGCGCGGTTGATACATTCCTTGCCATGACAGACGGAGATTCTAAAGCGCATAACGTATATGAACAGTACGGAAGCAGTGCTACCGCTGACTGGATGAACTATATGTACAGCTACAACTATGCCTATAAACAGGCAAAAGCGGAAGCTGAAAAAACCGGCGATAAAGTGAGCCAGCAGGGCATTGCTGCATATGTGCTTGATCAGATGGGATTTGATACGGAAACCAAGCGGCTGTTCTGGCAAATGACTGGAAGCAACTGGTCAGAAAAAAACAATCCGTACTAACACAAAACCCCGCACCAGAAAACGGTGCGGGGTATTTTTTATTGCAGATGTTCGTGCCATCCCGGGGGCATCTTTAACGCGGAAACCGCCCGGCGGTGTATGTAGGTGCCACCGGCAGAAGATTTACCGATAATCTGCGCGGCCTGGTTCTGTGTGGCTCCTTCCAGATACATAAGCACCAACATTCGGGCATCCTGATCTTTGAGGTTGCTTGCCATGATGCATGAATAGACAAGTTGTCTTGCTCTTTCGGCCTCCCTGCGGGCGTTTTCCAGGCGCAATCTTGCGGACGAAAGCTGGGATATGCCTTCGGCCATTTTGTCTTTGCAGGAGTGCGCAGCGGGCATACCGCTCATGCTTGCCGTGGTTTTGGTAAGTCTTGCTTGAACCGCTTGCCATGCTTCATAGGCTTGCTGATGTTTTTCCTGCGCCCGGGTGAATTGCATGAGCCATTGAATGCGAAGGGAAAAGTCTGTCATGGGTTAACCTCCGTCAGCGCTTTTTCTGCGCTTTCTTGATCCAGGAAAGCGGTCTTTCCCAGTGCAAAATCCATGTTGTGCGGGTGGTGTTCTCGGATTTTTACCCTCGTTCCAGCTTTGGTAAAAGAAATTGCCTGTATGTGCCCCTTTTGCACACCGCAATAGGGTTTACCGTTGAATTTAGGGATGTAGAACACATCGTCACCCAAGGCTGCATCGGAAACAAAACACTGCTTTTTCAAATCGGCTTCAGCCAATACACGCAGCCTGGAAATGGGAATAGGGCAGTTTTTGAAAAATATTTCAGTTTCCAATTCCGATTCTTTCTGGATTAAAAGTTGCTGTGGATATGGAAGTATTCCCAAAATTGGAATGCTCAAAATAGCACCTCTTTTTGTGTAATGTTTTTTGCTGACTTTTTCAGCTTTTCATAAGTTCCCGGGTGCATCAAAATCACACCGGCCGGCGGGATCACATAAACCTTGTCTCCATCAGGAACGCTCTTGAACCCAAAGCGCTTTCTCCACTTTTTGTTGATGCGCTTCTTTTTGTGCGTTCTTGCCTGTACCATCTTTCCGAGCGAAACATCAGTGACAATGCGAAGGCCAAAATAGGAACTGTTTTGTTCCATAAAAGTTGTTGCCTGTTCAGAGAACTTTTCAAAATCAAAGGGTGAAGAACAAACAGTTGTTGATCTGAAAAGGATTTTCTGGATTTCTTCAATATCCATTTTTGTCACCGTCCTTTGGTTCAAAGAAGCTGCAAAAATCATCGTTTGTGATTTCCATGCCTGACGCAGGGCACACCAGAAATCCTTTGGAGTTGACGGTAGTCTTCTCCTTGTACGCACAATCCTTGCACCGTCCAATCGGCGGTGCAGGGCGGGTGTTCCAGTCTTTGAGCTTAATAAACCTACCGTTAAAGGCGCATTCTATAGAGTAATTGTGATATATTTTCCCGTTTGAATGAAGCGTCAAAACTTCTTTCTTTCCACACATTGGACACGGCAACACAATCCACTGCCGAGTACATTCTTCCTGCGCCTGCCGTTCTCCCAGCAGTGCGCGGCGTTCAAGGTCGGTCATTGGTGGTTGCCTCCTTTTTCATCCACGCTTGCAAATTTACTGGATCAAGATGGCAAATAGAACACCAAGGACATTCGCTACCGCACATATCCGACGAAACCTGATCGCAAAGAAACTCTGAAAGTTCACGGTCGTTCATACTGCGGATTCTATCTCCGTTTGTCATTGGTTTGCACCTCCATCCATCTGCGCGCCACAGTGCGGGCAATAAAGCAAATCCCTATCAATCGGCGTTTCTTCTCCTGTTGCAATGTCAACGCCATGCCCGCAAACATCGCAATAGTAATTCCCATCAAGCGGGTCATTATCTTGCTTAACCCACCTGGCGTGCACCACAGCCCGCACATCCGCCGCCGGAATACTGTATACAATTCCTTCAATGTCGGCGCTTGTAAAACTCTGGTTCTGCAAAACCACCGTGCAGCCGTCTGAACCGTCGCTTTCCGGGTCTACCGGGAAAATTGCATCCAAAACAGCCTGCCGGTCTATGTATTCAGCCATTAGATTTTCCCTCCTTACAGGTAATACAGATTCACGCGCCGCTTTGCGCAGTGCTTAAAAATGGCCTTCCAGTGTTCCAGCATGTTGTACGGCTGCATTACGCCATAGTTATGGCCCACCATATCCATTTTCAGATTTTTCATGGCATTATAGATCCGGCGGCACTCTTGCGGAGTAAACTTCCCGTCGCAATCGCTGTGCTGGATAAAAATATCCAGATCATCATTGCACACAGCGTTCCACACGTCGCATTCCTCTTGCGTGAAGCCTTTCCCGTCGGTCATGTGCTTTCTGAAAATGTCCCGGCACTCTTTTCCGTATGCCGTTTCGATCAGTTCTAGGATAAATGTGCCGTAGGTCAAATATCCGCAGTTGTATTCGGTTTCAGCCGTCAATCCTTTTGCGGTAGCCACAAGGCCCATTGGCTTTCACCTCCCCGAACATAACGTCTTTTATGACCTTAACAGCGTTTTGGTAGCAATCGCATTTCACACAGTTCTTGTCCTCAAACGTCCACCTGCAATCGCCACAAAATCCGTATTTGACAGCAATTCGGAACGCTGCGTCACGCTGTTCTTCTGTGTACTGTGTCGTAACCTGGCGTCTTTCCGGAAGTTTCTTTGCAACCGACAGGTTTCCCGGGTCAACGACAGGCATCGAGTCAATGGTCGCCGCCGTCACACCGTGAAAGAGCATCCCGTTTCCGCACGGAATGTACTGTTCCTTTTCCTTCAGCGCGTCAACGTCAATCAGCCGCATTACCTTCACCCCCATGCTCATGTTCCATCGGGATAGGCTTGTCAGGTACTTCCCGCAGTTCGGTGCGCCGTGTGCAGCTAATGCCCCACGCAATCAGAAGCACCAGGATTCCGCCGGAAATTGCAGCAATGACAGATTCCAATATCATAAAGAAAGCACCTCTCTATCTAATCCTTTTGAAACGTATTCACCATATTGCATCCCGAGTAAGATACACTCATGAATACATAGTGAAAACGGCTTTGGGTTATGTGCGGAGTAGGGGATATACGGATCGCACTTCTTGGAAGCAGATTTCTTTTTTGCTTTGCGGCGCTGATAACTTATCTGTGAATATCGCAGGTTTTTGTCATGCAGGCACTTGTCGCAGTACCGCTTGTTCGGCTGCACATCCCGCATGATCTTGCCGCAGCCTTTGCACCACTTTGTTACAAGGTTCATACGCGCTCAATCCTCACATAGCTTACAATGTTTTGCGCCGCAATCAGGTCAATTCTTACAGTTGCGGACTGAACAGAAGCGGCGTTAAATAGTTTCCAAACCCGCTTGTTATCCTGGCTCATGAAAGAAACGAATACTTTGTATTTCACATTAAACCTCCTTGACTTCGATGCCGTATTTTGCAAGCATGAGTTTTCTCTTGATTACAAAGATGGCGTAGGCAGCGCCTTTTCGGTAACCTTTTACGTCCTCGACGATGGTTTTCCCGTCCTGGGTGTACACAAAATCCGCTATGTACTTTACGGCCCGTTCGGTTTTTCCGTTTGCTTTTTTCTGCGCGGGAATGAGTTCATACTCTACTTGCCCGCGAAGGTCGGAAATCTCGCCTTTGGTTAGTTTTCCGTAAAGGGTGAGGAAACGGTCAGCCTCTTTCTTTGAATCAAATTCATGGCCTAATACGGTGACTTTGCGTGCGTTGTATTTATTGCTCATACAACGCCCTCCATGTGAAACAAACTCAACTGTGATATGTGGGTTTGAAAACGTTCTTCTTGGGCATCAAAATAATGCTTTTCCAGTTCAAAGCCTACAAAATCAAGATCCTGCTCATACGCAGCGATGCGGCTTGACCCGCTTCCCAGGTGGGTGTCCAGGATTTTGTCTCCCGGTTTTGCGTAGTTCTGGAAAATCCAAGTGTACAGTGTAACCGGCTTTTGGGTGGGGTGGATTCTCTTTTCATTCAGAGATTTGTCGGCCTGCATTTTTGTACCGTTTCCGGGCGTTCCCTGGCACATACCGTTCCACAAAAATCTGAAAATGCGGGTCTTGCTGTCAAAAGAAGTCCATGCCAGTTCCGCATCCGCAAATTTGATTCCAAGAGGGTGGCATTTATCCCACACAATCCAGCATTGACTATCCTTTGCAATTTCTTTGACAAAGTAGTTTCCGCCCCAAATGATCTGATTTTTTGATACGCGGAATAACTCTTCAAAGTATTCTTTCCCGGTTTTTTCCTGCTTCCAGATTTTGTTATTGTATTTGTTGTGCGGGCCTACACCGCCTCGGCTTTTTCCGGTAAGATACCCTCCGGCAGTAATGTCACCGTATATGGGGTCAACTACCGCAAGGTCAAAGTATTTATCAGGGTACCGGCGCATACCGATCATGCAGTCCTCGTTAAAAACTTCTGACTTGCTCACCGTTTCGCCTTCTTCCTCTGCTTTCTCCGTGCCTTGCTGCGGTCTTTGCCCTCTTTTGCGTGGGCCGTGATCATGGTTTTGCACCTGCGGTAGGCTCCACCATCGTGTCTGTGCTTACTGGTTTTCATAGTCTCCCCCTCACACTGCTACGTGGTCGATCCACTGGGCCATTGTAGTGATTTTTTTACCTGCGCACCACTCCGGTGCATTGGCTCTTGCCAGAGCCGTGGCAAACTGCGGCGGTACTGCGTTGCCACACCTCGCTACCTGTTCTTTTTTGGGATATGCCCGTCCGTAACAGTCAGTCTCTATCTCGTAGTCCGGCGGAAATCCCTGTGCATTGTACAACTCCCGCGGCTCCAACATCCGTAGCCCTATGTCCACAATCTGGTATTGTGTACCGCGTATCGTCACTAAACCAAACCTGTCTTTTGTGGTAATTGTATCCAGCGGCTTGTCCACACTGTGCGCCGTTCCGTCTCCGTAGTATTTGATTAGGAACGCCCGAACATCCGCAAAGTGACCTGCACCAGCTGTCACGGTATGCAGCGGCTTGCGCACGTCCTGACCAATACAGTTGTTGTTCAACTGCACCACCATGGCAGCTGCCAGCCCGTATCGGTTGGAAGCGTCCACCATTTGCAAAGGTGTATCAATTCCTTGCCCTCGGTGTTCTCTTTCGCTTTGCTCGGTATGATACTGAATCAGGGTTGGTGCTACCAATCCGAATCCGTGTCGTGCGGTCACAGTGGGCAGAGGGGCTTCTGCGCTCTGCCCGCGAAAGCCCGTCCCGCTGTGATTCACCTGGACGATGAAGGGCTCCGGATTGTTCAAAACAAACTTCTGGATTCCCTTGGCAATTCTTTTCAGCGTGTTTTCGGCAAGGGGCTTTTTCCTCTCAAATATAGACGGGCAAGGCTTGGACCAGTCTATGATCTCCGCCGCCGTACGCCACGGCATCAATCGGCCGGACTTGACGCCTTCGCTGTCCGGTGCACCGTGTGTCGGTTCCGGCCATACAATCGGCTTTCCGTCCCGCCTTGCCAGCAGGAAGAACCTGCGCCGCGTGGTGGGTGCGCCATAGTCACACGCCGTCAATTCACGCCATTCCACCATATACCCCAGAGCACGAAGTTCACCCACAAACCTCCGGAACGTTTTCCCTGCCCGATGTTTGTCCGGAACCAGTTTCTGCTCCTCTATCGGAACGCGTTCCCCGGGAGCTGCCACACTTCCGTCCTTCTTCAGAACTCGACCGGTATTCTTGTCACGATCTGCCACAAGAGGCCCCCAGGTAGTGAACTCAGTCACATTCTCCATGCTGATGATTCGTGGGTGTACCGTACCAGCCCATTTGAGCACTACCCAGGCCAGCCCACGGATTTTTTTACTGACAGGCTTTCCGCCCTTTGCCCTACTGAAATGCTTGCAGTCTGGGGAAAAATGCGCCCATCCCACGCGGCACCCGGCACATGCTTCCAGCGGATTTACTTCCCAGATATTCGAGTTGTAATGCCTTGTATACGGATGGTTTTTCTTATGCATGGCAATGGCTGCCGCATCGTGATTTATGCCGATATCCACAGGACGCCCGATTGCCAATTCAAACCCTGTGCTCCATCCGCCCCCACCACAGAATCCGTCAACAGTTATTTCATCCATGAATGAAATCTGCGCCTCAGGAACAACGCCTCGGTGTCTGCGTTTACTGGTTTTCACGGTGTTCACGCTCCTTGTACGCTTTTTCAATGCTGCGGATAAACTTTCTTGCCGGGCGACCTTCGTTCCACGCTACAAGCAACATGATAGTAATGCCCAGGCTGTAAAGTGCCAGTGCGATAATCAGCCAGGTGTTCATTTGTGTCCCTCCAATCTTTTTTGCAGCATTTCCCATGCGGCATCGTGCATTGGTCGTCCACAACACGGGCAAAAGTTTTCTTTTGGCTTCCATTTGCTTGCGCAATAGCACGATTTGCACGGCTCTTGATATGCTTGCTTTCCTCCGTTCCAACAATTTGCGCAGCATTTTCCATAATAATCTCCGCAGTATGCGCACGGCTCCCACGCAGAACGGTCAAGGATGGGCGGTTCGTAGGCGTAGGCAAGCCACGTTTTGCCGTAATCTTCCAGCAAATACCCCTGTATGGAAATTCCTTGCAAAACAAGGTATTTTCCCCTGTCCCAATGGCACAATCTCCATTGACTTCTATCCGGGTGTTCGATATTTTGCACCCACACCGGTTTTCCGTCCATCCGCCGCAGTTCTTCCAGCGTCAGCGGCTTTCGTTCACTCATGGTCGGCCTCCTTTGCAAGCGCGGCTTCGGCGGCTTCACGGGTCAGGAATACGGTTTTCCCTATATCCTCCGGCGAAAATTCCCAGTCGAACCCGTTTTCGTCATAGCCTTTCAGTACAACGCTTTCCCAACCGTTGTACCAAGTGCACCTAGAAGATGAGTCAACACTAATTTCTCGAATCGGGTTTTCTTCATAGTCTTTGTCAATTCCATAAAAGACTTCTTGATCACCAAACACGATGCCAAGCCAATCTTTGCACGGCATTACAACGCACCGCCCGTCCTTGTCCGCTTCCACCAGTTCCCGCAGCCTATCTACCGGGATACTACCGGTAATCCTGAACCGCTCATAGACTTCTTCCCGCATGGACATACACTGGGTCATCATGACTTCCAGCCGGTCAAGGTCGTAGGTGTCGCCGAGAATGTCCTCGATCTGGCCAAGCCTGTAAATAGGTTCACCGTTGAGCGCACATCTTTTGCAGTATTTTTCGTGGCATGCTTCGCTGCACTTTTTGTAATAGCCATCGCTGTCTTTGTAATGCTTAGTCAGCCGTTCCATGTTCATCACTCCCTGTCTGGTAGGGACATTTATGTCCCTATATATTTTTCGGTAATTCGCGGTTTTGGTTTGTACTACATTTTGGTACAAACCACTTTTTATTTCAGTTTCAGTCTTTCCGGCGCCTGTACCCGGCCCTGCTGCATCTGCCGATAAAGCGGGGTATCAACCCCAAGGCAATCGTGGCAGCTCCTGGAAAACAGCGTATCAAAAGATTCGATCTTTCGGGGCATAAACTCCTGGGCTGCTTCCACAACTTCCGCTACGCTGGGCGGGAATTTCAGCTTGACCGCCAGCACGGCACAACCACGGGCCGCAGCAGAACGGGGAACGTCTGCCAGGGCCACCGCCCATGCTTTCACCAGTGATTCCGGGTCATTGCCGCGAAACAAGTTCGGCCAGTAGTTGAGCATGCCATCCAGCAGCTTTGCGGTTTCCTCATAGGTCATCGAAGCTGCCTCCCGCAATCTTGCGCAGTTTTGCTCGTGTTTCCTCCACAGGCGACCGGTTGCCCTCTGACGGCTTCACGGGCTTGCGTCTGGCGTTCTCAGCCGCTTCCCAGTCTGCGGCTGACCTTATGCCGGTATCTGCACAGCGGTTTAGAATTGCGCGGATATAGGCCCAGTTCCGTTTCCCGTTATCCGCAGCCGACTGGATAGCAAGGATAATCACATCTGCAGACAGGAGCAAAAGCCATTCTTTCAGCTGCCCAAACGTAGATGGGGACAATGTGCCTATGTTCTGCTGGTAAAAATCCGAACATCTGCACAGGTCCGCTTCCTCTGCTGCTGCCCCCGTGGGGGGTATGGGGGGGATTCCCGTACTTGGATTCGGTTTGGGATTGGGATTGGGATTAAGGCCGCAATCGGCGGAATCTCGCGGCAACTCGCGGCGAACTGCCGCAGATTTGCAATCCGGCGGGGGAGGGAACTTTTCTTTTGAGTTGCGTAAACGCTGATATTTGCCCCAGTGCTCTAACTGTAAATACGGTCTGCCGTCTACAACGTAGTTGCTGACAATACCTACAGCCGCGAGCCGTGACAGGGCTTTTTCAATATCGGAATTTGTGACGTTGTGCAACGAAAAGGCTTGCCCCCGGATCACCGCCGGCCTGCCATCGTACCGCCCGTAATCGTCGGCTAACACCAAAAGCCGAAAGAATACGGCCTGTTCAAACCATGTAAGCTGCGAAAGACTGTCGCTTGTGAGGATGCCGGAACTTATGATTCTGTTTGGCATCGTATCACCGCCTTAGAACGGAAGGTCTTCATCATCCGAAATGGGTTCATAATCAACATCGGGTGAAGAAGTGCTTGCCGGTGCTGCAGATTCTTTCTTGCCAGCAAAGTGGGCGTTGTTGACATATATCTCCACAGCGGTGCGGTTGTTTCCACTTTTATCCTGATATTTCCGGGTCTGCAGGCGGCCATCAATCACAATCAGATCGCCTTTTCCAAAATACCGGCAGATAAATTCGGCTCGGCGCTCCCAAGCTACACAATCAAGAAAGTCTGCCTGGCTTTTACCATCTGCTGTTTTGAAACCACGATCACAGGCAATGGTAAAAGAAGCAACGCTTTTGCCGGATGTGGTCTGCCGCAATTCCGGGTCGCGTGTCAATCGGCCTTCCAGGGCAACTACATTAAGCATTCATATCCTCCAATCTGTATTCGGAGAAATGAACGATTTCTCCATATCTGTTTTTGCTTTTGACCGGGCGGCTGGTAATGGGATAACCGGCGGCCCGAAGTTCTGAAATGCGGGATGCAAGGTGCGCAATGCCGTATTCGCTGGCGGCCTGTGCCCATGTAATGGGGCCTACCTCCCGCAAGTGGCGAAGGATTCTTTCGGATTGGGTCATTAGTGCACTTCCTTTGCCTGTGTCCAAAATCCTTTTTCATGATAGACTTCTTGTGCTTTTCGTTTTACAAGGCCGTCATAATCCCTATATTTATTCCTTTTCGATTCTTTGGCGGAAAGGATGTCGCGGCATACTGCATTTACCATATCGGGAGAATAGTAAATGCGTTCAAATCCGCAATCTGTTTTTGTTTGCTTGCATTTTTGTGTTGTCAGGATGTTATATCTGTATTTAAGATATTTCTTTCCATAGTGGTCGCTGATTCGAAGGGAGTTGGCAATTCCAAAGTCAAACTTCAAATAGATACTACTTGTGGAATAAGCATCGTATCTATGAATGATTACCTTTCCTCGAAGTTGTTCAATAACCTTCTCGGCTATTTCGTTCAGATCCATTTATTACCTCACAAATAGTTCTTTCCGAACTGCTGGATAAAATCGGTGGTTGTCCAGCAGTATTCCTCCATGGCTGCCCGCTGGGCATCCTGCTTTAACTGCAGGGAAACAGCGTTCGCCATGATGCCGGAACCGTGGGCCAGTTCGTGGCAGGCGGGGCAGATGGAAACCCACAAGCCCAGGCGCTTAGACTTCTGCCTGAACGGGCCGCCAATCGGTTCATGCCGTGCCAGTTCCGAACCACAATGGCACACATAGCAGAAATAGTCCCGGTTCAAAAGGCTGGGGGCGTACCCGTTGGAATCCAGCGGGTGGCCGTATTCATTTTTGGGCATGAGATTCCCTCCAATCATCCAGCAAAAGAGCGGCTTCTTTCGGGGTAATAGTTTCGATGCCGCAGGCCTGGCAATCCTGGATCAGGTGATCCAGCAGCCGGGCCATCTGCTTTGTGTTGTACCGGCTGCTTCCGTAGTAGGCACGTACCGTAACCGTATCGCCGGAAAAGTCCACGCGTTCTGTGACCCAGCCGGTGCCCAGCATGCCCCACGCAGTGCAGAAAGATTTTTCTTCATCCTCATTCAGGTGGAAGTCACGAAAAACACCAACATCCTTAATCTGGTCGCGGTAAATATCTTCCTTTTCCCTTCGCAGCGCTTGCGCTAGCTTTTCACACAGAACCCAACAATAGTCGTTGGCATTTTTGCTGCGCTTGCGTCGAAACTCTTTCAGTTCGCAAGTGTAGGTCTTGTTGGCATCCTGCCGCATCATCCATTGGAGTGCTGCAGGAATGTTCAGAGGCTTGATGCAAAACTCCTGTGTGTCTGGGTTCCAGCGGGCGGTGCCCGGGAAATCAAGCTGCGTCATTTATTCCACGCCTCCGCGATCTGGCGGCCTTGCTCCCAATCTTCTTTGGTGAACTCCTTGGAAGGTTTGCCGATGGTATCGGCAATGATCTGCCAGGCTTCGGCTTCATTGGCGTGGTTCTGCTGGCAATACAGTTTGACGGCTTTCTGGCACTGGGCGCGGGCGGCAAGGCGTTCGGCGGCTTTCCGCTTGGCCTTATCTTCTTCCCGGCGCTTTTTTTCTTCGTCGTCCAGCTGTGCAGAAGAAATTTTGTCTGGGTCTTCGCCGGTGGGCAAAGCAAACGTGCGCAACCACATATACTTGTAGGCGTATGTCATGGCCTTTCCGGCACCTTTATCTTGGCTGTCGGCACCGTCACCAGAAGAAACAATTTCGATAAAATCCGTGGGGTCGTCCACGTTTACCATGCGATATTTTACGTCCACATGGGTGATCTGGCCGGTGCGGGAACAATTCTGTTCGATGGGGAACACAACAATACGTTTTTCCACCAGTTGCTGCCGCATGATCTCGGTGACTTTTTCTTCAGACAACGCCTTGTACTTGGTGTTGCCAAACTCGACCTGATCGTCTTTTTGCAGGCGGCGAACCTCCTGCATGATGGAAAGGATTTTTTCGTGTAAATTCATGTGTTCGTTCCTCCTTAGATGGGCTGCCCGTCAGGATCGGGCGTGCAAAGGTGGATTCGGAAACATTCTTCCGGCGGCGGGGTCATGTCTTTTACAGTGGAAACCAACAAAGAAAACACGGGAACACCCAACACCGAAGTAGACAGTTTCGGAAGTTTACGATTGTTGCTGCCGTAAAGTTTCCCGCCGCAAAGACGGGCGGCATCCACAACCGGCTGTGCTCCAACCATCTGGACACCATAAGAGGCAACACACAACGCACCGCGCGAATCTGCAAGCGCTTTGGAAGCGGCTGCCAAAAGAAGAAGGTCTTTCATACCCATTAAAATTCATCCTCCGCTTGTTTGATCTCAATGCAATCCTGGCATCCGACAATGATGCCATTGCTCACATACACTTTTTCGTACCCATACAGATAGGTACCGCACACGGGGCAGGTGCCTATATGAGGAACTTCCGGGGGGTACGGGTTTTCATTAAAGGGGAACGGCATCATTCAACCTCCACAGGTTCTTGCTTTTCGTTGAGCATGTAGAAGGTATCGGCCTTGATCGTTTCGCCGTCAACATAGAAAGACTTGACGGCAACGCGGTGCCAGTCCAATTCATCATTTTGTTCCCACAGGGCCAGCACCAGCCAGCAGCCCACAGCACCTTTGGCTTTTCCTTTGATGCCCAAAGAAATAGCGACGCTTTCTTTGCCTTCTACGACTGCGGCGCTCTGGTCGCCGGTGTTGGTGGCGGCGCTGCGGTAGCCGGTGTTGGTGGCGGCGCTGTAGTTGCCGGTGTTGGTGGCGGCGCTGTAGTTGCCGGTGTTGGTGGCGGCGCTGTAGTTG